>Ga0247841_10013998_pt1 | contig 10128 bp, 10 predicted proteins | sample LaCruzMarch2015__2_FD_192410 | JGI IMG/M metagenome (GOLD analysis project Ga0247841, IMG submission 192410) | Freshwater microbial communities from meromictic Lake La Cruz, Castile-La Mancha, Spain - LaCruzMarch2015_18m | ecosystem: Environmental > Aquatic > Freshwater > Lake | place: Spain...
CGTTTAGTTTTTTGCTTTTTTCAAATTGCGCTACGCTTGATAAGTGCTGATGTTTTTTTATTTCGCTTTCTATTTCTTTTTTACGCTCACGCATACCGTATATGTGTTTGGCAATTGGGTATATGATGTTAAATTCCCACCTTGTTGCCAGGTAGTGAGCTGCTTTTAATATGGCTTTTTCTTTTGACCAGATGGTTTTGTTGCCAAAGTATTCGCAGAAACGCTCATAGAGCGGTTTTGAGAGGGCTTGCAGGTCTTTTTGCAGATGGTTTGCCACATAGGCGTTTAGTTCTTTTTCTTTTTCTTGCATTAGTTTGTGGAATACGCGGGGCTTTAAGTCGGTTAGCACTATTCTGTGGTAAAATTCAAATATAGCACCTTCTATTAATGCAGTCCAGTTTATTTTTTGGCCGTTGTCTTCTTCTAAGCGGGCAAGTATGTAGGCGATGAGCATTTTGTGCGCTTGTTTGTCTAACTCAGTTAGCTCTATGGGGCGTGGGTGATCGTTCCAGCGTTGTATTGAGGCGGCAGAGAATAGCTTTTCTATTAGTTCTTTAGTTATCATTTTTAATTTTGTGACGGATTTTTATTTTCGTACTTCTACATTTATGGCTTCGCTATATCCGATGTTTCCCCACTCATCCATTGCGGCAACACTGATGAATACATCGCCGCTTGGCAGGGCGGATGGTTTAAGTGTTAGCATATAGGGTACGCCATATATTGCCGTGCCGGTTTTTTGCCAGTTTGCGTTGCCGGTTTCTTGTGCTTCTGCCTTGTCGGTTGTGTATTCAATCCAAAGTTTTTCTATTGATTGCCCGCTAACTTTTACCGCTAAAGTTTTGTTTGAAGTGTTTGTAGCGCCGGGTAATATTTCAGCTATTTCTACGCCTATTTCCTGTTTTGTATTTTGTGGCACGAGTTTTATGGCAATGGCAGGCCTGAAGCTGGCTATTGGTGTTTTTAAAGATGTTTCAATGTCCATAGGGGCGTAGCCGTTTATGTCGTTGTTTATCCAGCTTTTTATATCGCCAGTGCCAAAGCCGCCTGCAATTATGGGGCAGTTTTCCGGCTTGGACAAATTTTCAGAAGGTGAATATATGGCTACGAAGTTTTTGCCTTCAAAATTTATTTTATTCATTGGAACTTGAGCCCAGAACCAGCGCGCCTCGCCGGTGCCATCTGTGGCATATTCCTTGTCACCTTCAAGTGGTATTTCTTCGGTTGTGCAAAGAAAGTACGAATCTGTGGCTCGCCAAGCCGGTGAGCTGGAAAGGGCTACGTAGATGCTTCCGGGTACAATTTCCTTTTTCCAGCGTGGTTTTCCGTCGGGGGTATATGTTTTTGCCCGCCCAAGTTTTACGCCAATGAAGGCCTTTTCTATTCCCTGGTTTTGCGGTAAGCTGAACTCCTCTATCCAGCATAGGTTAAAACCAACATACCAGCTGGCATCCCAGCCGTTTGTGGCAAATACAGAGTAGTCGTTTAGGTTTGTCAGCTCGCATATATACTTAGGGAGCGTTATTGTGCCCTGGCTTTGCTGTTGCGGTAAGAGGGAGATTTCGTTTTCTTGTTGCGTTTGCGCGTTTGCGATGTGCGCAAAAGATAGTGCGAGTGTTAATAATAATAAAGCAGGAAGTTTTTTCATAGTTTTTCACCTATATCGCGTTCCACCTTTGGCGGAACTTAGTATTTTTAACCATAGAACTTGCAATAGATTGCTGGATTCGACGGACGATGACGGTCTTTTACTTCCTCAAAAAGCTCGCCCGATGTTTACAACATCGCTCTTGCTTTTTTAGTTGTAAAACCCACGACCTCGCCCGTCTCGCTCCTAACACCTATTGCAAGGTCTATGGTTGCTTCGCTCACCGAACCCTTTCCTAAGATGAAAAAGAACATTTTATTTTTTTGCTTTTAATATGCCGGCTATCCGTTCAAGGTCTGAGAGGGTGAAGTAGTGTATTTCTATTTTGCCTTTGTTCGCTTTGCCTTTTATTTTTACTTTTGTTCCAAACCGTCTTTGAAGTTCTTCACAAAGGCGCACTAATTCTATTTCGGGTTTTGCCGCTTTCTTTTGAGTTTTTGGCGGTGTTTTTCCCTCTGAGACAAGTTTTTCGGTTTCGCGCACCGAGAGTTTTTCTTTTACTATCAGTGTGGCAAGTGCTTTTTGGCGAGTTGTGTCTGTTATGCCTGCAAGCGCTCTGCCATGCCCTGACGATAACTGCCCAGATGTTATTAGTGCTTGTACCTCTTTTGGCAGTGTTAACAGGCGCAGGGCGTTTGCGACAACCGAGCGGTCTTTGCCTACAATTGCGGCAAGTTCTTCTTGCGTGTGGCCAAACTCGTCGTAGAGGCGCTTGTATGCGCCGGCTTCGTCAATAGGGTTTAGGTCTTCGCGTTGTATGTTTTCAATCAGGGAGATTTCAAAACGGGTTTTATCGTCTACCTGGCGCACTATTGCCGGCACTTCGTTAAGGCCTGAAAGTATGCAGGCGCGCAGGCGGCGTTCACCGGCGATTAGTTCGTACTCACCCGGTATTATGGAGTGTGTTACAACAAGCGGCTGTGTTAGCCCGTGGGTTTTAATGGAGTGCGCGAGTTCTTTTATTTTTGCCTCGTCAAAGTGTTTTCTGGGTTGGTGGCGGTTTGGTTTTATTTTGCTTGCTTGTAATTTAACTATTATTTCCCCGCTGTGCGTTTGCGGCTGATTTTTTGCTGATGAGTTCGGTATTAACGACTCAAGACCTCTGCCTAGTGCGTTGTGCATTATTCCCCCATTATTTTTAACGCTTTATTTAGTTCAATAAAACAACAAAAACAACTCATTTTTCAATTAGTTTTTACTTCTTCTGCTGGTTATTCCGGCACCGTTTGCTCATTTTGAATTGGGGATTGCCCGGCTTGCGACTGATTATTTTCTTCCACTTTTATTGGTTGTGCTTCAGCCGCCGCTTCGGGTGTGCTTTGAGGTTGTATATCTTTTGATTGTTTTGAAAGTAGTTCTTTGGTTAGTTTAAGGTATGCCAGTGTACCTTTTGCGGATTTATCGTAGAGTATCATTGGTTTGCCAAAGCTTGGGGCCTCTGCTAAGCGAACAGTGCGTGGTATCATCGTTTTATAAACCTTGTCGCCAAAGTGTTTTTTTATTTCTTCAACAACCTGTTTTGAAAGGTTCATACGGGAATCATACATTGTTAGCAATATGCCTTCAATTTCAAGATTCGGATTTAAGTTTTCCCTTAATAATTCAATGGTTTTTACTAATTGTCCAAGGCCCTCAAGGGCGTAATACTCACACTGAATTGGTATAAGAACCGAGTCGGCGGCAACAAGCGCGTTTAATGTGAGCAGTCCAAGCGATGGAGGGCAATCAATTATAATGTATTTGTAAACATCTAAAAATGGAGTTAAGATGTTTTTAAGGCGCATTTCGCGTTCTTGCATGGAAACAAGCTCAAGTTCGGCGCCAATAAGGTCTATGTGCGATGGGGCTATATCCAGCCAATCAATTTCCGTTGGTAAAAGAGCGTCTTTTAAGGAAATTTCCCCCAAAAGTGCCCGATAGATGTGACTAGGATTTACATTTTTGTCTATGCCAAGCCCGCTTGTTGCGTTGCTTTGAGGGTCCAAGTCAATAAGAAGTGTCTCAAGCCCGAGGTGCGCTAAGTTTGCAGCCAAATTGACGGAGGTTGTAGTTTTACCAACACCGCCTTTTTGGTTTACTACGGCGATAATTTTACTCATTTTCTCCCCATTTTCCTCTTAGTTAAGTTTTTTATTGAGCTTTATTCTACATTTTTATTTTTAAAAATACAACAAATACACATTGTTCGGTCTAATATAACCTCAAAGCTAAAACCCTGTCATCCCGAAACGCAGTGAGGGATCTTTAAGATTCCTCATATTCATTCGGAATGACAACGGTAAAAAAACCTGCATTCCATTAGTTTTCGGATTTTAGTTTTGTGTATTTGTTGGGTCGCTCGAAAGCTTTGTTGATTTTGTTTCACATGAAACAATTGATTTGTTAAGGTTGTGCCGGCAAGGGTTTTTAAATTCTAGAGGTGTGGCCACATTTTGAACGGGTATATGGGGGGTATATAGAAGTGTTTTGGGAAAGTGGATTATAGAAGTGGGGTATTCTCTTAGTTTGCTGTTTACGAAACGGTTCATAAGTCAAGTAAGTGTGTTCCGTGTCCATTTTGCGCAAGAATTGCCGCAATATAAGGCAATCCCGAGAGGTTTGACTGCAGGTTGTATGCCGTAAAGTCGTAAATGGGAGCGTTGATGAGTAAAAAGTTTTGTTTCATGTGAAACAATTGAATACAAGAGTTAAACCCATAATTTACAATAAAACACAGGTTAAAATGAAGCAGTTTATGTAAAAGTTTTTAATTTTTATCTATTTGCTGTAGTTGGTTATGGTATATTTCCCGCAGTTGTGTAAAAAACCTTATTGCCTGCGGGCACATATAATCGGGGTATGTCCAAGGTAGTGCGCTAAATGCTTTGTTTTTGTACTGCACGGTTATTTCCGCGTAGATGCCGTCTGATAGGTATATTCTGTGGCTGAAGTCCTTAGTGGAGGCAAGTATAATTTTTGAAAGTGCAAGGTATCCCGGGTCTAAATTAATAGTTCTTTTGCCAGCTTTGCAGTTTTGTGCTTCTACATTGTTTGAAAAGTTTTTAATGGAGCTTAATTCGGTTGGTTCAATTAGTTTTTCAAATCCAACCCATGCACGAAGTAGTCCACTGCCCATTTCGGCTGAGTAATAATTTGTAAATTCAAAGGGGAAAACTTCACTTATAATATCACTTTTACCAAGGGATTTACTTAATAAACATATTGATTTTTCAATTAGTTCTTTTGTTGGTGCTATTATCCCGGAAAATGCTTTTACCACTTGAGGTTTTTTTGCTGTGCCCATGGTTATTGCTCATTACCCATAAGCACTTTTAACTTTTTTAACGCAAGGTACTCTATATCTTTTACTTGTTGGCCAGATAGTTTTAGCGCGCAAGCCGCATCTTTCAGGTTAAAGTATTCGTTGCCTTCTAATCCAAAACGAAGGCGTAATACTTGTGCTTCCTGCGGGTTTAATTTATTTAAGTTTGCGATTAGTGTTCTGGTTTCATCTTGAGTTTGCAGTTGTTCTTCAACACTCTTTTCACCGTCTGATAATATGTCTTGCAGGGCTGTTTCGTGTTCCTCACCGTCAATAAATAGGTTAAGAGATACGGGTGTGAGCAGTTGTGTGCGAAAATCTAATATTTTGTCTATGCTTTCCTGGCTTAGGTTGGTTTTTGAGGCAAGGGTGTCAAGGTGTGTATCTTTACCATCATGGGCATCGGATTCAATTACTTTTAGTATTTTTCTAAAATTTTCAACGGTATGCAAAGGTATTTTGAGCAGGTTTAGCCGCTCATTGAGATAATTTTTCATTGCCTTTGCTATCCAAAACCATGCGTATGTTGAAAATTTCGCGTTTTTCTCAAACGAAAAGTTTTCAATGGCTTTTAGTATTCCAAAATTACCTTCTACAAGTAGTTCTGAAAACTCTATCCATGGGAATATTCTGCAAAATTTTTGAGCAAGTGACGCGTTGAGTGAAAAAAAGTTGTGAAGGAGTTGCTGGCGGGCTGTCAGGTTTCCTTTTTTTGCTTGTAAAATTAAGCGTTTTTCATCTTTTAATGAAAGAGAGGGTTTGCCAAGAGGTTTAACAACTACGTTTTTAACCCGGACTTTGCAATGGGATTTGGAATTCGTCAAAAGATACGGGACATTTTTATCCGCAAAACCTTTGCTAATGGAATTACCATTATCTGCAGTTTTTGCGTCAAAACTGCCTCCGTCTCTTTTGCCTCGGTTCTCAAACCTATTACAAAGTCTGGGTTTAATTTTAGGGGGCATTATGGTACAAACTTGAAGCCCCTTGAAAATACGGTTATTATTTTTTCGCCGTATTTTGGGCCAAGTGCTTGCCTAAGATTTTTTATATGTGTGTCTATAGTTCTTGTGCTGACCGGCACTTTGTAGCCAAAAATATTTTCAAGAATAAATGATCTATCAAGCAATATGTTTGGTTTTTGCAAGAAAAGCACTAGTAAATCAAACTCTTTTGGCCTTAACTCAACAACTTTATCGGCAATTGTTACAGTATGTGATTCAATATTTATTTCAAGATCACCATTGCTGAGTGTTCTTTGCTCCGATTGCATGCCGTCAGCACGGCGCAAAAGCGCTTTTATACGGGCAAGAAGTTCTTTTAAGCTAAATGGTTTAACTATATAATCATCGGCGCCAATTTCAAGCCCCATTACCTTGTCGGTTTCTGACGATTCAACGGTTAACATTATTATAGGGATGGTTTTTGTTTCCTCGGTTTGACGAAGCAGCCTGCACAGCTCAGCACCGCCAATTGAGGGCATTCTAAGGTCTAATATCGCAAGATCTGGTTTTGATTTAACAATTCTTTTGTAGCCGTCATCAGTATTTGAGCATCCGATAACCACAAAACCCTTGTCTTCAAGGTAGTCAATAATGAGCGACCTGATGTTTTCTTCGTCGTCAACAATGATAATTTTTTTATAAACCATTTTATTTCCGCCTTTCTATCACATAGGAGCTGCGATTGTTTTTTTTGGCAAGCTTTTTAAGTGAAACCGCCATTTCGCTTAACTCTACATAGTGTGATATTTTTCTATTCGCGGTTGAAACAACCGCAATAGCAATTGTCATAATGTTAAAGTTTCTGATAACGCTCTGCCGGTCAGTAGTTCTTATTGAGCCCCTTGCAACATCTTCGGCATCATAAAACGATGGAATTGTTTCATCAAATTTTTTGATGATAAACTCGCATATTGCCTGATGGTGTTCTTCAGATGTTAAAATTATAAAGTCGTCACCGCCAATGTGGCCAATGAAATCGTTTGATTTCCCAAAATCTTTTACAGCTTGCACAAGAATTGAGGCGGTGTGTTTAATAACTTTATCGCCGCGTTCAAAACCGTATTTATCATTATAACTTTTAAATTCAGAAAGGTCTAAGTAAAGCAGCGCAAACTCAGCTCCAACCAGTAGCCGTTTTTCTACCTCAAAATTTATTGCCACATTGCCCGCAAGAAGCGTTAGGGGGTTTGCGCCTAAGCTAAGCGCTTTTCTTTCTAAAACGGTTTTTATTCTGGCAAGTAAAAGGTTTGTTTTAAATGGTTTTACTATATAATCGTCTATGCCAAGCCGCAAGCCCCTAAGCTGGTCGCTTTCGCTGCTCTTTGCCGTAAGCATAATTATCGGTTTGTTTATTAATATTGGGTCTTTGCGCACCGCGGCAAGAACTTCGTAGCCATCCATTTTGGGCATTTGACAGTCAAGGATAACAAGGTCGGGATCTTCTTCGTAAATCTTTTTAAGCCCTTCAACACCGTCATCCGCTGTTGTAACGCTGTAGCCATCCATTTGTAAAATATCTTTAACAAGTTCCTGCAAGTTTTTTTCATCGTCAACAATTAAGATTTTTTTCATAAAGCTATTTGTTAAAAATTGGCAGGGTAAAACGAAATGTGCTGCCTTTGCCAATCTCGCTTTCCGCTTTTATGTCTCCGCCGTGGAGGCGTACAATTTCTGCGACAATTGCAAGCCCAAGCCCCGTGCCTTTTGGTTTTTTATTAACACCTTCTGATATCTGATAAAATTTTTCAAAAACTTTTCCAACAGCTTCCGGAGGCATACCGGTGCCGGTGTCTGAAACATAAACTTCTGCAAAGGTTTGGTTAAGTTTGCGCCCACCTATAATTATTTTTGAGCCAGGGCCTGTAAATTTAAGAGCATTGCCTAAAAGGTTTGTGAAAACTTGTTTTATTTTTTCAGGATCAATTTCTAAAATGGGGTAATCCTCTGGAATTTCAATAAAGAATTGTTTGCTGTCTCTTGCGGCAATTGGCGAAAACAAAGAAAAAATTTCTTCCACAAGCGGGTAAAGAGCAATGGGCGCTTTGCGCACTTCCATTTTGTTTGATCTGATTTTTGCCAGGTCTAAGATGTTGTTTATGAAATTTGTCAGGCGAATAGAAGATTCTTTAATTATTTCAAGGGCTTTAAGCTGTTTCTCAATTGACATATTGCGTTCAAGCCCTGATATAAGATAATCGCAGTAGCCGTCGATAGCGGATAAGGGTGAGCGCAATTCGTGTGAAACACTTGAAACAAAGGTGTCTTTTAGTTCGTCAAGCTCCTTAATTTTATGAACCATATCGTTAAATGTATTTGATAAGTTGCCAAGTTCATCTTTCCTGTTAGTGCTAACCTGTACCGTTAGATCGCCTTCGGCAATTTTCAGCGCGGCTTCGTTTAGTTCTTTTATTGGCCTGTTTAAATGTTCCGATATCCAAAGAGAAAGCAAAAGCCCCAAAACCAGTGATATTAATGATACCCGTGCAATTATGTTTGTAATTGCCCCAACACTGCGATTGACTTCTGTTGTAAGATAGTCTTGAGAGAACCCAACTTTTAAAATGCCGCCGTAAACATCATTTGCGGTTAATGGTATGGCCATTTCAAAAACGGCTTCATCTTTTGGTGTTGTAAAGTTCGTTACCGTAAAACCAAGAACTTTTGTTAAGCGCTTATTAAAAAAATCCTGCTGGCCTTTATCTCTTGCGGCAAGCAAAACTGTTTCTTGCGGTGAGAGGTACCCTGCATAAACAATGGCTGGCTTATGTGTTTGCACAAGGGTTTTTATAGTGTTAAAAACCGTTATTTCATCTCTTGAGATGGCGGCATCACGACAAATAAAACTAAACTCGCGAAAAACTTTTTTACGGTTTGTTTCCAACTCGTCGCGTATTAAACTTCTTTGTGTAAGGTATAAGCTAAAAGAAATGGCAATGGTGATTAGTGCGAGGAGGAAGAAAGTAAAAAGGGTAAATTTTGTTTTTAATTTCATAAGGGCTTGAAAAGGTTATTTAAGTATTAAAACAAAATGAGACAGTTGAGTGGGTTTGTCAACAGTCTCACCAATGCCTTAAAGCCGGGGGAAATCTATTAAGGGGAAACCCCAAAACCTTCCAGCACTTTGTTGTGCTAAAAGGTTTTTAAAGCTTCCCCTTAAGTAAATTATTTTTTCTCTTCTAATGTAACAACAATTCCGCCGGTTTTGTCGGAAACCCAATTGTAAAGGAGGGCAATTATCGCAATTCCTAAGAACATGATTACTGTGTAAAGAACCACGAAGATTAACCATGAAATAAGGCGTGTGCCAAAACCAAGGCCTGCGGCAACTTCTGTTGGGAAAATAAAGAATGTGAAAATGCCGATAACAACACCAACAATAGCGAAAATAGCCGGCAAAAGCTTAAGCATTGATGCAACATTGAACTTCTTCAACTCATAAATCATGATGCCTCCTGTTTTGTTTTGCGGTGTGCGCCGTATCGGCCACATCGCATAGGTTTGAAGTGTTACTGCAAACCTGTGGTAAATTATAACTAATTTGCTAAAAAAATTGCAAGTTAAGATTTGTAATTTAGAATAATATTTCCATTAAAAAGACAATTCAGTGGCAAGTTTGTATAAATTCATGTCCAGCTTTTTTTCATTTTTAATTGCAATTGAAAGGGGAATGTCGGAAACTTTGCCATTTTGTAAAACTACAAGGCGATTTTTCGCACCGCTTTTAAGCAACCTTACAGCATATGCGCCAAACCGGCTTGCAAGTATTCTTGAGCGCGCGGAAGGAGAGCCGCCGCGTTGAATGTAGCCAAGTGAGCTTAAGCGCACTTCCAAGCCGGATTTGTCTTCTATTTGTTTTGTAAACTCAATTGAGTTGCCGGCACCTTCGGCATAGACAACAATCAGAGAAGTTTTACCAGATGCATTCGCCGCTTTAAGCTCTTTTGCAATTTTTGCTATGTTTGGCTTTATCTCAGGCACAATAACTAAGTCGGCACCAGATGATATTCCAACAGCAAGTGCTAAAAAACCGTGCTCCCTGCCCATAACTTCAACTACAAAAACCCGTTCATGGCTTGCGGCCGTGTCGCGAATTTTGTCAATTGCCCTCATGGCTGTATCAAGCGCTGTGTCAAAACCAATGGTTTCATCACTGCCAAATACATCATTATCAATAG
>Ga0247841_10013999_pt1 | contig 10128 bp, 2 predicted proteins | sample LaCruzMarch2015__2_FD_192410 | JGI IMG/M metagenome (GOLD analysis project Ga0247841, IMG submission 192410) | Freshwater microbial communities from meromictic Lake La Cruz, Castile-La Mancha, Spain - LaCruzMarch2015_18m | ecosystem: Environmental > Aquatic > Freshwater > Lake | place: Spain...
AGGCTCTCCACCCTCGGTCCTAAAGGTGGCGGTCACGCACTGTTGCGTCGCATCCCGATTTCCGACAAAGAAGATATCCAGCTCTTGGGTCTGGCGGCAGATATACCGAAGGTTGCCGGATGACTGAAAGGCTGGGAGAACACCCTGCTTCTGCATGAAGGCGATGGTCGAAGCATAAGAGGGATAGAGCTTGTCAACACTCGCTGGCGCTGTGAAGGCCCCCCCTACGAGGAGTCGGCCCTTACCACACTTGAGTTCTGTGACGTCGGCAGGAAGGGGGCTCTTACCCCACACCTGCTGCGCAAGCTCGACGACGCGCGCATCGCACGCAGGATAGTCCGCGAGACTCGGAGATTTCTGAGGCGGCAGTCCCTGGATCGTGGCGCCCTTGCGGACCAGACACTCCAAGGTCTTGAGCAATTCCGGCGTCATGGTTTCAACAAGCGGCAGAACCAGCACGCGATAGGAGCTGCCATTTTCAAAGGCAATCCGTCCATCCTCGACTGTTGCGTGTGCCATCAGGAGCAGCGGACTGATCGCGTCAAAATGATAATCCTTCTTTTCACGCAAAATTCCATTTCCCGTGACAGCATCTTCGGGCGGCATAAAGATATGCGGCGCGCCTTCAGGTGTCAGATAGAGAACATCCACGACACTCTGCCCTTGACGCAGCATCTGGCCGCAACGCGCGAGGTAATCATGATAGGCACTGACCAGGGGCCAGAAGGTCTGATTACGATGCCACTGCAGTCCATATGGCCCCATGGCCATGCCTGGCTTAGGCCCCTCAAGACCGAGTGGCTGATGCTGGAAGGTGTGGAAGATGATTTCATTGATCCCCATGCAGAAGGCCCAGTCCGTCTGGTTCTTCAACTCAGCAGGACTATGCTTATAACCGACACCTCCAGGCGTGGTAAAAGCTTCGGCCCGTACCACAGGACGGCCCATGACATGTGCAATCGAGGAGGCTTCAATGCAGCTGTAGACAGCGTCTACCTCAGAACTCCAAAACTCACACATGGGCACATCGGCGACAGCTCCGAGGTCCAGGTTTCCCGAAGGATTCATATCATACGGTTCACATGAAAAGCTTAATCCGTTTCGATGGGCGAGCTTCTTAATCGCGCCAGCATGATGCTCAATCGTCATATCCTGGGCGGTTCTGCGCAAATCCCAGAGGAACCGCTCGGTCTGCTCACGCGAACCGACAACCTGTCCTGCATATGCAGGGAAGAAGGGCAGCGGATCATAACCGCGCAACTTCTTAAACGTCGTACGAAACTCCAGCGACCAGTTCTGGGAACTGCTCTCCCAACTGTCGAGATGTAGTGTTGTGAGTCCGCGGCCCTTGGTTCGCTTGCCAATCTTGTCGAGCAACTTCTGATGGAATTGATCAAAGTGATGCTGAAATGCCTCGGAGCTGAAGCGATCCACCTCAAACCCATGTCCCGGGGTTGGTGCCGGACGCGTCGTCGCGCCTGTCGCACGGGCGACAAAACGCATAATCGTCCAATCGCCTGCCGGGACATCCCAATCCAAGGAACCGTCAGGTTTGAGGCGCGCCGTGAGATCAATGACGGCGGCAGGATCCACAACCGACTCACCGGGGAGTACTGGATAGTTAGCAGAGGATGGCACAAACCGCGGGATATGTTTCCAGATTGAGTACGGTTGCACATCCACAAGGGATTTGAAATTCAACTGGTCAATAGGCTCGTGTTTCTTGCGAGCCGGATAGGCCACGACAGCAACGTCCTCATGCCAGGCTTGACGAGTCTCTGTCAAGGATTTCGAGAGCCCGGCAAAACGTGACGGCTTGGACGGTTGCGGAACCGGCAACTTGGCGGTACATTTAGCAGGTCCTGTTACCTGAATCGCTTCACCACGCAAATGCTGCATAGCGCGTGCAGGATTAATCCAGGGACCGCCTGCGCCGGCCCAACCCGGACCAGTCCCCAGGATAATCTCCATGCCTAATTTATCAGCAAGCTTTACCGCATAAGCAAAATTGTCCTGCCACGCTTCACTCATGAAATCAACGGGGCCTCGGGGCACACCGATATTCACTTCGAGGAAGAGCGCCTTGCGTAGCCCTGCAGCATGCATGGCCTCCAGATCAGCCACCATCCCTTCGCGGGTCTGATTGCCATCCATGAAATACCAGTAGACGCCTGGACGTGCACTATCCGGAGGTGTGAGGAAGGTCTTCTCCAAATCTGCCGCCTGCACGCTGAAGGCCAAAGCACCCATGACAAATATCCACTTTCGCATATACACTCCTTGACGATAAAACCAATTTTCTATCCGCAGATGACACAGATGTACGCAGATATTAATTCATTCTGTTTTGATCTGCGAAATCTGCGGATAAGGTTACTCCTTTTGTTTGCTCACGGCTGGCTACTTCAGAATAGACGCCTCCTCAACAGTCACGGGGCCGAGCAAGCCTGATGTCTGAAGGGGCGATTTTTTCGAGGCATCGCCCTGTTTTTTGGTGAGCAATGTCGTGCGGCGGGGTTCAGGGCGTGGCTGATTCTGGGTCATCCACTCGGGCCACCCCTTTAAGAGACCGCTGGGCAGTGCACCTGTATCATCCGGAACCTGCTCATCGCCGATCAACCGGTTGTGCCAGGTATTGGCGACGCTGATTTCAACGCGGTTCTCGCCCTCTTTGAGTGCTGCGGTGATGTCTGCGCTGAAGGGTTCCTTCCAGAGGACACCACAATCAATGCCATTCACCTTCAATGAGGCAATGACCGCGACACGGCCCAGACTTAACGTCATACGCTTGCCCGAAGCGAGCCCCGGCCACTCAAAGGTTGTCTGATAGACCGCTGTTCCACTGAAATAACGGACGCGTTCATCCCCATGTTTTGACCAATCCGTCAACCCCGAGAAGACGAGCTCAAAGGGTGCCCCTGTATAGGTGGGCTTAAACTGGACCTGCCATGCTGAGTGGTCTAGGACAAGCGGTGTGCGCTCCTGCTGTACCGTCCAGACTTGCAATGTCCCGTCTGCACGCTTCGCCTGATAGCTTCCAGTCTTCGAGGCGCACAACGTGAGTATCCCGTCGACATCAAAGAATACTTCCGCATTGCTGTCGGGACCTTGTAACGCGAGCACCTGGGCACGTTGTACAGGCTTGGTCTCTGCCGTACCAGCCAGACCTACTGTCCGCAGCAATGAAAAACCGTTGTCACCCTGCGCAAGGGGCTTGCGGAAGACAACAAAGATGGACCCTGCAGCTGGCAACTTCAAGGGAACACGCGTGCTACGTTCTAAGCATTCAAACTGGGCCGTTTCAACCTTAGAGCCCGTTGACGCATCCCACACCTCAGGTTGACGGCCTGTCACGCGAAACTCTGGGAGAATGGCGATGGACGACTCCTGTTGGTTGCTGATAAAAAAGAGATCGAAATTCTCTCCCGTCCGATGCGTATAGAGAAGCTTATCTTGCTTGCAGGCAAAATCCGGAACCTCATCCAGCTTCTGAAATACCTGCTCAAGGGAGTGTCCACGGAAAACACGGCCCTTACGGACAGCACGGTCCACAACCTTCGCCTGCAAATCATCGCCCCAGAGCGCATGAGCCGCTTTGCTGACCTGAGCATCTGCGAACGGATAGTTTTGCAAACTAGGCGACCGGAGGAAAGGATTTCCAACCAGCACAAGCCCCTTTTTCACAAGTCCCTCCAGGTGCTCGGCCAAGTCAGGGGTCATGGTTTCGCAAGGGGGGAGCACCAAGACGCGGTAACGCGCGCCATGCGGTAACGCCAGATAACCATCCTTGCAGGTTGACCGCATCAGGATCTCTTTGTTGATAAAATCAAAGTCATAGCCGCGCGGACGCGCAGGCTCCAAGAGACCATTCATCTTAGGGGTATCCTCGCCGAAGAAATAGGCGATGTCCGCCTTTCTACTCCCCTGTTGCAAAAGTGCGCAGGAGCGTTTCAGGTAATCTGTCCACCCCTTGCCGTAATCCTTGAACCAGGTCGAGAAGCGATTGAAGTCCGCACCGAACCAGGGCACCAATCCTGGCGCGACATCATAAGGCTGATGCGAATAGAGATGGAGCACAAAGTGATTCACACCCTCCGTAAAGCACCAGTCACCGCGCGTCTTGATTCGGGCCGGTGTCTGCACAAAATTCCGCCCCGAGGTAAAGGCCTCAGCCGAGACGCGATCCTTGCCATACGTATTTCCGCAGGAGGTTGCCAGGCGGCATTCGATATCCCCCAGCGTTCCACCATACCAGTACTCGCCACCGATATCATCCGACTGTCCTCCATACTGGAGGGACTCCCCGGGGAAACCCCAGTGGCCATAGTTCTCCAGCCAGGGGATGAGATCATGCCGGTTCGCGACAGCCTTGAGACCGCCCACATAATTAATCGCGATGAGATCAGCCACCAGGCGGCGCCAGTCCCAGAGGAAGCGGTCGGTCTGGTCACGGGAGCCCACCACCTGCCCTTTCAGACAGGCCAGCCACGGCAGCGGATCATAGCCATATTTTTGCATGAAAATCGTCGCCATGTCATCGGTCCAGTTCTGTGGACCCACCTCGTAGCTATCCAGCGTGATATGTTGAAATCCCTTACGTTCATTTTTTGGAATGCGTCGTAAAAACTCGCCCATCATCGCATCAAAGTGTTTTTCCACAGCGGCACGGCTCATCTTGTCGCACTCGAGGCCTGTGGCCTGAGGGGGCGTGGGTGAACACTTCACCTCGGTCGAGGCCATGCCGATCCTAGAGATAATCCAGTCATTACCCTCTGGCGCCTGCCAGGTAAGACGCCCCTCCTGATCCATCTTGGACGTAAGCGTGACAATGCGCTCCGTATCCACGGCCGAACCCTCCAGTACCTCGGGCATGCGAGGCCAGAGGAAACCATCCGGTGGCGGGACTGGCTCAGGATACATGCGGCCCAGCTGCTTCTCGACTCCAAAGTCAACCGCTGCGGAAGAGGAGAAGGTCAGGTCATCCAAGACTGGCTCACCCATGAGTTCGGAGAAGGTCAGACGAAGTTGCGTCACCTCTGTCGGTTCGAAGGAAAAGGTGAAGGGCGCGGAGACCATCGGTCCCATGGCGGGCATAAGATTCGTTCGAAAGAGTTTGATTTCACGGATCTTTTTCGCCTGGCCGTTGACAATATTCTCGAGCTGGCCAGCGAGTTTGGCCTTTGAGCTCCCCAAATCCATGACCAATGTTTGAAGCGTTGTCGGCATGTCAAAAAAGAGATCGATCGTCAGGGTCTTACCAGAGAGCGCACAGCCTTTTTTCGGGGTACGCGTACCACAAAGCAGTTCTGAAAGGCCGTCCGCCTTGCCAGCACAAGTCACTCGCACAGGACGCACAACAGCGCCCTCCCGTTTGGGAACAGGATAAGCGATCACGCCCACATCCTGAATAGCCTTGTCGTGCTTGTCCAGACGTTCATTGAAGGAAGCGCCACCGCGAATCCGCGTCTCCTTGCTGACCAGATAGCGCATACTCTCTTCGGGCTTCATCCAAGGCCCGCCCGACTGGCTCCAACCCGGACCATTGAACATACTGACGCGAACACCAAGCCGATCGCCCTCCTTGACAGCAAAGCAGACGAGGTCCCACCATTCCGGACTTAAGATCGCAACCTTCCCCTCGGGAATACCGTCGCTGACAATATGGCCGATAAAGACTTCGCCGATGCCTGCCTGCTTCATCGCCTGCAGATCAGCAGTAATCCCTTTCGCACTGACATTATTGTTCAGCCAGTACCAATACATATACGGTTCTGTCCGAATGGGAGGATTTTCAAAGACCCTATCCAACTCATCAGCCGAAACAGAAAGCATCCCGATCAGCAATCCAAAAAAAGCTTTTTTCATTCCAATAACTCCAACCTAAAATCCATGATTATTTTGAAGGTTGAATTATCTCGCATTTTCAAATTAAATGCGAGCAAATGTTTTTATCTATTCGACCTTCAAACTGGAGGGGATGGGCAGACTCCGTGTACCTGTGCCCCCAAGCATAAGTTCTCCGAGATCGGCGAGATACCGTTCGTAGACGGTACGAGGGGTGGCATCGTGCCTGACGCAGAGGCTGGCGGCCATGCCCACCACTTCACCCATGCACCCGCCCGTGCGCATCACGCGTACAGCACCTAACGCCTCATGCTTGACGCTGATGCAGCGGCCGGCCATGAAGAGGTTCGTAATATTGCGCGAATAAAGCGCGCGATAGGGAATCCAGAAGGGTCTCTTTTCCGTGTAGGCCGGGTACTTACCATGAATCGCATAGGAAATAAAGGCGTTACCCTCAAACCCCTTCGTATACTTGGGATCAGGATAGTGCAGATCGTTACTCCACCCTGTCGGGGCGGCAGGATCTGGAAACGGTTGGTCTTTTGTCAGGTCAGCGAGGGTAAGCACCACATCCCCCATTAGGCGGCGCGACTCACGCTTGCCCAGAATATGCGCAGACCAGTTGAGTGCATAGTTTGGAAGCACCTTGTCCACGTTCTTGAGCGCATCCCAGGCGCCATACATGGCTCGGAAATTCCAGTCGCGAACATACTCCATCTCCTGCATGGGATCCCAGTCAAAGCCACTCTCCCAATACCAGCCGCCCAACTTATTCGGATCAACCTTCCCTTTTCCGCGACCGGGAAAGGGTTTGTCGGAAAGATCAAGCGCCCAGGGGCAACGCGGGAACGAAACGGCCTCTTGTGTCGGTGCGACATTCCAGAGGTTACAGGGACCCATGCGACCCTTAGGCTCCATTTCGAAATCTGCACCTGCAAGCGCACCGACCGTGGCATCGCCGGTACAATCGGCAAAATACTTTCCGATAAACCGCTGACAGCGTCCTGTCCGTGTGGATTGCGCAATCACAGAACGGAGACTCCCCTCTTCGACTCTTGCCCCATTCACGCGATGCTCCAGCACCAGCGTTATATTCGTTTCTGCACGAACAAGGGCAAGTTTCTTCTCATCTTCGTAAATCTCAGAGGTATTGGAGGGACCGTAGTGGGCGCTCTTCTGCTGTTCCAGTTCGGAGACCACATCGCCGATGCGCGGCCACGGTTCTTTGTTACGTGCGCCTTGTAACCAGACCCGAACCTCGGAACTGTTATTGCCGCCGAGAATGGGACGGTCTTGAATCAAGACCACCTTTAACCCCAGCCGTGCCGCTGAAAGCGCAGCGCAGGTGCCGGCAATACCACCGCCTGTCACGACAAGGTCAAACTTTCCTGCTGTTTCAGGCTGCTCAGGGTGTCCCAGACACGCCCGACGAAAAACAGCCATTTCAGGATCTCTGTTGGGCGGGATAAACTGAGCGTCCTGCGTGAGCAGGATTGCATCGCAACGCCCCTCGAACCCTGTAAGATCGTGTAACACGACTGACACCTTGCCGGATGGCAAATCGACTGAGCCTCCATCCTGCCAATGCCACTTGGCGCCCACAGTGCCAAAGGCCGACTCCAGCGCCTTACCATTAATGTGTACCTGAAACTTGCCTGGCGCTCCCGGTGCCTTCCAGCGCGCGACCCAGTCCTTAGTCCGCACCCAGACGCGATATGTCCCCGCCACAGGAGAATCAACTTCGGTGGTTGCGTCTGCAACGGGTTTCCCCAGTCCATGCGCCAGCAGATAGGGAGAACCCATAATATCCATGAACTGCGGATCAAGAACCCAGCCTCCATAGGACGAGAAGGCCTCGGCCTCAACAAGGATATAATCTTTCGCAGGCGTGCTCTCAGCAGCAGCGTGCAGTCCCCAAGAGAGGGAGAGAACCATCGTCGTTGCGATTACTCTTTTCATCTGCTTTCCCCCTGTTTCGTTTCAAGCTATTATTTAGCCAACACGATTTTCGCATGGTTGGCATACATGCCACGCGGATCACGGGCGTAGGCCTTTAAGGTCTTTTCACCCAGCCCCTGATGGTCACCCAGACGATAGAGGGCACGCGCCAGGCTAAGTTCGCGCAACACGCGGTTGCGCTCTTTGTCGCCCGCGCTACTCGCATACTTCGTAAAGGTCGGGAAGGTGGTCTTGGCATTGTCCATGGAGATGGCATGACCCGACATCCCCTCGAGTGCGAGCAGCTCGGCCAGCACCGGTGCGCCGGCAGGATCATTGATTCCTTCAAACGCCAGCGATAAGGCACGGAAATGAGAAAACTCGCTCGTGGCGGTGAGTTGCCGCGCCTTTTCAATCAAGACGGACAGAGCCTTCTTTGACTTGGCGCGGCCAAGGGCGATGATGTAACTATCGACCCAGCTGACACTCCGTCCGAACTGCCCCATGCCTCTGAAATTCCACCCTTTATCCCAGGACATCTCCTTAACTTTCGCAATCAATACCTCTTCGCCATCCGCCACGCCCAGCATGGCCAGCACATGCGCAATTTTCAACTGCGCTTCTGATCCTGAGGCTTTCGAAAGCGCCTCGCGCAGAAGAGGAATGCTTCGGGAAGGATCTGTCAGCAACACGGAGAGTCCGGCATACGTGTTCGTTACCGTTGCAACGGCGATCTGGAACTGCTCGGCAGGCAAGGGAAAGGAGTCCTTCATCTTCAGCACCGAAGGGGTGAGTACCTTCTTTTCGACCAAATGAGTCTGCAACGCTTTGATGTCAACCTGGCGGACCGTGACCTGGCTCTTCACGGCCATCGCAGCGGCCACGCCTGCTGCATAGCCCTGGTTCTGGACATCTGGCTGCATCCGCAAGATCGGCATCGCGTCACGGTGCGCGCTGATACCGAGGCCAACAACCAACAACCCCTCAACACGTTTCGGAAGGAAGCAGCGATACGGGAGGTTGACCATCATGGCGCTATGGCCTGAATCATCAATAAAAAACTGTTCGCAGACTGTGTGGCCATGTGAATCAAAGTTGCTCTTGGTCTGGACCACGACATCCGGATAGGTGCGGTTGTTCATCACATCCATCGGCGTCATGTAAAAAGCACCGATCAAGCGGCGGCGTTCCCGGCTGTTGACAATCTGAGACTGGTCCCACACATCATTGGTGATACTCATGCGCGCCCGCAGGGCGAAGAACGAGAGGTCTGAAGCATCCGTATCATCTACGAAACTCACGTCATTGTTCGCATAGCTCATGCCGAGGGAGCGGATGGTCTGTCCGACCCCCTGTACCGCGATCTCATCGGACCGCATAAATTCCGTCTCTTCTCCAGCCATGGCAGCGAGGTCCGCATTGCCCGTCGCGTCGATCGCAGCCTTGCAGGTGACAACCCCACGTGTTCCATCAGGCATGATGACAATCACTCCGGTGAGCCGATCCCCCTCTTTGACAACGCCCGTCACAACGGTGCCATACCAAATTTCAGCGCCAGCCTTGCGGCATTCGCGGCGATACCACTCTGACTTCGCCTGCGCCAGCACAGACCCCATCTGAGCAACACCCGCATCAATTTCAGCCGTGAAGCCACAGCGGTTACCGAACCAATAGCGGCCGATCATCCCCTCGGTCTGGACACCGCCCATCTGATAGAGGTATTCACAGACGATGGTCTTGGCTCCTTGACGCGCCGCAGAAATGGTAGCCGGTCCGCCGCCGGTTCCCGCGCCCGCAACCAGTACATCGCAGGTAGCCAAGGTCGGCAAAGTTCGGGGACCCACCTCAATTGTGCCCGTGGCATTTGAAAGGTAATGCGGCAACGTCTGCACTCCTTCACCGATCGCCTCCTTCCCTGCAGAAGTGTCACCGAGCACAGCCTTCAGGCGCACAGGGCCCAAGGGCTTACGCGCTTTGGCCTGAGCTACAGCGGCCTCGCCGACACGCACGCCCGCCGCCATCAGGTTGCCAGGTTTCAGCAATGCCTGTGCTGCATCGCGCGAGATGTCGGCCAAAGGCCCTAAGACAAAAAGATGCTCGACACCCTCGGGCTGAAACACCCCAAGATCAAGCGCCCCTACCCCCTTCCAGTGCTCGGCTGATGTCGCCTTGCCAGGGAAGTGATCGGGTGGAAGAAAGCTCATCCTGTCACTGGAATCGAGTTGAGTCTTCGTAAACATCTGGTCCCGTGCCTGCTGTTCCGCCTCGGCGAACGAACGAGGGGAACCATCCTTCATCGGCAGCATGATTTCGCAGAGATACATCCGTCCATCAATTTCGGCGGGC
>Ga0247841_10014001_pt1 | contig 10124 bp, 11 predicted proteins | sample LaCruzMarch2015__2_FD_192410 | JGI IMG/M metagenome (GOLD analysis project Ga0247841, IMG submission 192410) | Freshwater microbial communities from meromictic Lake La Cruz, Castile-La Mancha, Spain - LaCruzMarch2015_18m | ecosystem: Environmental > Aquatic > Freshwater > Lake | place: Spain...
CTTGATTGAATAGCCGCAATACCGTCAGCGACAACTTTCTTGAATTCTGGACATTTTAAACCGTGTCTTTTGAGGGTAGCTATGTATGCCGGGTAGGCTTGGTCAACATACCACTTATCCACACCCCATAATTGATTCAGTTCTTTAATGTATTTAACAATATCGTCCAATTCTAGCTTATCTTGAATAAAGCTATCCACAAGCCAAACCTCTCCATTTGGGATAAGAGCAAGTACTACTAGGGAGGTGTAGTCGGTATATCCCCAGTCAGCTCCGCCGATGAAGGTAATACCTAGATTTACTAACATATCTCTCAGGAATTCGTGGCTGGTGTTATGAGGTATTTCTCCGGTAAGTTTCAAGAAACAATCTTGAATAGATATTACATTCGACATACCATCAAAACGAGGATAAACAAGTCCTGAAGTAGAAGGTTTCTGACACATCAACTGAGCTTCAGCCATATCTGGCGAAAGCTGGTTAAAGTTGTTTCTTACAGCCGATACTGGTTTATATAGATATCCAACGTCATCTTGATTTCTATCTACTAAATAGTTTCTCATTACAGGAAGTAATGGGTGGGTAGCAATTCCAGCATAAGCTTCAAAGCGCTCGTAATCATTTCTATGTTCATCAGTCAATCCAGCCCATTCTGATTCTGAAAGATTGACCATAGGAAGACCTCTTCCTAGATATCTAACGACTTTAGGTTCGTTTACTCTAGCTACCTCTACAGGCACTCGCTCGGTAATATCGAGGATATTCCAACGCAAAACTTCACCGCCAGCGGCGATGGTTTGTTTAAGGGTTTTCTCCATCAATCCACCGGCAAACTTTCTGGTAGATAGGTAAACTGTCATAGGAAAGTATTTACCAAAAACTGAAGGAATCATCTTAGCTTCTTCTAAAGCTTTAGGGTTCTGAACAACGTCAACCTCATCGATAAAAAGCATAGGTACGTGCTCGGAGTTAGCACCTGCAATAGTTGCAATAATGATTTTAAGATAGATGTTTTTACCATCATCTGTAATCCATTCAATAATTCGTTTGTTATTTGAGTTCTTTTTCCAACCGTGATTCTCTAAGTATTTACCGATTCGACGGAAGAATAATTCTACGTATTGAACCGCTTTCTGAGATTGTGGTTCAATTGCAGCCATGTGGGCTACAGAGATTCTGAAGTGAATCATACATAGAACTTCAATAGCTGCTGCGGAAAGGGTCTTATAAGAGTCACGAGAAGAAAGCATACATACCTGAGGTACGTTCTCACTTTCTCCAGTTTTCATTAATTCATAGATTCTCCACATAGCTTCAGTGGGAGAATGAGTAGAGTCTGGATGAACAACGCCCATAGGGAAATATATACCGAAATAGAGCGACATCCACTCTCTCAGCTCTTCAGCCGAATTAAGCATCTCAAAGACTAGCTTTGATTTATGTTCCTCTAAGTCATTATCTTCAATCATTATTTAAGCTCTCTCATTTGCTTTACAAATACTAATCTTTAATATATTATACCATAATAAGAAGGATTTAAGATGATTATTTATAAAATTACCAACACTAAAAACAATAAAATTTATATAGGTCAAACGATTAACGGTCTAAATAAAAGATGGAAAGAACATATTTACCTATCTAAGTATTCAGAAATAAAAACAAATCTTTACAGCGCTATATTAAAATACGGAGTTGAAAACTTCAAAATAGAAGAAATCGACGGAGCTAACAGTCAAACTGAATTAAACTATAAGGAATGGCTTTGGATACATAAATCAGATTGCTTAGCTCCTAATGGTTATAATATGAAAGAGGGTGGCGGTAGCTCAGGTAAATACACTCAGGATATTAAAATTAAAATCAGTAAAGCTAATAAAAAAAGGGTTTGGTCTAAGGAAGCCAAGGAAAATATGTCCGAAGCCATTAGAAAATGGCACGTAAGTAATCCTCAAAGTAGGAACAGTAAATCTAGAGCTAAGATAGCTGAAGCAAATAAAGAGCGTTGGAAAAAAGACCCTGATTGCAGAAAAAAAGCTATGGATAAGTTTTTAGAATATAATAAAAAAATATCTAAGCCGGTAACTTGTGTAGAAACAGGAATTACTTACGATTCAATTAAATCAGCCGCTCGTGCATTAAATATAAACGATTCATTGATTTCACAAGCGGTTAGAGGTATTAGAAAAAAAGCTAAAGGACTAACCTTCATACTTAAGGTCTAATATTCGCCTCATTCCTCATATTTTCTGCATTATCAAGCGTTTGTCTAAAATTCTCTTCATCTAGCGCATGTTGACGCTCAAGCTGACCATCTCTAGGGAAAGCTACGATACCACCAAGAGTACCCATTACTGAAGCAATCGACACAGCGTTCTTAAGAGCTTGCTCTACAGCTAGAGTAGCATCAAAAATACCTAAATCTTTGGCTTTTCCGAATACTCCGTTTTCCACATCATAAACCAAGTCTTTATTCTCTAATAGCTTACCTAGAATTTCTTGTTGCTCATCTACGTTATAACCAGCATTATCTAGTAGTTTATAGAAGGGAGCTGCAAGAGATGGGATAAGTACATCTTGCATAATTTCTTTATTTTCAGTCTCAGCCAATAGTCCAATCAATAGATTGATTAGTACACGACATCCACCCGGAAGACATCCATGACCAATAGCCGCTCTTACTGCACAAACAGCATCCTCAGCCCTATCTGCTTTTTCTTTCAATTCAGCATTAGAAGAGCCGTAGATTTTAAGTTGTGCAATACCATTAGTTAATTTACCTAGTCTTTCCTCTAAAAGAATTTTCTCAATCTTAGATTCTGACTGCTTCATTCTAGTAGAAATCTGACTAGCTCTGTCTTCAACATTAAGTTGGTCTGGTTCACCTACAATAGTAGTACGAAAACGATAGATTTCAATCTTTTCCATATTCTTACCGAAATCTTCCGGCAAAGCATCCAGTAGCGAGTTATTCATATCAAAAATCTTAGCACCGGTAAAGGCTGAAACATCCATTAGGAATTCCAACTGACCGTTAATAATCTGACTAAGAGGAGTGGTTAGAGGTACGATATTGATTGTCTGAGGATTGGGGAAGTTAAAAGCAAGTTGAGTTAGAACTTGGTCTGAGAAATGATGTGCAATGATAACTACGTTTTTAAACTCAGATTTACCTGACACATATTCTTCACCAATTTGCTCTAATACTGGCTGAATCTGTACCATATCTGTAACGTTACCGTCAAACAGGATGAATAGAGGCTTATCAAGCAAACATCTCTGATTACCTTGGTCGTTAATAAATGCAGGGTGGAATTTACCAATACTTTCTTCATATCCTTTATCTACTGGAAAACCTTCAATAAGTTTAACTTCGTATTGACCGCTTGGACCAGAAAGCTCTTGGATAGTTACGTGAGACGATGCTCCATAACCTACTTCCTCAAAAGCTTGAATTACGGCTTTCGCCATATCTTTATCGCCGTTAACCGAAACGGTAGCGACTCTTTCTAAGAGGTCTTGGTTCTTAGTTGTAATTTTGATGGATTGCTTTCTGATAGAAGGAACTAATACTTGGTCTAAATTTTTAGCAATAATACGAGCTACTTTTTGTGGAGAGTAGCGTCTGTTCTTGCCACAAAATTCAAGAAGGTTTTTAATTAAAGAAGCAGCAATAATTGTAGCTGTCGTTGTTCCGTCTCCGGCTTCAGAAACTACCCTAATAGCAACGTCTCTTGTTTGTTCTATGATAAGATGTTTAAATGGGTCGTTAGAGCCTAGGGCTCTAAATATACTAACTCCGTCTTTAGTGTTTTTGTTGGGAATTCCCTGTAGGTCTGATTCTATAATAACGTTTCTACCGCCCGGACCTAGCGATGAACCTACGATACCTGCAATTTCATCCATTGTGGAAACTATTACTCTTTGTAATTTACTGATATCGCTAGTAAACATCTTAGCAGGTGATTTAACTTTTCTTGACATTTAATTGCTCCATTTTCTCTAAAATAAATTCGTACTTTCTATCTTTTGCTGTAAAGGGTATCCTTATAAGTATTATACCATGTTTTTTACATAAACTTTCTTTTAGCTTATCGTTTAGTAATCTTATCTGGAAACTATCGTTCCCTCCCCAATGACCAGAGCTAAAATGCTGTTCTCCATCATATTCAAAAGCAAGTTTTAATTCTTCGCAATATCCATCTAACTCTAGGTTAAATCCAGTTTTTGGGTTTTTAAGGAAATTAGGTCGCTTACTTGGAAATTTACAACCTGTAATCTTTTCAAAAATTACCCTACATTCTTTTTCGTCCTTATATACGTCTTTAGAGCATTGATTACATCTATACTTCTTATTTTTAAAATTATCAAAAAATACACTAGTTGTATGATTACTAGGGCATTGGATATCAAGCTTAATTTTAGAGCCTTCGTATTTTTCTGAAACAAGAACATAGTTTTGCTGTTCTATGTAATCTTTAATATATTCATAAGTGTATTTTACATTATTGGCACATACAGCACATTTTCTATTTTGACCTTTAAATTTATCCCAAGTTTTATCGCATCTATGTCCGTTAGGGCACAATATTTCCAATTTAGCCCTAGCGTTAACATATCCGTCTGAAACAAGAGTATATCCTTCATTTTCTATGTATTTTTTAACATATTCGTAAGAAGGTTTTAAATTTCCAGCACATACAGCACACCTGACGCCTGAGTTGAAATCCCGCCAAGTCATCGAGAAAATATGTTCTTTAGAGCACTTAAACTCCATTTTTGTACTATTATTAATATAATTGTCTGAAATAAGAGTATAATTCTGATGCGCTACATATTCCTTAATTTGTTCATAAGATAGTTTTTTCATGCCTAGTAACCCTCCTAATGTAAAGATTACGATTCTGGCGATGCTTCTACTATTCTATTATACCATAAGTTTCTGGAGGATTTTGCTTTGGCTCTGGGTATTTGGATTCATACTTAATAGATACCTGTTGAAAACAAGTATCGCAATAGTCATTATCATCATCAATTTTTAATGGATTATTACCAAATTTACCAAAGCTAGTAAGTGTTTCGGGTTCACATCCACATTTTTTACATTTGAAATTACTCATCTTCATCATCCCATATTTTACGTTTAGTTTCAAAAAACTTATCTATTCCTTCACTAGTAGCTTCCACTACTTCTTTCTCTATAATAGCTTTCTCTATCTGTTCTTGTTTCTTTTTTTCTACTTTAGGTATAGGAGCTTTTTTAGGTTCTTTATAAGTCTTTAAAATCTCGTCTTGAATAGACTTAAGCTTCTGTTCATAATATATGACACGCAACTTAGTTAGCTCTAAAAGATGAAAGATTTCATTAGCTTGCATCTCAAGCTCTGTAGGTAGGCGATTTTGCTTAGTCTGTAAGTAATCGGGATTACTAGGCAATGAGGCTGCCCAATTATGCACTTCCTCACCTAGAAGGTCTCTAGGTATCACAGAATCCTTGGCTTTGGCTTCTTTGTTAGTATAAGCACATTTTCTTATCATACAATATTATACCACAACAAATAAAAAACCCACCATTACGGTGGGTTTAGTTGCATCCTGCCAGATGACTTTAGGAACTAGAGCGGAAACAATTGGATTATCGTACTATAAGTTCGCCTGTTTTATTTAAACCGTTTTTAATATCTCTAAAGTAAATAGCAACTCTTGAGCTGTGTGGTGACATAAGCTCATCTACAAAATCAGGGAAAACCGTGGGAGCTGAAAGCATCTTAACTACGGTGAACGACTCGTCTTCATTAGCTATCAGCATTAATACGTATTCATCTTCTTTTGGGCTTGTTAATAGTCGGTCTTTTCTAGTAAAAGCGTAGCTTGGTGTATTTTTTGTACCGGTCATATCTACTTTTAGTTGAGCTTTTACTGCGACCTTTACATCTCCTAGTTTAGGATGATTACCTATCAAATCTAAAGAAAAGCTCTTGTCTTTAACATCGTATATGTTAAAATCTGGCTCATTTACATCAAAACCAAAATCACGTAAGCATTGCATACCAGCCAATTCAGCTATTTTTGCAAAATATTGCTCATTCATTACAGATTGTTTTGTTACTCTATCTGGATTAGGGCTTTTGCTTTTGTAATATGCAACTGTCTCAGGCGTAGATATATCATCAGCAAATTTAAGACATTTGTCTTTATCGTGCTGATTTGGTTTATATGTACACTTAGGGAAAAATAAGTTGTTTGCTTTAGTTTGAATCTTAATCATAAAATCTCCTTTAGTTTATAATACCACGTTTATTCCAATTCCAGTTCCAAGTCCAATGGCTCAATACTGAACCAGTCTAAAGCCCTTTCAAATTCCTTTTCATCTGTTTCATTAAACAAATCGATAAAACCCTTAATCTCATTAATTTTATTTCTGACTACATAAACCATAAAAACTCCCAATTTGTTTGAGCGTTATTGCCCATGAGTGAATCATACGGAAGATAAAATGGATTTGTTGCGAAGGGGAGAAGAATCGTATATTGAGATATTATCCCTATATAAGCTATTGAAATAAAAAAAAAGCAGCCGAAGCCGCCTTTTTTGAGGTCCTATTAAATATTTAAGACTATTGAAGTCGCTAATTATTGCACCAATATTCCAATCCCCAATTTTCCTGTAAAGGAACGTGGAGCTGGTCTAAAATATCATTTGGGTCTAAATAAGCCCATATCTCACACTCTTTATCTGGGTCTTTAGAAGGGTCTATTTGCTGAGACTTATCTACTTTAACATCAAAGATATATACCAAAATTTTCTTATTTGCTTTAAATCCAACTCTTACTAATTTAGCATCATGTCCGTCTAAACCTGTTTCTTCTTTCAATTCTCTAAGAACGCCTTCATAAGGGTCTTCGCCAACATTCAAATGACCTGACGGATTAGTGTAAAGCCCGTTATCATTACGAATTCCAAACAATATATTATCGTTTTCATCACGAACAATTGCAACGGCTACACGTTTAGTTTTCATTATTTCTTATCTTCTTCTTTCTTACCAAATCCTATTTGACTTGCGATACTAGTTCCCGGCGCTGGTGCTGGTGGTGGGGGTGTATTGGTAGATGTTCTACCAGCAAACTTTTTAAGGGGTTTTTTCTTAAGGTCTGGTTTGATATCTGTCACACAAGACTGTTCACTAAATTTAAGTTCTTTTGTTTCATCGTCAGAACCTTTATCTTTTTTAGCTGAAGGTTGTTTGTTCGGTAGCTTATCTTTATTTACTTCAACTTTAGGAGCTTGAGAGCCAAACTTTTGCTTTCTCCAAGGGTGGTTAGCTTTAGGTTTTTCTGGAGCTGGGTTAGCTTTTTTGATAGGTTTACAAGAGCCATCACTAAAAGCTTTTTTGCCCGGAGTAGGTTCATACCCATCCCAACAACGGTCTTTTTTATCTAAATCACTACCCTCAATCTCATTAGCAAGTTTTTCAAGTCCAATTTCAGACTTTTTGAGCTGAACATAAGCGTAAGTCTTTGCAAATGCTAGAACTTCTTCTTCAGAAGCTTCAGGCATTTTCGATTTAGCGATGTCAATTAGAAGGTCTTTGTTTTTAAACAAATCAAAGGCTTCATCCGACATAGACTTAAGGATTTCTTTTTTAGCTTTTGCCATATCTTTCTCGCTCATGGTTATTTTAGTTTTAGTTGTAGGAGCAGCCATATTCTTTTTAACAGGTTTTTTAGTTAATTGCTTTCTGACATTAGATTCAGTCTTCCAAGTATTTGGGTCTTTGTAGATACTAGCGCCTGTACGTGCTTTAGGTTTTTTATAGTCAATTCTAGTTCCAACAGGAGCTTTTTCTGGAGCTTTAGAAGCTGGAATGGTTTGTTTTGGCTTCCACTCAGAACCGGGTTTGTTTTCACCTGTAGCTGTAGTGATCTTAGAATAAGTTTGTTTTTTTGAAGGCTCTTTAGGAGATAATTTACCAGCTAACCCTGTCATATACTTCTTATCATTTTTCTTCATATCGACCTCCATATCCTCAGCTTTCTTAAAGGCAAGTTTTAGGTCGCTTAAAGAGATAAGTTTTGGTTTTTCTTCAGAATCCGTATCTAGAATTTCAGCAATACAGGCTTTATTACAAGGTAGATTAGTAAAGCTAATTTTACGAGCAATACATTTCTTAATAAGAGCGCCTTCCTTATCCAGCTTAGAGCCTTCAACTGAAAAGCCTACGGTTTGTTTAGTATTATCTTTATTAAGTTCTTTATCGAATTTTAGCATAGCAACAGCATCCTGCGCTCCGCTGTGATTAAAGCCATCAAACATTACAGCCTTAATATATAGATAAGGCATCTTACCAGCCTTCTCCCAGAAGTACTCGTGGTGCTTATTCTTACAATCATCTTTCTTGAGGATTTTAGTAGCTTCTGTAATTTTACCTATAATTTGACTAGAGGTGTCATTTTTATGCTCGAAATTCACTAATCCATCATGAGTTAAACTAGATATATCAATACCTTCTATAAGAATACGCTCTCCAGAAGAGTCTAGGCTAGAATGACTACCTATTCCATGAATTACAGTACCAATTTTATCATTAGACATGGATTTCCTTAAATTTTTGTAAGGTATCTAGTTTATTAAGTAATTTTTTCATATTATCTGTTTTATAGCAAAATAAATATCCGCTAGATGTAACTAATTTCCCTGTTAAACACTTGCAGATACCACTATTGTCTTTTATTTTTAAATCAATAGCGCAAGCGCTTGCATTTGCCCAAGAACCTACGTATTCCTTAGTATCTGCTTTAAAAACATCGAACGGCTTTTGATTACTAATTAATCTTCCCTGAATCTCTTGAGTTGCGTCTATAAATTTATAACCACCGTATGTAGTTAATTTATTATTAGAAGAAAGGGCACGATATACACCGAACTTATTTAAATTAAGCTCTTCTGCACAAGCGGTTTTATTTGTGTAAGTACCTACTAATATTAACTTATTATCGTTAATTTTAAATACCTTAAAGGGTTTTATTGTACCTTTTCTTTGCCCTTTAGATATATTTTCTCTGTAGGATTCATTCATTTCTTTTCTGTTTCCGCCCGTTCTTATATTGTAACCTATTTCTTTATTGAGGGTATCTAAAGTACTAATCCACAACCATTCTTTGTAGTTTAGTTCTGTCTGATTAGTAGCCCAATCCAACATCTCTATTTTAAAATTTACAATACCGTATTTTTTAATAGAATTACAAATAGGCATAGATTTATTATAACTAGCCGTTTTAGAGTGTTGAATTAACCGATACTCCATACTTTGAGTTGTTTGCCCTACATATATCTTATTATTAATCAAATTTGTTATTTTATATATTATTCCATGAAAAATCATCTTACATTCTCCGTAATATATTAAAGATTACATTTTTAAATCAAATAAATGAGTTAAGTAATGTAATTTTAATTTACATACATAACCTATTGAAATTACTTAATTATATATAAAAACAATAACCTATATTATATATACCACAAACAATTGTCATTTGTCAATGTAACCCACTATATGGAGGAAAAGTATGAAAAGTACAGCAAAAGCACAAGCACAAGCCCGTGAAACTAAAGAGAAGCTAGAAAGACGTTTTAAAGGGTCTGCTACTATTGACACAGTTCGTCAAGCGAACGATGCTCAAGGTTGGCCACTATTGATTTGTTCTAACGGCGGAGCTGAATCTGCTGGTTCTGAAGTTATCGCTATCCGTATTAAAGCTCAAGATGCTGTTTCTAAAGATGTGTTCGGAAATGACCTAGTTGCTTTCGCACCACACACAATTGAAGTTGCTCATGAACTAGATGCTAACGGTAAACAAACTCCAAGTCAACTTGATATGGCGAAAGTTATGCAAGAAGTTTCTAAAATTGGTATGAAAATTGATATTAAAGAAATCGCTAATACAACTGCTGTTTCTGAAGCTTCTTTGAACGCTGCTGCGGTAGCTCTTTCTCTTGAAGTAGAAACTCAGTGGCCTACTAAAGGTATCTAATATCAACTTTTAACTTAATGGGAGTTAAGCATGAAAAAATATACTGAACAAGATTTGCTTAACCTTATTGCTGAAGTAGAAGTTGAG
>Ga0247841_10014002_pt1 | contig 10123 bp, 4 predicted proteins | sample LaCruzMarch2015__2_FD_192410 | JGI IMG/M metagenome (GOLD analysis project Ga0247841, IMG submission 192410) | Freshwater microbial communities from meromictic Lake La Cruz, Castile-La Mancha, Spain - LaCruzMarch2015_18m | ecosystem: Environmental > Aquatic > Freshwater > Lake | place: Spain...
CGGTTGGTCTCGTCGCCTTCCGGGTCGATCTGCCGCGCCCAGACGCGCTGGCCGTTGAACTCCCAATAGCGTGCGCAGACATCCTCGACAAAGATGTCGCCCGTTCCCGTGAAGCGTGGCGGCTGCAAGAACAAATGGCGCAGTACCAGCGTGCGGCTGGATTGATTGTCTGCGCCCGTGCAGAGCTGCAAACTGCCGCAGCTCATGTTCTCAATCACCACCGTGGCGTACGTGCCGGTGGTCACCAGCCAGATGATATTGGTATAGGGGATGCCCGAACTGTTGTTGCCGCCACCAATCTGCGAGCCGGCCCCCACACCGGTGACGCGCCGCACATTGCCGCGCACGCGCACCGGCGAGAGGATGCGGTAACTGCCTTGTGGGACAAAGACGGTCGTGGCCCCCGAGTCAATCGCCGCCTGCACCGCCGGCGCGTCGTTGTCAAAGCGCGTCCCTTCGCCGGCATTCCAGTCGGTCGCCCCAAAGGCCTTGATGTTGGCCCATGCGTTCGGCGGGTCATCCGGCACGTCGGGCGTCTCGCGCACCTCAAGGCGCAGCGTCACACCCGCGGAAGGAAATTGTGTCACGACCGGTTTTGACACCCATTCCGCAAGCGCCAAGCCGGGCACTGCGCTGGTGTGATTGCTGACCGCGCAGGCATAGCCAGTGGCGGCGATATCGCGCACCAACAGGGTGCCTTTCTGGCCGTTGAAAATCGCGGGCCGCGTGGCTGCGCCGCTGCCATAAAACATCGAGTCCAAGATGACAACATGGCCACTGGGGTTCCACAGCGCCGGCCCGGCCATGTTGGTGGTGGTCAGATGCCGCACGCTCAACGACTGCCCGGCTGCTTTGTATATCTGTGAACCAACCACGCGCTGGGTGTTCTCGTTCAGCCAGCCGCAGGCAGTGCTGCCGCTGATCAGAATGTCCTCAAACGTCAGGCTCTCGAGCGCATAGCCGGTGCGCAGACCATAGACAAAGGCACCGTCCACGGTGACATTCTTGACCAAGCACGGCCCGTTGGCGCGCGAATGCGACATCTCCAAGCCGATCCAACCCGCGCCGCGAATGGTCACATCGCGGCAGGTGCCGGCATTGCTGGCATAGTACGCCAAGCCGACGGCGCCGGGGTTGTTGGTGCCGGTGTCGATCGTCAGGTTGCGCACCGAATTGCCGAAGCGCTGCGGGGAGTCATTGCCGCCCGTCCAGATGACATAGCGCGGCAGGTTGGTGTTGGCGAAGCCGGTGGCGCTATCCTTGAGTTTGATGAGCGTGCCGGTCTGACTCTGCCCTTGCAGCCAAATGCCGGCGGCCCCGCCACTGCTGGGCCCGCCGAACCACAACGTGTTGGTCACCAGATACACGCCGTTGGGCAGGTAGATCGTGCGGCTGGCATTGGTCAAGGCGGCGGCCAGCGCGCGCGTGTCGTCATGCACGCCGTCGCCATAGGCATTGTACGGCGCATTCTTGACATTGACCACGCCGGAGGTGCCGGGGAACACGACATTCATGTTCTCGGCGCGTGCCGCCAGGCACAGCAAGATGCCAGCAATATAGTTGAAAAGTTTAAAGTTCAAAGTGTAAAGTCGTTTATTATTGAGTAGAATCCCGCACTTCATCTTTCGCACTTCATTTGCTCGTCACTCGTCAATCACTGCGATTGAAGATTGACGATCAACGATTGAAAAAGTACAAAGTGCCTAATCCCTTTCAACATTTCAATCCCGAATATTGAATGGAGAAGTGGTCGCGGGCACAGGCCCCGCGACCTCTCACCACTTCCATCAATCACGATGGAGCAGACAGCACAAGGTGCGTCGGTGCATCAGTATTCGGTAGAACCGTGAACCGTGAACCTGTAGCAACCTAAAACTTCCTGCGCAGCAGCAGCCCGCCCAGCGCCAGCACGCCCAGGAGGGTCGGCTCGGGTATCGTAGCAAGATTGTCAAGACCTCTTACGCCCCTGCCTGTGGCAACGGCTGCACGAAACCCAAAATAAGCGTCAGTGTCGTTCCAGAGGGTGCTAAGACCCGCCGCCGCACCGGTGCCGTCGAGTGTCCAACTCGAACCGACTTGCGCGCCGCCCGTCACGCCATCCGCACCCCAGTTGTAGAGCGCGAGCACTAATTTGAACTGCCCCGCGGTTGCTTTCTTTGTTATAGCAGCCCTGATCTCATACCAGTTATTGTCTGTGCCGACGCCGAGATCCGTGCCACTCTTGGTCGTGGTCGTGCCGCCCTCGCGCGATGTCACGGTTAGCTGTTCGTTATCGCTGGCCGTACCATCTTCAAGACCGAAGGCCAAATACTGGCCACCGTTCAGCACGCCGGTATTGGAGGCATCAATGCCCACTCTAATTGCTTCGCCGGCGCCTGTTGAGCCCGCCGTAACCCGCGCTTTGAAATACAACGACATCGTCAACTCGGTCCCGGTTGCCCAATTGTAGCCGCTGGACCACAGTGCTGTTTGGTCAACGGAATCAGCCTCAAGATAGCCAGTGTTGTTGACACCGCCGTTGGCATTGATGCCGGCTGTGTTCCAAGGCAGCAATCCGCCGAATGAGGTCGTCAGAAATTTGCTGTTGAAATCAGTCTGACCACTGTTGAACAGGTAGACCGGCAGGTCAGCCGATGCCAAACGAGCGCCCAGGGTGAGGGTCATCGCCAGGATGACCGGAATCGAGAGAGTCTTCATGCTGTTGCTCCTTCTTTGAGTGAGTTACCTGCTGCCTCAAGCCGTCACGACGGCGGCTGTTGCAGCGTCATGCCACCATCATAGCACAGCCGCGCGCGGAATACCTTGACGCCTGTCTCGCAAAACATAGTTCATGTCTCATAAAATTGTTGGCGGCCAACAATGTTATAGGAAACAACAATCGCCGCGCTGCTGGCGCCAGATGGTAAGCATCCTTGTAGCCGCCCGCGGTCTGTCTGCCGTGCCGGGCACGGCACAGGCATGCGAGGGCGGCTTCTGCAGCCGCGGTCAACACCCGCGGCCACAATTGGAAAAACGCCCTCATTAGTAAGATAAAGCGCAGGCGCCAGCGGCGGGATCAATCGCTGCGATTGACGAGCAACGATTGAAGAAGTACAACGTGCCTGAAACGTTTCAAGCCCGAGTTGTGAATGGAGAAGAGGTCGCGGGCACAGGCCCCGCGACCTCTCACCACTTCCATCAACCACGATGGAGCAGACAGCACAAGGTGCGTCGTTGCATCAGTATTCGGCTGGCTTGGCTAGCTAAGGCACCAGCCTAGTCCCGCCAACGGCGTGGATCCCGCCAACGGCGGGATATTCGGTATTCAGTCGCAGCCTGCAACCTAACACCTAAAACTTTTCAACCTAACACTTCCTGCGCAGCCACAGCCCGCCCAGCGCCAGCACGCCCAGCAGCGCCGGCTCGGGCATCGTAGCAAAATTGTCAAGACCCCTCACGCCCCTGCCCGAGGCAACGGCTGCACGAAACCCATAATAGGCGTCGGTGGCGTTCCACAGGGTACTAAGACCCGCCGCCGCACCGGTGCCATCGAGTGTCCAACTCGAACCGACTTGGGAGCCGCCCGTCACGCCATCCGCACCCCAGTCGTAGAGCGAGAGCACAAGTGTGAACTGCCCCGCGGTTGCTTTCTTTGTTATAGCAGCCCTGATCTCATACCAGTTATCGTTTGTGCATACGCCGAGATCCGTGCCACTCTTGGTCGTGGTCGTGCCGCTCTCGCGCGATGTCACGGTTAGTTGTTCGTTGTCGCTGGCCGAACCATCTTCAAGACCGAAGGCTAAATACTGGCCACCGTTCAGCACGCCGCCACTGGAGGCATCGATGCCCACTCTAATTCCTTCGCCGGCGCCTGTTTGGCCCGCCGTAACCCGCGCTTTGAAATACACCGACATCGGCAACTCGGTCCCTGTTGCCCAATTATATCCGATGGACCACAGGGCTGCTTGGTCAACGGAATCAGTCTGTAGATAGCCGGTGTTGTTGACCCCGCCGGTGGCATTGATGCCGCCGGTGTCCCACGGCAGTAATCCGCCGACTGAGGTTGTCAGAAACTGGCTGTTGAAATCAGTTTGACCATCGTTGAACAGGTAGACCGGCAGATCAGCCGATGCCAAACGAGTGCCGAGAGTGACGATCATCGCGAGGATGACGACAATCGAGAGAGTCTTCATACTATTGCTCCTTCTTTGAGTGAGTTAGTTGCTTCTCCAAACCGTCACAGCGGTTGTTGTTGCAGCATCATGCCGTCATCATAGCACAGCCGCGTGCCGAATACCTTAACGCCTGTCTCGCAAAACATAGTTCATGTCTCATAAAATTGTTGGCAATCAACAATGTTATGGGAAAGTACAATCACCGCGCTGCTGGTGCCAGATGGTAAGCCCAGTTCCGGCGACTCGGACAGAAGCGGAGGTAAGAAGGCTATGTGCAGGTCAGTAACAACGGTATATCATGGCATGGTGGGTGGGTGGGTGCCGCCGAGACGGCGGCGCTACTCGTAGCGCCCGCGTCCCGCGGGCAATGCTGCGCAGCGAGTCGCCGGAACTGGGGTAAGCATCCTTGTAGCCGCCCGCGCTGAGGTCGGGTTCTGCAGCCGCGGTCAATGCCCGCGGCCACATCTGCATTGTAGCCGCCCGCGGTGAGGGCGGCTTCTGCAGCCGCGGTCAACGCCCACGGCCACAATGGGAAAAATCGCCGGTGGCATCGCCTGGTTGACAGCCCCGCGGCAAAACATTAAGATTATCTCATGAGCACGTTGGCCGCACACGATACCAAAGTTGGTTTTGCGACACTCAATTACCAGCGCGAATTCCCGTTTTACTGTGTGTACGGGCCGGACCATCCCAGTCGCGAGGCGCACATGCACCACTGCGCCGAGTTGACCGTGGTCTTAAACGGCCGCGCGCTGCATTTCACCAACACGGGCACGCAGCGGCTGAAGCCGGGCGACGTGCTGGTGATCGGCGGCCCGCGCTATCACGGTTTTCGCGCGACGGAACATCTGCATGTGATGGTCATGCAGTTTGATCCGGCGCTGTTTCTGCCCGATGACGAGGCTTTGCGCGCGGCACCCGCCTTTCAACGCATGTTCGCGCTCGAGACGCCGCGGGCATGCCGGCGTGGCTTCTTCGGCCACACGTGCCTGCCGAAGGATGTGATGGGCTTTGTCACCGATCTGGTCTGGCGCATCAAGAACGAGTGCAACATGCGGCAGGTCGGCCGCGCGAACATGGTGCGCGCACTGTTTCATGAGCTGGTCATCACCATTTGCCGGAACTATCGCACGCGCGGTCGGGAGACGCCGCACCGCAAGGAAATTGCGCAGGCCGTCGCGTTCATCGAGGAGCATCACGCGGATGACATCACGATTGCGCAGATGGTCGCGGCCTCCGGCCTGTCGCGCGCGCATTTTTACCGTTTGTTCAGGAAAGAGATTGGCTTCCACTCGAACTGGTATCTGCGGCAGGTGCGGGTCAATCATGCCGCCGCGCTGCTGCGCGACACGGACCAGCGCATCACAGAGATCGGTTTTGCGGTGGGCTTCAACGACAGCAACTACTTCACGCAGGCGTTCAAGCGCGTGCTGGGCGTGACGCCGCGGGCCTACCGCAAGGAGACGCAGCGCCGCGCCGCCGCGCGACCGTAAGCAACCATTTTGAATATCGCTTTGCTGGATGTTTGGCCATTCGATATTCCGCTGCATATTCCCACTGAACCCTGAACCCTGAACCCGGGGTCATCCGTGCTTGGCGTTCAACTGCGGCGCAGGCGCAGCGCCTGGTTTTTCTTTGTGGGCGTCACTAGCAGCGCGCCGCGCTGGGGCTGGCCATCCACCGTCCACGCGCCGCGCATGCCATGGCGCAGGCGCAGCGGCGCGCCGGCCAAGCTGGTCACGCGCACCTCGACGACGTGCCCGCCTTCAACGGTTGCGCCGATCAGGAACGCGCCCTCGGTGCGGATGCCGTCGAATGCCAGCGTGTGCCAGCCCTTGGGCAGGCGCGGCAGCACGCGGATTTCCTCGCCGCAACATTGTACCAGCAGTTCGAGGATCGCCGTGACGGCGCCCATGCCGGCGTCCATTTGCATCACTTCGGGAAAGGACTGCACTTTCTGGAAGCCGGGCTGCCACAGTGCGCCGTCGTCCCACGCGGTGCAGCCGGGGAAATCGGCGTTGTGCAGCGTGCCGTGCCCGACATTCGTGAAATTGTTTTTCCAAAACTGCAGCCAGGTGACTGCGGCGTCCACCAAGCCGCAGCGCGCACAGATGGTTGCCGCCCACGGCAGGCACCAGCCCGTCCACGTGCCGGGGCCCATGATCGTCCAGTGATTGAGACTGCGCGCGACAATCGTGCGGTGCTGCTCATCCAGCGGCTCAATCGTGCAAAAGGGGTAGATGCTTGCCAGATGACTGTGATGGCGGTGACTGCACGCCAGATCCTGGCCGTGCCACAAGGCGATGCGCTGTTCCCCGGGGTGCTGCGGCACGGCGCACACGGTGTACGGCGGCAGTAGCTCGCGCACCGCACGCCAGCGCGGGTCGGGTTTTTCACCCAGCACGGCGGCCGCGCGCGGCATGATCGCCGCCACGGCGTGCAGCGCCGCCAGTTGAAAGCTCGCATCGCGGCCCCAGGCATCCATGCCCGAACCGTTGTACTCCGGGCTGACACTGACCGGCAGCGACAAGCGCCGGTGCCCGCCTTCCTCGACTTCTTCGAGCATGGCCCAGAAGCTGTTGAACGCGCCCACCAGCAGCGGCCAGGCCGTCTCGCGCAGCACCCGCTCATCCATGCCGTGGCGGTAGTGCAGCCACGCCAGCAGTGCCATCCACGCCGTGCAGGCGTGGTCAATCGTCCCGGCCCAGAACGAACCGACAACCTGGCCGCGGTCATCCACGGCGTGCGGCAGCATCAGCGCGCCCGGCGCACCAAAGAAACGCTCGCCGTTGGCGCGCATGGCCGGCAGCCACGTGCGCAGCAAGTCCCACAACGGCTGCAAATGTTCAAGCCGGTTGGTCGCCAGACACGGCCAATAAATCATTTCAACATTGATGTTAAAATGGTAGTCGTTGCTCCACGGCGGGAGTTGATACTCCTCCATGAACGGCCCTTGCAGCGTGGCGGCGATGCCCTGCGGCGGCGTCAGGCAGGCTTGCTTGTAAATGCCGTAATCATAGGCATGTTGCAGGGCGGCATCCGGCAGGTTGAGGCGCGGCACATCCTGCCAGTAGCGCGTCCACCACCCGCGCGCCGTGCGCAGTGCGGCCGGCACGTCGGCGGTGTGCGCGCGGGTGCGTGCCACGGCCGCGGCATCGGCGCCCAGCGCGGTGGCGATGACGATCTGCCCGCCGTGCTGTTCCCAGGCCAGCGCCAGCGGCGCGTCCTCCGGCAGCGTCTGGCAGAAGCCGCCGCGCTGCGGGCCGCGCCAGATTTCCGGCGGGCGCACGCCGTGGCGCGCCAAAGTCTCCTGCAAGTACTCCCAGGCTGGCACGGTCCGCACGCGCACCGTGGCGCAGCGGCGCAGATCGTAGGTCACCCAGGCCAGCTCGGCATCCACGGCCTGGCGAATGCGCACATGCATCACGTTGTTGTCGGCGTTGCGCAGCTCGATCTTGATCATGGCCGCGCGCGGATACACTGCGGCGCGATACGGCTTGAATCCGTCACTGAAGGTCAGCTCAAGCCGGCCGCCGCCCAGTTGGTGCGGGCGCGGCGTGCGCGCGGCGTCGGCGGGCGGCATGTCAAACAGCGCGCGAATACCCGGCTCGTCGCCCGCCTCGAGCAGGCGGCGGACTTTCGGATACGTCGCGCGCGCCGGCAGCGCATGCCCGCCGCGATGATCCCAAAAACCCGCGCGACCAACTGTGATGTTCAACGTCGCGTCGCCCCAGATCATCAAGCCCTGCACGCCATTGCCCAGCAGAATGCCGGTGTGGGTGCGCGGCAGCGGAAAATCCCAGTACAATGTTTTCAAACCCATGCCGGTTGTTCGTTATGGTTGCGGCGCCGCGCGAAACACGCGGAAGCCAAACGTGTCGGCCTGCTGGCGTGGGCCAATCGTCGCCGTGAGATAAATGATGCCGTCGGCCTTGCCGGCGGCAATTGCGGGCGTGGTGAATTCCAGCGGCAGGAAGAGGGTGACGGCCGTGGCGATCGTGCCGCTGCCACTGCCACTCGTCACGTGTGCGCCGTTGTTCGTCACTGTCCACGCGAAGCTGTAGGTCACGTTCGAACGGAAATCATTGAGCAGCGCGACGCATTTTTGAACCATTTGGTTGGTGTAAAAATTGTGGTCCTTGAGCGTGAAGGCATTCGACGGGCCGCAAATCCAGGCAACCGCCGGGCCGTTGTTGGTCATGATCGCGTAGCCGCTCGGATAGGTCTTGGTGTAGGGCGGGCGCAGGCCGGCGCTCAGGCGTTGCTGGAAACTGGCCAGAAACGGGCCGCGATAGCCGGCCACAAAGGTGCAGTTGGTGGTCGAGCTGGTGTCGTAGCCCGTGTCCCAGCCATGGCCTTGCGTCCAGGGCAGCATGCCGCCGCTGGCGCCCATCGTGCGCCAACTGCGATAGGTGTTGCGATTGAAGAGCGTCTCGAGCGCTTGGAAGGCGGGCGCCCAGACCATCCGCGGATCCGTTTGCGACGAGGTGTAGCTTTGGCCCGCGATAAAGCGGGATTTGACCCAGTCGCGGTAGGTCGTGGGCTCGTTGGTGTAGGCCGTCGTGCCAAAGTAGATTGCGGCAAACTCGGTCATCAACGATTCGGTTTGGATCGTGGAGCCAAAGCCGTTGCGGCCGCGATAAAACGAGCAGTCCAGCGGCGTGCCGAACTCGATCGCACTGTACGGCATGTCCGCGTTGGTCGCCCAGCAACTCAGCCATTCCTCGCGCTCCTGCAGCGGAATGAAATCGAGATAGTTGTTGCAGGTATGCACGTCGCCGACACTGCCGCCGTGGTGTGTGGCCACCGGCCGGGTCGGGTCGGCCGCCTTGATCATGGCGACTTGCTCGCGGCCCCGGTCATTCCACGAGACGTTTTGATTCAAGGCATTGCTCATGCCGAGGTAGACCGGGTTTTGATCCTGCTGCGTGCCGAAGCCGGCGTTGCCGGATGTGATCCACAGCAGCACGGACGGATGATTGCGATCGCGCCGCATATATTTCTGCATGCGTTGCCGGTACTGCTCTTTCGAGGCCGCCCAGGTGTTGATGTAATCCGAGATCGGCAGCATGGCGCCCATGTACGGCATGCCTTTCTTGTCGGCGCGTTCGAGCCAGATGTCGCGGAAGTACAGCTTGCCGCGCCGGTCTTCGCTGTCCGGCCAGTCCTCGATAATATTGAAGCCGGCCCAGAACATGCTCTCGAAATTGCCGTCAATCTTGGCGACATGCCCGAAGACCGAGCCGTAGTCGCCGTCACCAAAGGGCGTCAGGTTCGGGCGCATGCGGAACTTTGTGCCGTTCAAATAAAACTCGCGGCCGGCGATCCAGAACTCGCGAAAACCAAAGTCCTGGACGTACTCGTCGTCCAGGCCGCAGCCATTGGCTTCCAGCTTCAGCGTGTACATGTTAGGCTGGCCTAAGTCCCACAGCAGCGGGTCGCTCCATGCCCAGGTGTTCGAGAGTTGCTGCACCACGCCGGTGAGGCTGACGTGCTGCGCGGCGAAGGTTTTGACCAGGATATCATTGGTGTAGATGCGCGGCGTCAGCGTCAGCGGGCCGGTTTGCGCAAGGCTGACGCATTCGCTCAACAGCGTGAGTTGCCACGCGCGCACCGACGTATGCACAAAGACATCATTGATGTGCGGGCCGCGCGGATAGCTGTTGAGAAAAACTTCGCCGACCAGGCCGCGCGCATAGGTCGCCGCATCGTACAAGTTCGAGACCAGGAGCAGGATGCGCACGTCCGCCACCGGCGCGCTCTTGCCCGCCGCCGTGATGTCCACCGCGCCAAACGGCCAGTTGACCACGCCGCAGCGCACGCCGTTGACCCACACGGTCGCATCGGTATGCACCCGCCGCAGTTCGAGCGCCAGCGCGCGGCCGCGCCAGTGCGCCGGAATGCGCACCTTGCTGCGATACCAGACGTGGAAGACGTTGGTGCCGAGCGCGTCGAAGCCCGTCCACGCC
>Ga0247841_10014004_pt1 | contig 10122 bp, 6 predicted proteins | sample LaCruzMarch2015__2_FD_192410 | JGI IMG/M metagenome (GOLD analysis project Ga0247841, IMG submission 192410) | Freshwater microbial communities from meromictic Lake La Cruz, Castile-La Mancha, Spain - LaCruzMarch2015_18m | ecosystem: Environmental > Aquatic > Freshwater > Lake | place: Spain...
GCGCCTCCGCCACCCAAGGCCACGCCCGCGCCGCCCATAAGTCCTATTGCTCCCGTAAGTCCCATTGCCGCGCCTCCGCCGCCCAAGGCCACGCCCGCGGCGCCAGCCGCCGTACCGGCGGACGACGCCGAAGAGGCCGAGCCGCCCGAGGATGCCGCGCTGCGCGACGACGTCGAAATCGAATACTACGAAGAATAGTCTGAGGATTGCGATCGTGTGTGCAGTTGCCTGCAATGCAATGCGCATAAAGCCTTTTATATGGGAACTGATGCTGGTCGCATTGTTATTAGTATGCCTTGCTCTTGTGTCAGAATGGCGTCCTCACAGGTATGTTTCCCATGAAGAAAGACACTTGATCATAAGCAACTACATTGAGAGCACAAGGATTCATACCAACCAAGAACCATCTGTAATCAGCCGCGAACGGCACTAAAAGTAAGAGGGCATGAGTAGAATCCAGAACTCCTGACATACGGTATTCAAAAATGTCCGCTTTATTGGTCTTGGATGGCGTATGCACATGTGCTGCGGGTGAGTGTGCGGAGACTCCCACGATCCCGCCGGCGGACCCGGCTAAGCGCGCCACCGGCGTGAACCGCGCATCTGCCACCACTGCCGCACAGCGTTTTTATCCGCAGATGCCGCAGATGGGCAGCGTACGCAATGCATGACTTCGCTCCGTTCTACATTGTTATATGTGAATGCCTGACACTAATCTGTCACAACACCGCCGGCCAAGTCATAAAATCCTTCGACCCGCTCGGCCGCATCACCCGCAGCTTCTACTCCACAAACCGAACCGCCGGTTCGATTTCCTCCTATGACAATGAAGATCCCGCCGCCACGGACCTGGGTTTCCTCGTCGCCACGTGCGACCCGCTCGATCGTATCAGCACCTTCTCCTACGACGCCCTCGGCCGTAAAATCACCGAGGACACGCCTGGCAATAGCGATACAGCACGCTATGTCCTTCACCGCACTTATGATATAATGGATCGCCTGATCATGACGATCTACCCGGACAATACCTTTGTCTCCAACGTCTACAATGCCGCTGGCTATCCCGTGCGTGTCTATGACCGTGCCGGCCGCGAGACGGTCAGCACCTACGATGCCGCCGGCCATGTCATCCGCGTTGATTATCCCAACGGCGACTGGGTCAAGAAAGAATACACCGGCAATCTCGTCAGCAAGCTCATGGACGCCGCCGGCAACACGACCGAGTACTTCTACTGCTACGAGCAGTTGACCGGCGTGCGCTTCCCCGACGGCAGCACGCGCGCCGCCGGTTTCGACAATTTCAATCGCCAAATCTGGACGGTTGACGAACGCGGCGTCGCCGTCACCAACGCCTACGACAAGCTCGACCGCGTGGTCTACTCGCAGTACATTCCGGCTAACGACCTCGGCAACGTCGTCAACACGCCCGCCGCGCCGGCCGGCCGCTCCGCATCATTCCAGTATGACGCCGCCGGCCGCCTTACTCAGGAGTCCGACTTCCATGGCCGCGTGTCCAGCCTGTCCCACAGTGCCAACGAGCGCACAACCGTTGTCACCCGCCCCGACAACACCAGCATGACAAGCGTGCGCGACGTCATGGGCCGCCTCGCTTCAATCACCAGCGCCGGCGGCAATAGTCGCGCCACCACCTTCGCCTGGCGCAACGATGGCGCGCTGCGCGCCGCCTCCTGCACGCTCGCCGGCGATACGGTCAGCGACACCTATGCCCGCAACCTTGCCGGCGAGATTCTCGGTCGCACCAGTTCTTACTCGATGGCCGCCGCCGGTCCTTTCATCATCAATTACGGCTGCGACGCCGGCGGGCTGGTCACCAACATCACCTCGCCACTGAACGCCTTTTCTTATAGGGAAATCGAGCGCGACGCCCTTGGCCGCGTCACCGCATTGAACGCCGCCGCCTGTGCCGTCAGTTTCACCTACGATGCCAACAGCCGACTCATCGCGACGGACAAAGGTGATCATGCCATAGACAGCATTTCGTACGATCCGCTTGGCCGCAGTACCTCGCTCACCATCAGGACCGACACCGATGAAGCCACATTCGTGCCGCGGCTCTTTGTCACCAATTCCTTCGACCACTGTGCTCCCGCGCGCTTGCTGGCGCAGACCATCACCAGCTATGGCAAGACGACCACCAGCGTCAGTCGTGTCTACAGCTATGACCTGCTCGACCAAGTGTGTGGCGAAGAAATGGTTGCCAATGGCACGCAGGCATGGTATAATACCTACGCTTTCAATGGCTTTGGCGATGTCATCACTTGCAGGAACGAGGTTGTGACCTACACAGCGGCCAGTACCATCACGCGCGGCAGCGGCGGCAATGCCGTCGCTTACAGGGGCGGCAATGGGGTCAGGCGTGCAATGTACACTAAGAATTGACACATGAGCCGCATCTTTACTTACGACAACGAGGAGCGCCTCCAGGGAAAAGCAGGGTCGGGCGTGATATTCAAGAAATGGATGGATGGAAGGTTGGATGAATGGATGATTGGATGATTGGATGATTGGGGTGAGCTGCGGTGTTCGGCTGCTTGGAGTCCCGCCAGCGGCGGGATAATCGGTGGCAGAGATAGCGCAGCGTGGCGGGGAACGCAGCACGCCCGTGCCGTTGAGGGGCGGCGGGATTCCCACATCCCGCTACATTCTCGCGCGGCGCGAGATTTTTGAGGCGGCCAAGGATCGCACGCAGCTTCCAACAGAAGGTGTGATCGGGCGATCGCACCTACCTTCAGCCGATCTGGAGATCGGCGTTCCCTTCGCGGCGCGCAGCGCACGCCGGTCGTGAAAAGACCGCACGACTATGTCCGCCGCGTCAGTAGAATAAAAACGGCCACCAATTCTTCATCGGCTTGCCGGCATCATCCTTGGACTTGTTGTCCAGCCCGGGCATGTTCTGCCGCCAGTAAATCAGCCAGGCGCCCATGCAATCGGGCGCATCCTTGCGATAGCGCTCCATCATCCGCGCACTGTAATTGATCACATGGTCTTTGCCGCCCGGCTCGCTGCCGCAGCGCCAATCCTCAATCGTGCTGGCCACCGGCTGGTCGTTGTCCTGGTCATAATGCATGCGTGCATTCGGCGGAAAATGGACATTGCCGCCGGCCGCCACATAATTCGTCAGGCGATAATCCTGGCCGCGCCAGGTAATGACGGCGGTTGAGCGATTGGGATAGTTAATCAGCGGCTTGCCGATCGGCATCGCGTAAAACGAGTTGAACGGCAAGCCGTAGCGCGTCTCCAGATCCAGCATGGCATACTCCCTGAAGTAGCGCGTGAAATACGGAATCGCATCGGCATTGGCCATGCCCTCGAAGGAATGCCCGAGATTTTCGAAACCGCAGCCAATGCCGCGCATGGCGTTCAAGGCATTGATCCGCACGCTGCGCCCGATCCACGGCTGGTCGCCATCGCCGCCGTTGCCGGCCTGGCACCATGTGTTGCTGATCCGCTTGAATTGCGCGTCATAGCGCGGTTTCATCTCGACGCACTCGAAGCATTGGTACTGGTCGACCGGGTCAAAGAAAAACACGACTTCATGGACATAGCCGCGCTCCACCAGCTCATCCAGGCGCAGCTTGCGCGCCGTGTTGTCCGGGTCTGCCACGCCCCACAGCCGCGCGTACCGTTCCCCAAACAAGGCGCCGTAATCGAAGACGCGACTGCCTTGTTTCAGCGGAATGTCGCGCGAGTTGACCACCTTGAACACTTGGTATTCGAGAAATGCCGGCGCATTGCCGCTGCGATAGCCATGATATTGCGAGCTCTTGCGCAAGGCGCTGACAAGCTGGCGGACTTGGTCGCGCAGCCGCGCGGTCGCGCCACCGCTGGTGAAGTTGATCACCAGCAAGCGCGGCTCCATCCGGCGAATGCGGTCATGGTTTTTCGCAATCCACTCGTCGGAATTGGCGCGACTGACGGCATTCGGCCAGATCCGCAAATCGCTGGTGTATTGCGGCCCGCGGCCCGCCGGCCCGGCAGTGGTGACAAGCCCGGTTGCACCCGCGCCCGCCGCTGCCACGTCACCTGCCTGCATATTTTTGCGCGTCACCACCACACCGCTGGCCGGCGGCACCGCGGCCGATAGACCGCCCGCGCCGCTGTGGTCGCGCATGAGCTCCTGCACGCCGCTGACATCGTTGGCCAGCGTTGCGAGCCGCGCCACCACCTCTTCTTGCCGGGTGTTTTGCGCCGTCAGCATGACGGACAACGCCTGCACCTGCTGCGCCAGCGAATACGTCGTCTGGTGCAACACGGACAGTTCCTGGCGCAAGGTCACGCGTTCGCGCGCAACCAGCAGGACGCTGACCAGCAGCCCGACACCGATAAGGATCACAAGCAAATTCTTCATGGCAACTGGCTCCGCGGGGGTGAGATTCATATATGCTTACAAGATTAGACAGCTTTTCCATGGCGTTGTCAAGTCCGCCGGTGTCCCCATATCCGGCGACTCGCTGCGCAGCAATGCCCGCGGGACGCGGGCGCTACGAGTAGCGCCGCCGTTTCGGCGGCACCCACCCGCCAACCATGCTATCCTGTTGTTACTGACATGCACATCGCCTTTTAAACTACGCTTCTGTCCAAGTCGCCGGAACCGGGGTGTCCCCAGATCCGGCGGTTTGTTGGTGCTGTTGCTCCCACCGATCCCGCCGGCGGCGGGATCGGTGGGAGCAAAGATTGAGAGAAAGAACGTCGGCGCTGCTTGTTATCTCAATCTTATTCACCCACGGCGCAAGGCCGTGGGGGTCTACAGAGAGAGATGATGAATACCCACTATCGAACACTCAATAAAAACGAATTGCGGCAATTCATTTTGCACAAAATGATTTTGCGGCAAAACCATTTTTCTCTGAACCCTGAACCCTGAACCCTGAACCCTGAACCCTGAACCCTTTATCAGCGTTGCCGTGGTGGTCTGCAGATGCTCCCCGCCGTTGCGCTTTGACATGCCGGCGCGAAACCGCTACAATACTAGCGTGGAACGGGCTGTGATGACAACGTGCGGGTTGCTTTCCAGGCGGCGTGCCTTCAGGGCAGGCCTGCTGGGCATACTTATGCTGGCCGGCTGCGGCGCGCCGACGCCCGACGCGGTGGTCGCATGTTGCACCGAGGCGCTCGCGGCCAAGAGCTACGCACGCGTCCTGCCCTATTGCACACCGGCACTGCAGCAGGTCTACTCGAACAACCTGCTGCTGGCCCAGTATCACCGCACTCTGGCGGACGCGACCACGTTTGTCATCGAACCAGCCGAGCTGCGCGATGCGACGGCGGCGGTGGTGCGCGTGCGCATGACGATCGCCACCCGCCAATTCGGCAGCACGGATGTGGCGCTGCAACTGGACCTTGTCAAGCGCGGCAAGTGGTACGTCGACACCGTCTGGCGCGTTGCCCCCAACGGCACGATTCTCGCGCCGGCGCTGCCGGACGTGCCGGTGCCTTTGTTTTAACCTTGATCCGTTGATCAATCTGCTGGCTCCCCTATGATTATTGTTATGCAAGAAGGCGCGGCGCGCCGCGAGATTGAAGATGTCATGCACGAGATCGAGCGCCTGGGCTACAAGGCGCACCCGATCTATGGCGTCGAGCGCACGGTCATCGGCGCCATCGGCGACGAGCGCGGCAAAGCGCGCCTGCAAATGCTCGAGACGTCGCCGGGGGTCGAGAGCGTCATCCCGATTCTGAAGCCCTACAAACTGGCCGGCAAAGAGCTGCACAAGGAAAAAACACTGGTGCAGGTGAGCCCCGCCGTCGTCTTTGGCGGGCCGCGCATTCAGGTCATTGCCGGGCCGTGCTCGGTCGAGGGACTCGATCAAATTTGCGGGACAGCCATGGCCGTCAAGACCGCCGGCGCCAGCGTCCTGCGCGGTGGCGCGTACAAGCCGCGCTCGTCGCCGTATGCCTTCCAAGGCCTCGAAGAAGAAGGCCTGAAAATGCTGGCGGCGGCGCGGACGCAGAGCGGCTTGCCGATCGACACCGAAGTGATGAAAGAGAGCGTGCTCGACCTGGTCGCCTCCTACACCGACATTATCCAAATCGGCGCGCGCAACATGCAGAATTACGATTTGCTCAAGGCGGTCGGGCAAGCGCGCAAGCCGGTCCTGCTCAAGCGCGGCCTGGCCAACACGATTGCCGAATGGCTGCTGTCGGCCGAGTACATCATGGCCCAAGGCAACATGAACGTGATTTTGTGCGAGCGCGGCATCCGCACGTTTGAGAGCGCGACGCGCAACACCCTCGATTTGAGCGCGGTGGCGGTCTTGAAACGCGAAAGTCATTTGCCGGTGGTGGTTGACCCGAGCCACGGCACCGGCCATGCCGAATATGTCGAGGCAATGGCCTTGGCGGCGATTGCGGCCGGCGCGGATGGCCTGATGATTGAAGTGCATCCCAATCCGCATGAGGCCTGGTCGGACGGTTCGCAATCGTTGACGCCGGGCGCGTTTGCCGCGCTGATGCAGAAAGCGCGGGCGGTGGCCCTGGCCGTCGGCCGGGAGCTTTGATGGAAGCCCGCCCGCTGCGCCTGCCGTTGTCCGCCGCCGCGGTGCTGGCATTGCGCGCCGGCGATGCGTGCCTGCTGTCCGGCACGATGCTGACCGCCCGCGATGCCGCCCACAGGCGCCTGGTCGACACGCTCCATGCCGGCCTGCCTTTGCCGGTGGCCTTGACGGACACCACCATTTATTATACCGGCCCGACCCCGGCCCGGCCCGGCATGGTCATCGGCGCCGCCGGCCCGACCACAGCCGGCCGCTTGGATCCGTACACCCCGGCGCTTCTGGCAGCCGGCGTGCGCGCGCTGATTGGCAAGGGCGCGCGCGGCCCGGCCGTCAGCGCCGCGTTGCAGCAGTGCCGCGCCGTCTACTTTGCCGCCATCGGTGGCGCCGGCGCGTACCTGCGCACCTGCATCCGTGCCTGCACCGTCGTGGCCTACGCCGACTTGGGCACGGAAGCCATCTATTGCCTGACGGTCGTCAATTTCCCCGTGATTGTTGCCCATGACGCCCATGGCGGCTCGGTCTACACCGCACCCGCCACCGCCCGCGCCGCCTAACTAACCTTCAATGCCCCATCGCCCGTGAATACGCGTCTTGTCCTGCAACTGCTGTCCGCATTGTGCATCGCCACCACCCTCGCCGTGCCCGGCCGCGCCGCCACCACGGAGCGGCTCCACTGGCAGGCCCCGCCCGACAAGGTGCGCGTCAACCAGCGCGCCGGCGAAACCCAGTATTATGGCATCCTCACGCCCGGCCAGAATTACGACGAGCTGTGCTTCTCGGTCAAGATCAGCGCCGACAGCGGGCGCACCTATCTGCATGCCGATCTGCAGACCACGCCCGAACGCGATGACCGCATCACCGCGCCCTATGTCCGGTTGCTGACCACCAACCTGGTCGAGTTCGCCATGCTGTCCCTGACCAACGCCACCTTCTGGAGCACCGGCCAAACACTGTCGCGCTCCATGCGCGTCAAAATCTTGCCGGCCGAATATTATATCGCCTGCGGCTATGGCGCCTACTTCGACGCCATGTATCCGCACATGCAGACCGGCGCCCGCGAAACCATCTTCGAGGCCCGCACCGGCCGCATCATCTATCGCGGCCTGCTGACCAACGCCCACCTCTACACCGCCACGCTCGACCATCCCAGCGGCGTCATCTTTCTCGGCGACACCCTCCATGCCCGCGTCCTGACCGCGCCCGCCGCCGGTGTGTCCAATGCCCCGGTCGACTTGGATTATGACGTGTATGACATCGAGAGCGGCCGCCTTGTCAGCACCGGCCGCGACATGCGCGAACTCGTCCTGCGCCCCAAGTATCTGGGCAATTACCTGATCTATTTGACGATCGGCACCGATCCCAATGTGCTCTGGCGCGAAATCCGCCATGTCGTCGTGCTGCCGGCCCTTGAATGGACTGCCGACCCAAGCTATCTCGGCCGCAGCGTGCCCAACGATGCCATCGCCTGTGGCCTGTCCAATGACTATCATGTCTTTGAAGACGGGCGCATCGACACGGCCTTGGGCGACCAGATCATCAGTGAGCGGCTCTCCGGCTCGATTATCACGAATTTCTCGGACGGCAAGGCGCGCGTCATCAACCATAACCGCGGCTTTTTCGGCTACGTCATTGGCTCGCGCCTCAAGTGGAACATGCCGTATATGATCGAAATTCAATACCCCGAGGACGTCCCGCGCACCTTCGCCATGGTCCTGGGCAATGGCACCTATGCGCCCGCCCTGCACACCGGCCATACCTTGGGCCAGCCCGAGCCGCGCTTCTTCGCCGAGCAACAGATGTTCCCGCTCAGCCGCGGCACGCACCTCGCGCGCTTCCTGGTCTGGGCGGGCGATGATGCGGTGCGGCGCGGCTTCTTCGTCGGCATCGCCGATCCGGGCAAACGCAATGCGCCCTTCAGCCACAAACCGCTGGTCATCAGCATCTCGCTCTATCAAATGTACACGCTCGCGCGGGTGCGCCCCAACCACACGGTGCCTGCCCACCTGCAACGCTATGCCTGGGTCGAGTCCGACGAGCCGACGCCGGCCGACAATGTTGAATTCTCCACCCATGTCAATGCCCTCTTTTACGGCCTGAACGCCATCGCGCCCGGCGCCTTGGCATGGAACGGCCACGCCCAGCGGAATAGCATCGTCATGTTCCCCACGACGCGCTATCGCCAGCCCTTGCGCCAGATTATTGACGGGCAGGAGTATGCCACCGATCGTGACGAGGACCCGGCCAGCCATTTCAATTTCATGGCCCAGCATGCCGCCCTGGCGCGCCAACTCAAACTCACCGTGCTGCCCCGCTTCGAGTATGGCGGCTCGGACGACTTGCCGCCCGACGCCCGTGCCCTCTCGGCCGACGGCACGTCCTATCCGCCGCAACGCCCGCGCCCGACCATGCCGGCCATCGCCGATACCGTCGATGTCATGCATCCCGCCGCCCTGGCCGATGCGCAGGCTGTCCTGCGCGACCTGGTCGCGGCCGTGCCGCCCGAGGATCGCGATGTGCTGGGCCCCCTCATCCTGCGCCGCCGCGCCGACTTTCTCAGCACCTCGTTCTCGCCCGCCGCCCTCAACGCGTTTGCCCGCGATACCGGCACCACCCTCCCCGGCGCCGATGACGCAGCCCGCCGCCGCCACGTCGTCGCCAAGCACCTCGCCGCCTATCGCGCCTGGTACCAAGACCGCGTCTTCGCCTTTGTCCGGACACTCGATGCCGACTACCGCCAGCTGGTGCCGCACATCACCACGCCCGCGTTGTATTATCATTGGCGCTCGTGGGGCATGCCCTTCGAGGGCTTGTATTTCCAAACGGCCGAGGCTTGGGCCGCCCATTGGTCAAAAGTCCGCAACCTGCCCTTCGAAGGCTTCCCCTTGCCCGGCATCACCGGCAAAAAACTGGTCGCCGCCATTCCGCGCTGGACCACCACCGAGGAAGGCCTCGCCACCAATTTGCTCGCCCAAACCGGCCTGACCATGATGCTGCCCGCCTTCGGCGCCGTCGCCCCGCAGGCCGCGCCCTATTTTGACCTGTGCGACGCGCGCAACACTGCCATCAGAATCACGCCGCCACTCGCCGCGCCAACCCAGCTCGGTCGCAAAAACCGCCCGCCCCTGTTCGCCGGCCAAACCATGTACCACTCGCGCCAGTTCAGCATGTACGAACCGTTGCTCGCCTTCTGCACGGCCAACCCGCGCTACCTGGCATTCGATCAATCGCACCAGCCCTGCTTCCCGTTCCCCGATTTCACCCGGCGCTTCCTCGCCAATTTCCTGGCCCTGCCGGCCATTCCCCTCCAGCGCGTCCCGCAAACCGGCAACGCCGCCCCGCTCTGTGTCCAGCTCGGCCAGCTCGGCAGCAATGTCTATGTCGCCATTGCCAACCCGACCTTTCTGCCCGTCGAAGCCAAAGTCTTCATCCCCGGCGTGCATGCCCAAACCATCACGCCACTGGTCGGCGCCGCGCGCTCATTACCGTTTTTCACCAGCAATGACGGCGTCTCGCTCAATATCGCGCTCGATATTCTTGAACTGTATTGCCTGCGCGTGGAACAATAACATGCCGGCCGGCACCACCAACGCAAACCTTGCCCACGGCG
>Ga0247841_10014005_pt1 | contig 10122 bp, 8 predicted proteins | sample LaCruzMarch2015__2_FD_192410 | JGI IMG/M metagenome (GOLD analysis project Ga0247841, IMG submission 192410) | Freshwater microbial communities from meromictic Lake La Cruz, Castile-La Mancha, Spain - LaCruzMarch2015_18m | ecosystem: Environmental > Aquatic > Freshwater > Lake | place: Spain...
AGACAGCCCCCAAACAACCCATGATCGGGAACATTTTTTAACCCAGTTTAAAAAGGCATCCCGCCAATATGCCAAGCGGCAATTCACCTGGTTTCGCAAAGAGCCGCTCTTTCGTTGGTTGAATGTTGACGAACTGGATCCCGAGCGATTGAAAGAATTGATCCTGCAAGATTTCGAACAGAACGAATAATCCTATAATTCTAAAAATCAAATAATAGATCGATGTTCAACCCTTGGAAGAAGAGATCTCCCTGGGTGGGAGCCATCGTGTGGCTTTGAGCGATCGGTGCGTCGTAATGGCGAAGCAGCATATTTTGTTTCCACCAATATTGCCCTTCATAGGACGCACTCAAAGCATAATGAAGCGCGCTTGTTTTATCGCAGCTGCAACCGCCCCATTGAATGCCGAATACCAAGGCACCTTGCGGCCGATAAGTCCAATATTTGTCCGTATCGCGATATGAGCCGATGATGGTTTCCGTTGTAGATGAGACGTCGAACTCATTGCGTCCGACTTGAAAATTTGCTCCAAGCAGCGCTCCCGATAATGAACCGAATAAATTCCAATGGCGGCTTAATTTCCATCGGCTGCCGCATCCGACGCCGGGTCCAATATTCAACGAACGATTGTTCATATTGATGGTGGAGCTCAGAAAAGTTTGAGTGGAGGTGTTGTTGCCGGGAGCGTAAAACACCCTGTAGCGTTGCTGGAGTAAAGCCAGTTTCAAGCCGAAGGCGGGCTGAAAAGAAAGAGCCTCTCCAATCCATAGGTCGTGGCGTAACATCAGATCAAATAAATTAGCGTGAATTTTCCATTTTGCAGTGGCTTCTTTCCATCTCACGAAAAGGTTTTGTGATGAAAACGCCCCCGGAGAGGTCCAAACAGAGAGGATTCCTCGGCCCAAGGTATCTGCGGAATCGTCGACATGGTTATAGAGATGTTGCGAAAAGTGAGAATAGGAGAAATCAATCTTCCAGTTGTCGATCGGAAGGTGGTATCCCAAAATAAAACGGAAAGCAGGGTCCCATTTAAAAACGGGCTTATGAACCGAGATGTCCGAGTCAGATTGCACGCCTTTGTTTTTTAACGCATAATCCAGGCCTCTTTCTCCGCATTCCCAATAGAGAAAGGAGAGTTGGGTATAAACATTGGCCTGAGTGGATAAATCCGCTTTGATGCAGGGCTGGTGCGGTGAAAGGGTTGTACAGCATGGATCGGCCATCAATCCATTCATTGTCAAGGCGAGAAAGGCGCTTATATGAGCCAGTTGTCTTTTCATGTGTCCGACTCCTTTAAAATCCAAATCGCAATGTTGTTGTGAACCCGTGGCAATGCAAATCGCCTCTCATTGAGAATGCGGAAAATGAGATCGGTTCCGCCGACATTTGCCGCAACATGTTTTGCTCCCAATAATACTGCACCTCATATGCTGCCTTGAGCTCAAAGCTATATTGTTTTCGGCATCCATAGCAGGTGCTCCATCCGGCTCCCAGCACGCCTTCAAAATTCGGACGGTAGGCATAAAAACTTTCCCGGAATTTTGACTGCTCATTATAAAAATTTAAACCATTGTCGCTGATCGACTGATCGACGTCTGCTCTCTTGAGATTGAATACGCAAAGCGACAGCGAGGTGGCTCCATCGGCGATGAGAGACCAGCCCTTTGTGAGCCGCCATTGGGAATTAAATCCAAAACGAGGGCCTAATCCGAGACAGCGGTTTCTCGAAGCCGCTTTTGATGGAAGAAGGGTGACGGTTCCATCGTCGATTCCTTCCGAATAGCGAACCGTGAATAGCTGGGAAATGGAAATGCCTTTTAAACCGCAATGAAGCCGCAGGCTGAGTTTATTTGTTAAAAATGGAAGATAACCAAGCTCGAGATCCGCAGTTTTGAGATGAAGGTGCCAGACGCCTCGTGCTTTACCGAAGACGTTTTTCGTTCCATGATAGCTCTGCGGCAATACCCAAATGGGCAAAAGACCGCTGTCCGTCGCTGCATTGGTTTGTGCGTGATAGCTTGCGGTTGAGCGAGTGTAAAAACAGGTCCAGCGCATATCGAAATCCCATGAATTCGAAAATGCCTGTTCAAAATTGATCTTATAGGCAGGCTCCCAGCCGAAATGAATTCCTTTCATGCGGCCATTGATGTCGATTAAATTAGCTGCTGGAGCCAATCGGGAACTGTTTTTTAGAGCAAAGTTCAACCCATCTTCACGCGCTTGCCATATTAATAAACTTACGTCAAGAGCTGCGCCATAGGATTTCGGAGAGCATGAACATCCAATGCAAGATCGAGCGGATCGTAATTCGTTATCGACCGTAGGGCTTGCGAAGAGCTGGGCGCCGAATAGCGTACTAAAAACAAGAGAGTAGATCTTCATTATGTCCTCTTAGGTCTAAAAATCCGAACGAATCGATGCCGTTAAGCCGTGCATTTGCAAATCGCCGCGCATATCCCACATGTTTCCGGGAGCTTGGACGGCGAAATTTCTCTGAGCATGATTTTGCGACCACCAATATTGCATTTCGTATGCAAGCGTTATCCCCATATAGATCGGTTTGTTTTTACAGCCGAAACAGTAGCCCCAATCAACTCCGATATTACCTTCGAAGACAGGAATGAGTTCCCATCGGTGCTCTTTCATTTGCAAATCATTGTTTTCACTTACAGATCTCGAAAAGTTGTAGAGCCGATCATGATAGAAATTCATTAAATCCATATAGGTGCATAACAAGGAAAATGCCCCTTCGGCCACTAGGCTGAAGCCCCACCCGAATTTCCATTTAGATTCCAAGCCGCCGCGCGGACCAATGCCCCATGCGCGGCTGGTATAGGCCATTCGGCTATTGAGAAATTGAATGGCTTCCTGAGTGGGTGGCTGAATGATTCCATTGACGGTCGTGCTATGTTCATATTCGACATGGCTGCGTTGGCGAATCCAGGAGCCTTTTGCGCCCATATGCATTCGAAGAAGAAGTGATTTCATGGGAGAAAAGCATCGTCCAAGATCGACGTCGAACGAATTGAAATAAAGATTCCAATTTGCTGAAGCCGTCTGGAATCTTAATGGCGCTCCGGGTTCAACGATGTCGAAGAATGGATAATGCCATAGAGGCACGATTCCAAATCCTGTCGGGGCGATTTGCGAGTCGAAGTGTTTTTTCAAATTGGTGCAGTCGCCATGATAGTAAGTCCACCGATTGTTTAAATCCCATCCGTCATAGGGAAGGTTGGTTCCGAGATCGACTTTGAATCCCGGGCTCCAGGAAAAATCGGGAATGGAAAGCTTTTGTTTGAAGGTTTGGGTGTCTGATGCAGGGTCCGATGCCAAGCGTGATTTCGAAGCAAATTCAAATCCCCATTCTTTTGACTGCCAGATGAGAAAGCTCGCTTTTAATATGACCGGGCCGGCGCGATCTTTCTGACAAAATGTGCAGGAATGGGCAGCAGGGAGAAAATTTTTGTCAAAATCATTCGCTTGTTCGGCTAAAAGGGGACAAGAAGCAATGGCTAAAATAACAAAACAACGCGCCATGAAAACCTCAGAGATGATTTTAGAGGTTTAGCGGAATCTATATGAAATGTCAAAAATTATCTTTATTTCCGAGGGAAAATCCGTAGAGGGAATATTTTTTTAATCTTATTGCTTCCAGAAAAATTGCTGGTCATTTAAGATTCTACACGTGTTTTTTCATCTAACATTGTCTTCTTCCATTAGGTTTTATGATGACCCCTTCTGAATCCATTTCCTCGGAATCCGCAGCCCCTGAATCTCCGGAACCCGCTCATTTCAAAATATCGTCGATGAGCGAATCATTTCAGGAATATTTATCGAAACTGAGTCAACTACCCACGCCTGAAGAGAAAATTGCTTTGGGTTTAGAGTTTATGCGAGGGACGATTTCTCAAGAAGGAACGCCCCGTTTTCGCGAATTTTGGGAAGCTCGGCGTGATTTGCTGCCTATTTTCAAGCAAAATCTCAATCCTTCGATCCGCTCAAAGTTGTGGAATGATTATGTTGAGCTGACTGTCGAAGCGCGAAGGCTCAAGGAAATCTTAGAAGAGCAAAGTAACTTTGCGATGGAACAGATTGATCTCGCCATCACAGCGCTTGAACAGGACGTCGCTCATTTTGATACTCTTTTAGAACAAGCTCCATCAATTGCTATTCCATCCGATGCACAATCCATTCAAGATAAATCGGGGATATATAATCAAATCCAGCGCGAGCTTAATGTTCTCAATAACCTGGCTACTCGTTTAAATGGTCTCCGCAAGGAAATTATCAAGACAGAGATGAGAATTCGCTTTAAGACGAAATTTTTTAAACGTCTCTCTGAATTGGGCAATCACATTTTCCCGAAACGCAAACAACTCATCGAGCAGATCAGCGCTGAATTTGAACGCGATATTGATCGATTTGTGGAAGGATATTTCAAGGGAAATGAAGTTGTTGGCGCTCCTTATTATGCACTGCGCGATGAGATTAAAGCTCTGCAGGGATTGGCTAAGTTAATCACATTGAATACGAATGTATTCACCAAAACGCGCTTGAAGCTCAGTGAATGCTGGGACAAAATTAAAGTGCTCGAAAAAGTCCATAAGCAAGAGTTTCAGCAGAAAAAGCAGGGTTGGGCTGAAAACCGCGCTGTCATCGAGGTTAAGCTTGTTGAATTGAAACAGCAGATGGAAGGCAAGGATCTCAAAGAAATTGATGCTGCCATCGATGAGTTTCAAAAAGATATGCGAGCCGTCGAATTAGGCAAAGAAGATGTTTGGTATTTCAGACAAGAGTTGAATCAGTTGCGCGCTCCTTTCTTGGCGTTACAGGAGCAAAAACGCAAGGAAATCGAGCAAGCCGAACTTGATAAAATGCAGCTCAAGAAAGAAAAGACAGCTTCTTTGAAAGAACGGTTGATTCAACTCCTAAAAGAATCAAATAAAACAGCTGATGAGCTTTCTGATGAGTTTGACCAGATCCGCCGTGAAATTGATGAGCTCTCTTTAGGAAAGTATGATTTGCAGCAGTTTGAGCGCTTATTGCGCCCGGCTAAAGATCTCATTGTGGAACGTAAAGAGAGTGCCCTTCTCAATCTCAGCGATGATGAGAAAAATGCTCTTATGCAGCTTCGTGAAGTTTTGGAACAGCGAAAATTACGCCGCCAGGAGATCAAGAATCAACTCGAGATTTTCCGTAAAACGCTTGGTGGATCCAATCTGGATTTTGAAAAAGCGATGGCTATTCACGAGCAGATTGATTTTGAGAAAGAACGGCTCGAAAAGGCGAATGCCAGCGTTTTAGAGGTCGAGCAGAAAATTTCGGAGATCGAAGAAAACGCTTAGACACTTCGTGTTCTTGACTGCCTATCAATTAACTGATATTTCTTTTTGGATATAGCACTAACCGACCGGTTCGTGCTATTTCGAAAGGAAATGTCAATGAATGAGCGATTAAAAGCAGTCGGTACAATCAATCAAATTCCAACTGAACACCCTTCTCAAGAAAAAAGCAGCCATTCGAAGACATTTGGTCAAAATGTCTTTGGAAAAATTCAGATTAATCAGAATCTTCCCAAAAAAATCGCCGTTAATTGGCTCGCCGCCATGGATGGTTGTGAAGCTATCGATCGAAATCATCTCGATTTAATCGCAGACGCCTTAAAAAAATGGGCCGTTGGCAAAGGCGCGACGCATTATTCCCACTGGTTTCAGCCATTGACGGGGCGATGCTCTGAAAAACATAATTCTTTCTTAGCTTGGAAGGGGGCGAGTGGAACCCCTATTGAAGAGCTCGATGCAAGGCAGCTTCTTCAAGGCGAGACAGACGCTTCCTCACTTCCAAACGGTGGATTGAGGAAAACAGCTGCCGGCCGCGGTTATACAATCTGGGATCCGACTACTCCCGCCTTTTTGTGGGAAAACGCTGATGGCATCACCCTTTGTATTCCTGCGCTCTTCCTATCATGGACGGGTGAGGCGCTCGATTCTAAAATCCCATTGCTTCGCTCGGAGCAAAAATTGAGCAAGGTTGTATGCAGATTATTAAAAATGAGCGGCAAACCGGCTAAAAGGGTTTTTTCAACGTTAGGGCCTGAACAGGAATATTTTCTCATCGATCGATCTTTTTTTAATCTGCGCCCCGATCTCGTTTTATCGGGCCGTACTGTATTTGGCGCTCGCCCAGTCAAAGGACAGCAGATGGAAGATCACTATTTTGCCACGATCGATCCGCGCGTTTTGGCTTTCATGCGTGATTTTGAGGAAGCAGCGCGTTTGTTGGCCATTCCTATTGCGACACACCATAATGAGGTTGCGCCGGCGCAATATGAAACGGCTCCATTATATGAACGAACCCCTCTCGCTGCCGACCATAATTTATTACTCATGGAGATTATGCGCCAAAAGGCGGCTCAGCATCATCTCGCTTGTCTTTTTCACGAAAAGCCTTTCGCTGGGATCAATGGATCGGGCAAGCATTGCAATTGGTCTCTTGCAGCCGATACCGGATTGAATCTTCTAGAGCCCAAAGAAAATAGTTTTTCATTTCTTGTTTTACTGACCGCAATTTTACGGGCGGTATATCAACATGCTGCTCTACTGCGTGCAAGTATTGGGTCTGCCCAAAATGATTGGCGTATTGGCGGTTTTGAAGCGCCTCCATCGATTTTATCCGTATATCTCGGTGAACCGCTCGAAAATGTCGTGCGGCAGATCATTCATGGCCGCAAAAATACGATCGATTCAAAACGCCTGATTGAATTAAACCTGTCCAATATTCTTCCCATTCACGCGGACGATGCTGACCGTAATCGCACCTCATTCTTCGCCTTTAATCACAATCGATTTGAATTTCGCGCCGTCGGATCCTCTCAAAATGTGGCTTGGCCGATGTCGATCCTCAACACCATTGTCGCCGATAGCTTGCAGCTTATTCTCGATGAGATCGAAGATGGTTTGAGCCGCCATGGCGGCGAAGAGTTGCTCGCAGCAGCTCTGCCAATATTGCGCAAGCATCTCAAAGAATCAGAAAATATCATTTTTTCCGGTGATAATTATACTCCGGAATGGCAACAAGAAGCAGCAAATCGCTCTCTTCCCAATTTCAGTAAAAGTTTTCATTCTTTTGCCGTTTTACGCGATCCGAAAACCCAAAGAGTTTTCCAAGGGGTTTTATCTGCCGATGAATTGAATGGCCGTCAAGAGGTTCTCTATGAACAATATGCGAAAGTAATGGATATTGATTGCCAGTTGATGATCGAGCTTTTTCACACTCAAATTTTACCCGCGGCTTTGCGATATCAAAAAAAATGGGCAAAATCGATTTCACGCATCATTGATTTGGAAATTCCTGAAGGCAAGCAACGTCAACATCTTAGCCTATTATCCGAGCAAATTAATGATGCAATGGGAGCAATTGATGATTTGGAGCTAAATCTAAAAAAGGCTCAAGGGTTAGGATGGGAGGCTCTCGCTAGAGTATTTTGCGAATTAATATTGCCTCGAATGGAAAAAGCGAGAAAGAGCGTTGATTTGCTGGAAAATCAGGTTGACGATTTGCTCTGGCCCTTACCTAAATATAGAGAAATGCTGTTTTTACGATGAAAAAGATTGGTTTTTTCGGTGGAACATTTGATCCGATTCATAATGGCCACATCAATCTGGCGCTGCAGCTTTTGGAAAAACATGGCCTCGATGAGGTTCTTTTTTGTGTCGCAGCTCGATCGCCTTTCAAAAGGCATCGCTCTTCTTTTGCCGCTCCGGAGCATCGACTCGCGATGACGCGGTTGGCTATTCGCGATATTCCTGCGTTTCGGGTCAGTACAATTGAATTGGAGCGGCCCGGGATTTCTTATACAGTCGATAGCCTTCGTATTTTGCGATCATTTTACGATCAAAATCAAGAGAGCGTTCAACTCTATATTTTGCTTTCAGATGATTCTTTAGAGAGTTTTCATCTCTGGAAAGATGCCGAGCAGATCGTTCGTTTGGCTCGTCCATTGGTTGGCTTGCGTAAAGAGCATCAAGAAAAAATTCCTCCGTCGGCAGTGAGAGGGGCTTTGTTGAAAGGCCTCACTTCCACAACGCGCCTGGAGATTTCAAGCACGCAAATTCGTGCGCGCTTAAAAAAAGGATTATACTGCGAGCATCTTGCTCCTCTAAAAACTCTGGACTTTATTGATAAGAACGGATTATATTCGTAGCTATTCTTTCGGTTTTTAATCGTAAATTATGAAACAAACCCCGGTTCAAATGTTAAATAGAATAGCTCAAATTATTTATGACAAAAAAGGGTTTAACATTCTCGCATTGAACCTTCAAGGACATTCTTCGATTGCTGACTTTTTGTTGATCGCTGAGGGTAATGTTGATCGGCATGTAATTTCAATTGCCCGTGCGATTATGGATGATTTTAAGGGGATTCCCGTTCGTGTTGAAGGACTTGCGAATGGCGATTGGTTGGTGCTTGATTTTTCCGATATCATTGTCCATCTTTTTCAGCCCGGTCTAAGAGAAAAATATTCACTTGAAAAACTTTGGAAAGAAGGTCAGATCGTCGATCTCAATATTGAAATATCGCCACAACAGGCTGCTTTTTGAAATTGCCGAACTACGCTCTTTTTGGTATCATCTTCTCTGATAAACGAAGAATTATTTAAGCAAGTACTATATAATTTTTTTTGGCATACCGTTGCCCGAGGAGGCGAGTCGATTGTTCATAAAAAAGAAAAGAGTCGTTGTCACGGGGATGGGAGTTGTTTCTTGCTTTGGTTCCGATGTGAAACTGTTTTATGAACAGCTCCTTGCCGGTAAAAGCGGAATTGTTCCAATTGATGAATTTCCTTGCGCAGATTATCCAACGCGTTTTGCCGGTGTGATTCGGGATTTTGATCCCGGCGCTTATATCGATAAGAAGCAGGCTCGGCGTGTGGATCCTTTTATCCGCTACAGCATGGTTGCCGGAAAAAAAGCACTTGAATATGGCCAATTGACCGGTGATGCATTCAACGCGCTGAACAAGCAGCGCTGTGGAATTATTATTGGCTCCGGAATGGGCGGTATGAGCAGCTTCCATGACGGTGTCGAAACCCTTGTTCAAAAAAGTTTTCGCCGACTGACTCCATTTTTTGTTCCTTATATCATCACAAATATGGGTGGGGCTCTCCTCGCGATCGATATTGGGTTTTCAGGGCCTAATTACTCTATTTCAACAGCATGTGCGACCTCTAACTATTGTATCCACGCGGCGGTTGAGCAAATTCAGCACGGGAATGCCGATTTGATGCTCTGCGGCGGGGCCGAGGCTCCGATGACACCGATCGGGCTTGCCGGCTTTGTTGCTTGCCGAGCTTTATCGACTCGCAATGATGAACCGATGAGGGCTTCGCGTCCTTGGGATCGAGACCGCGACGGTTTTGTCATGGGTGAAGGATCGGGCGTTTTACTTTTAGAAAGCTTAGAACATGCACTCCAGCGCGGCGCTCCCATTTATGCTGAATATATGGGCGGCAGTGTCAATTGCGATGCTTATCACATGACCGATCCTCGCGAAGATGGAGCGGGTGTGGCTCGGTGTATGGAGTTGGCATTAAAAAATGCCGGCGTGGCGCCTCAGCAGGTCAATTATATCAATGCTCATGCAACATCGACTGTTCTGGGCGATATGTGCGAAATCAATGCGATCCGCAGTGTCTTTGGTCCTCATTGTAAAAGTATTAAGATCAATTCGACTAAATCGATGATTGGGCATTGCTTGGGTGCGGCCGGAGGGTTAGAGGCTGTAGCTACCATTATGGCAATGCAGACATCAAAGCTCCATCCGACGATCAATCACGAGCATCCGGAGCCTGTCCTTGGCGAGTTTGATGTTGTGCCTAATGTGATGAAAGAGCATCAGATTGAAGTGGCGATCTCTAATTCATTTGGTTTTGGCGGCCACAACTCAACGCTTGTTTTTGCTCCATTTCGATCCTGATAAAATAGGCACTATTTATGAATCAGCAAGATCAGTCTTATGGCGTGATTCCTTTGTCTTATCGGCAGGGCCATTGGGAAGTGTTTTTGATCCAACATCGTCTTGGACGCCATTGGGGCTTTCCCAAGGGCCATGCGGAATCAAATG
>Ga0247841_10014006_pt1 | contig 10121 bp, 23 predicted proteins | sample LaCruzMarch2015__2_FD_192410 | JGI IMG/M metagenome (GOLD analysis project Ga0247841, IMG submission 192410) | Freshwater microbial communities from meromictic Lake La Cruz, Castile-La Mancha, Spain - LaCruzMarch2015_18m | ecosystem: Environmental > Aquatic > Freshwater > Lake | place: Spain...
TTATGCCCTCAATGATCTGATTGATAAATTCGGACTACCCGGCGATATATTCAATACGGACTGATGTACCATATTTTCGTCTCCGCCCCATGCAAAACGCTAAAAATAAAGACCTGACCCCCAAAAATGACCGGTAAATACAAAAAGCTGCTTTTCCAAGTCTTGCGGGGAACTTCTGATGCGAATATTTCGTTTGATGATTTGCGGAATCTTCTGCTGCGACTTGGGTTCGCAGAGAGGACGCGTGGAAGTCATCACAATTTCAGAAAAGAAGGCGTCGAGGAGAAGATAAACCTGCAACGGGACGACGGTAAAGCCAAGGCCTATCAGGTACGACAGGTCAGGGCGGTCATTTTGAGATATGGAATGGGAGGTGACCTGTAAATGGAAAAGTATGAGATCATCATTTACTGGAGCGATGAAGATCAGGTTTTTATTGCCGATGTCCCCGAGTTGCCTGGATGTATGGCCCACGGGAATACACATGAAGAGGCATTGAATAGCGCGAAAGATGCTCTTCGGTTATGGATGGATACAGCAAGGGAATGCGGTGATTCCATTCCGGAACCTAAGGGACGCCGCCTTGTTTATGCATAAAGGGGGTCAGTTTTTAAACTGCCCCCCGGGTCTCCGCCCCGTGCAAAACGCTAAAAATAAAGACCTGACCGCCGATGCCTGAAAAAAGCTTCATAATCCGACTCAGCGCAACCGCATTCATCTTCGTACATTTTGTTACCGAAAGAGGCAATGTAGGTAAGTTCGTCGCCAAATTAAATATTATAAGGAATGGCAAATATATTGAGATTGCACGTTATGACAGTGGACTCCACGAACCGCATCTTGATATCATCGGGCCGGACGGCGGTAAAAAGCGCATTATCGATTACAGTATTCTTGAGAACGATCAGGCCTTAAATGTGGCCATCCAGGATTTTAAGAACAATTGGAATGTTTACGTAGAGAGGTGGGAAAAATGGCACGAAGAAAAAAAATGAATGCCGAAGAAATGGAAAAATGGCTGTTAAGCCAAGGTGCTACACCGGTTACTGAGGAAATGAAAAAAGAGCCTTGGTATGCGGAGGTGTCGAAACTGCCTTCATGTATGACGCTGGAAAAGAAGCAGCCCATCGACCGGGCTTAATTAGGGACAGAGCCCCTATTAATTCTATTAACTTTCGCCCCCGCCCCCGGGTCTCCACCCCATGCAAAACGCTAAAAATAAAGACCTGACCCCCAAAATAGGGAGAATGCTATGAAATTATTAGAATTACAAATAGATGAATCGATTTTTAATGAAGTCAAAGACTTTTTACGGATTCTGCCAAAGAGAAAGATTAAAATGAGGGAGATATTAAATGATTCCCACATTGCTTACGTGTCCGACAAAGAGCAAAAGGACATTGAGAAAACTTTAATTGAGAAGAATTGTCAGACAATATCACGTTCAAAAATGGTTGATATATTAAAGTGAAGCTCTCATATTCAAAAGAGGCAGACAAGTTCATAAAGAAGAATAAAGGTAATATCTCAGAAGACGAAGTAGATGCACTTGTAATACTGGCCGTCAAAAAAATATTGAAAATAGAAGATTCTTCCATTGATTTAAAGAAGCTGAAAGGGAAATATCGTGGTAGTTTCAGGATCAGGAGAGGTGATACGAGGATTATTTTTACCGTGAGAAAGGAAGATCTATCAACGGTATTTGTACATTATATAGATTTCAGAGGTAATGTTTATAAATAACAACGTATTTCGGGGGTCAGCGTATGAAGGGGGTCAGGTCTTTACATTTTAGCGTTGCGCAGCAATGCTGAAATTAAAGCCCTGACCCCCGAGTCCCTCCCCCGGGTCTCCGCCCCATGCAAAACGCTAAAAATAAAGACCTGACCCCCAACGGAAGCCCCAAATGACACGGCCGTTACGCATTGAATATCCTGACGCTGTTTACCATATCACCGCTCGCGGAAACGGGCGTCAGGAGATATTCCACGACGAGCAGGACTACCGGAAGTTCCTCGATTTGCTCGGAAAGACTGTTTCGCGCTTTAACTGGGCATGCCACGCCTTTTGCCTGATGGGGAATCATTATCACCTCATGATCGAGACGCCGGACGCGAACATATCCAAGGGGATGCATCACCTGAACGGTTCTTTCAGCCAGGCGCACCACAAGCGCTATGATACGGTGGGCCATCTCTTCCAGGGACGTTTCAAGGCCATCGTCGTCGACCGGGAGAGCTATCTGCTGGAGCTGGCGCGCTATGTGGTATTGAATCCGGTGCGGGCGGGACTGGTCGCCAATCCCGAGGATTGGCCCTGGAGCAGCTATCGGGCGATGGTCGGTCTTCCTTGCAGGGAAGGATGGGAAACTGAAGAAGGTGGGGCTGCTGGAAAAGTAAAAAAGGCGGTAGCGGTAGAAGCAGGAGCAGCAACGGAAGCCCCAGCCGCCGCCTCATCCCCCGCCACCTCATTCACCCCCGTCGCCGCTGCCTCTGCGGCGATGGCCACAGCAGCCGCGGGATCGACCGTATTAGTAGGGGGACTGGGAACCGCCACAGCAGCGGAATCGGAAGGGTCAGCAGGATCTGGAACGGCAAGAACGTCAGCGGGAGTCGCCCCTGCACCCGCTGCCTTGACGTCGATGGACTGGCTCCTGGGACAGTTTGGCCCTGATCTTGGTCCCGATCGCGCCGCGGCGCGGCAGCGATATCGCGACTTTGTTGCCGCCGGGATCGGCCGGGAATCTCCGTGGCGGCAGTTGAAATCCCAGCTCTTTCTCGGGAAAGAGACGTTTATTGAAAATCTCAAGCTTAAGGATGTGATCCCCGAGAAGACAGCCATGCGGGAAATCACGAAACAGCAACGTTATGCCAACCGCCCGCCCCTGCAGGAGATTTTCGGATCCTGGCTCGACAATACGCGGCTCGATAAAATGCGGTCCGATAATGCGCGGCGTGATAAAGCAGGGTCCGGCAAGATGCGGCGCGATAAGAGGCCGCCCGATAAAAAACGTCGCGACGAGGCCATCTTCGCCGGCAATGTCACATACGGATACGATCAAAAGGAAATAGCTGATTTCCTGGGGCTCCACTACACCACTGTCAGTCTCGCGATCAAGCGTCAGGAAGCACGTCAGGAGGCACGTGAAGAAGCCCGCGCCCAATCTAAGTCCCAGACCCAAGCCCAAACTCAACCAAATTACTAAAAAGTTGACTGATCTAATGAAAAGCTGCTATGTGGTCCCCGTTTTGTGCCCAACATCCCCTTCTGAAGCAATTTATGTAACTCAGAGGGCGGAGCTGTATCAGCCATCAGGGCATGGGGGGATTGGTTATGATTGCCGGCGACCTGCCGCTATCCCAATTATCGGAATGGTCAATGGACGCCCATCTCTACGTTCGGAACTGACGCATCAAACAGCAGTGAAGCCGAAAAGAGGTTCGCTCAGAGGGATTTGGAGCGGGGTGGAGATCGATGAATCGCATATCTTTGCGGCAAAACAATCTCTCTTATCTTACGAATACAAGGATGAAGAGCATTGAATTACGTCACGGACACCCATTCGCTTGTCTGGTATTTTACCGACGACCAACGTCTGAGCAAAAAGGCACTCAAGTCCTTTGAGGGCACGGTCAAGGAAGGTCAGATAATCGTTCCAACGACAAATTAATCGTTGCCACGGCTATCCGCTATGACGCACGCTTGATTACAAAGGATGAACAGATAACGAAATCGAAGGCGGTAAAAACGATCTGGTAGTAATCTAAAGGGGGTCAGTTTTTAAACTGACCCCCCAAATGGAGGACAACCATGCAAAACACAGCGATTATAAATGAAATCCTCTTCGAAGACGGGTATTTGTCGTCTGACGATGTCCTGAAGGATTGGTCGGTCATGATTGCCTTGTCCCGGATTGATCAGTTCCGAGCCGAAAAGGAAAGCTTTGAAAATAAATATAAAAAATCATTAGACAGTTATGGAAAAGACCTCCATGCCGCAAGAGGAAAAGAGGATTTCGAGAAAGAAAATGATCTGGAAGATTGGGAATTTGCCGGCAAGGCTCTGATCTGGTGGGAAGATAAGCTGCGGGCGCTCCGGAATGCTTAAGCTTTTCACCAAATATAGCGACGTCATCTCGTCTTATAAAATTTCCAGATTTGAGCATTTCGGGCAAATTCTCAGGTTTCGCGCCGAGCTGATATTAACCGACAATACGATTCTTTACGTCCGGGAAACGGTTTTAAGCATATCTATCCGCAAATATTCCTATCATTGGCAGGATCGCCGCGGCAAACTGATCGCGCGGTGGGACAATGCCCCGGATTGGGACGTGGAAACTTTTCCTCACCATGTACACGTGGGGGAAGAAGATGCGGTTGAACCTTCTTTTGATCGTACTTTGGATCAGGTCCTGGGTATCATCCGGAGGCGATTGTCGAAGATCAATCAAGGGGTCAAGACCTGACCCCCCAATCTTCGCCCAAATTCCCCTGAAAGGAGGATAACACTATGCCAACAAGTGCAGGCGTGACGATGATGAAAATGATTGAATCTCTTCCGGAACCTGTGCAGGAGCGCGCCCTGGAGCATATGCAGCAATATATTCAGGACATCCGGGACGAACTCAAGTGGAGTGAATCCTTTGGGAATTCCCGGAGCAAGCTCATTGCAGCCGCCCGACAGGCGCGAGAAGAGATCATGCAGGGCAAAGCAACGCCGATGAATGTCGAAGACCTGTGAAATCAAACACGCTGCCCGTCCTTCTGGGAGACCTACAGAAAGCTCGACCCGGATACGCGGAGGCGTGCGAGAAAGGCTTACCGGCTCTGGGTTGCCGACTCATTTCATCCATCCCTGCGTTTTAAATGCATAAACCACGAGGAAGACATCTGGTCAGTTAGGATAACTTTGGGTGTGCGATCTTTGGGAGTGCTCGATGGAGATACGGTTACGTGGTTTTGGATAGGCGATCACGATGACTACAAAAGGTTCTTCGGGTAAGGGTAAAGGGTAAGCAAGGCTTATTGTCTCCCACCATAAAGGCATAAAGGGGGTCAGTTTTTAAACTGACCCCCGAGCGAGTCCGGCCCCCCGGGTCTCCGCCCCATGCAAAACGCTAAAAATAAAGACCTGACCCCCAAGTAAGGAGATTTGTATGAATACAGTTACCTTCTCGGCATTTAAAACAAACATAGAGAGCACAATCCAGAGCATCGTTGAAACGCATCAACCGGTAGTAGTCAAAAAGAATCGGCGATCATCGGTTATTGTGATGCCGCTTGAAGATTACCAGGCATTGACGGAAACCAAATATCTTTTGAGTAGCCCGACCAATGTGGCGCGCCTTGTGCGGGGGATTGAAGAGATTGAGGATTTGATCACACGCGGGGGGAAATGATCGTTTATTACGCTACCCCAGCTGAAGAAGATTTGGCGTATTGGAGGCAGCATAGTAAGAAGATTTCGCAACGGATTGAGTCTCTCATTGAAGATATCCGTCAACACCCCTTTTCAGGGATTGGAAAACCTGAACCTTTACGTTTTCAGTGGTCGGGATACTGGTCGCGACGGATCAATAAAATACACCGTCTTGTTTATAAGGTTCATAATGATTGCCTGTACATAGTTCAATGCAGGTATCATTATTGATAAAAGGAGACCTTTGAAAAATACCGTTTCAGACTCCCTATCGTCATTCCGGCGGAAGCCGAAATCCATGGAAATGGGGGCGCTGTCCCTAATTACGTCCCTAATTACCGGTAGTTTTCAAACTGCCCCCGGGTCTCCACCCCATGCAAAACGCTAAAAATAAAGACCTGACCCCCACTGACACCCAAAGGAACCATATGAAGACAATTACAAAATATGAAGAAATAATACTAAATGAGATTAGAGATCTACCTCCTCCGATCTTGCAACATGCGGTCAAGATGCTGCGTTCATTGAAAGTAGGCGTCACGAGTATCGCCAAGCGAGAGGCTATTATCGAAAACGGGAAAACCGGCTTCTGTGGAGCATGGAAGGACGACCGTTCGGCAGTGGAGATCATTGCGGATATATCTGAACACCGAAGCGGTTTTGGTAGAAGAGCGGTCGATCTGTGAAATACCTTCTGGACACTAACATCTGTGTTTATTGGCTCAAGGGAAACGAGTGTATCGAGCAAAAAGTCTTGAAGGCCGGCATCGATAATATATCAATATCATTTATTAATCTGAGTGAATTGTATTATGGAGCCTATAAATCACAACGAGTAGGAGAGAATATTGCCATAATTCGCCGGCTTGCCAATCAAATGAATATTATCGAATCAGATGAGGCTATCAGTGAGGAATTTGGCAATCTGAAAGCATTCCTTGAAGACGCTGGGCAAAGCATCGACGATGCAGACCTGTTCATTGCCGCATGCGCTCTCGTTCACGGCATGACACTTGTTACAAACAATTCGAAACATTTCCGGCGAGTTAAGGGTTTGAAGCTCGACAATTGGATCTAATTCCCATGCAAAACGCTAAAAATAAAGACCTGACCCCCGGTAATTAGGGACTGCGCCCTTTTTTCCGGCCTTTTGGAAAATGGGGCGCTGTCCCTAATTACCGGATGAGTTAACAAAGGAGGCCCCACCCAGGACCAGTTATCGGCTGCCATCGGCAAGCCCCGTACGACCATTACCGAATCCCTTTCCCTGACGAACCTGCCCCAGGAGATTCGGGACGAATGCCGTGGCGACCGCAATGTCAGCAAAAAAAGACTTGTCGAGATTTCCCGGAAGAAACAGCAGCGCGCCATGAACACGGCCTACGCCAAATATAAGGAAGAACTCCAGAAGGAGCAGGCGGGGATCCCGAAGACACGAGAGAAGCTACCCGCCGTTGCCGTTTTTTGCCAGTCCTTAGACAAGTCTCGGGAGAAACTGGAGAAGACCGACATCGCCGACTGGTCCGAAGACGACATTATGTCTGCCAATGATTCCATAAACAGGCTCAGGGAAGCCCTCGACAACTTCACCACCCCGCCGTCAGAAAGCAACTTGGCATAATGCATTTCTATTCACCACTGACCATTTACCGTTCACCATTCACCGTCTTGTATGACTGCTGGTCACAAATAGTGGGAGATGACCAAGACGCATAGATGATGAAAATTGCCTCGTTTACAAATGCAAAAAACGTGAATCAGCTTGGAAAGGAGGTAATATGCCTGAAATTATCCTGAAAACAGATATGCCTGATAAAGCCGCCAGGATTTTGATTGAGGCTTTGGAAACTGAATCGTTCCGTCTGAAATACAGTATGACGCTTGCAAAAAAGCGGCTTTCGAAATTTGAAAAGAAATATAAGGTTTCTTCAGAAAAATTTATTAATGACTGGAGCGCTGAAGATCTGGAAGGTAAAGATCTTGAATATGTCGAATGGGCTGGTGAGTACAAACTTTCAATACGTCTGAATGAGCGTTTGACTGCATTAAAGAGTATTGAACATGTCTCTCCGTGATTACCTTGAGTCTCTTCACCGAGCGATAGGAAAAATCGACGACTATGGCTTTGCTGAATCCACCCCCCCGCCACAAGCCGGAATTGGGATTCAAAGATCATAAGCATTTGCACGACGGCACGATGGTTCAATGTTCCATGCCGGATATGTCTGATGTAGTGGATGAGGTAATCAAATATATATAACTCAGGATTGAGGCCCGGCCGTCCAAAGAAGATGTCCCCCCCCCCCGTGCAAAACGCTAAAAATAAAGACCTGACCCCCAAATTACCTGGAGGACTCGTAGCATGAAAATAAAAGTAACAGAGGAAATCTGGAAGGAAGGCAACATGTATGTTTCCTACTGTCCGGAGCTTGATATATCTTCATGCGGTGAATCTGTAGAAGAATCTAAAAAGAACCTGAAGGAAGTCATCTCGATTACCTTCGCGGAATGCCGGAAAATGGGCACCCTCAATCAACTACTGCAAGATGCCGGATTTACTGAAGACCCGGATAATGTCCTGCTGGCCGGCAAGGAATTGGTCAGCTTTTCTCCCCTTGAAGTCGGTATCTGATGTCAGCGATCAGGCCTACGACGTACCAGGTCCAGGTCAAGATATTCGAAGCTGCTGGCTGCCGTTATGTCCGAACTCAGGGCGATCATCTTGTCTATGAATATCCCGGCGCGATGCGACCGGTCGTAATTCCAAAATATCAAGAAATCCCGGCCTTTATCATCAAAAACAATATGAAGGTAATCGGGATGACAAGAGATCAATACTTTCAGTTTCTGGAGAATATTTAAATCCACCCCATGCAAAACGCTAAAAATAAAGACCTGACCCCCAAATTATGCCAGTAGCAAAATTTGAGAATTTAAAGGATTTGATCGTTGAGTTGCACGGCCAAAGTGTCCTGCTCGATAGCGATATCGCTGTAATATATGGTGTTTCGACGAGGGATATCAATAAAGCCGTGGCCAATAATCCGGACAAATTTCCCGCGGGGTATGTTGTTGAGCTCTCAAAACCGGAAAAAAGTGAACTGGTGGAAAATTTCCACCGGTTCAATAAGCTGAAGCATTCTACGGTTAATCCGAAGGCCTTCCCCGAAAAGGGCTTATATATGCTGGCCACCATCCTCAAAAGTCCGCAGGCAGTTGAGGCTACCTTGGCAATCATCGAGACTTTCGCAAAAATCAGGCAACTATCAAGAAGCATTCAGGAATTATCGAATGTTAAAGATAAAGCCGATCAGAAGGCGCTTATGCAGAGAAGCGGAGAATTGATCGCCGGAATCTTTGATGACGACCTGCAAACGAGCGATACGGAGACATCCATCGAGCTGAACTTTGCGGTTTTGAAGTTCAAGCACACGATAAAGAAGAAGAAAAAATGACCCCCTATGCAAAACATGCAAAACGCTAAAAATAAAGACCTGACCCCCAAATACAAATAAGGATGCGGCGCCATGCAAACGGAAATTTTAACGAGTGAACAGTACAGAGATATCTCCAGGAATCTCATCAAGGCAGTTGAAGGCCGCTGTCGCATTGTGCCGATAAATTCGTTGAAAAAGTCGGGCTATACCCTAAATCAGCCGATTTACATCACGATTGAAACGGATGAAGACACCGTCATTGCCTCCCTGGACGACATTGAAGCCTTCGCCTACGCCGACACCGAGTTCGAGGCCATCAATGGTCTGTGCGACGAGATCGTTACACTCTATGAAGATCTAAGAGCAAATCGGGGCAATCTGGGAATCTTGCCTGAAAAATGGCTGGGGTATCTTGACGCCATCATAACGACCCATGAAAAAACATGAAAAAATTTGATATCGAGAAAATATTCAACAAGTTGTCGCTGCAAGTACGCTCGACGGGACATAATTACGGATGGCTGACCGTCAGCGACAAAAAGATTCTCCGGGTTCATTATTCGCATGGAAAAGGCGATCTGCCCGGCAAGATCATGCATAAAATTCGCGGTCAATTGAAGCTGTCTGAGAAGGACTTTAAGGATTTAGTGGCTTGTCCTCTCACATATGAAGGCTATTTGGATATTCTGGAGCGTAAGGGATTCGTCTCCACCCCATGCAAAACGCTAAAAATAAAGACCTGACCCCCATCACATTATGATAGATTGGATAAAAGAGCAGGTCCGAAAAGGGAATTATCAGCTTAAGGTTCACGCAATAGAAAGAGCTTCTTTGCGTGGCATTGACCCCCTGGATGTGAAAGAAGCCCTCCTGAACGGCAGGATCATAGAGAATTATCCAAGTGACGCCCGAGGTGAAAGTTGCCTGGTGTATGGCACGAATCAGAATGGGAAGCATATTCATGTCGTTTGCGGAATAGCTCATGATACGCTCTGGATTATAACTGTTTATGAGCCGGATTCCGAGGAGTGGATAGACGCTGTTGAAAGGAGGCGTAAGCAATGAAATGTTTTGAATGCAGCGGTGAAATGCTTGAGATGCACGGTAGTGTGCGAATGACGAAAAAAGATGGTTCTTTAATTATTTTCAAAGGCATTCCGCTCTATCAGTGCCGTCAATGCGGTGAACAATACATCCCCGGCAAGTGGGCTGAAAATATCGGGGGTATCATGAGAGATGAGTGTGTCATTGTGCCGGATGAAATCA
>Ga0247841_10014007_pt1 | contig 10121 bp, 7 predicted proteins | sample LaCruzMarch2015__2_FD_192410 | JGI IMG/M metagenome (GOLD analysis project Ga0247841, IMG submission 192410) | Freshwater microbial communities from meromictic Lake La Cruz, Castile-La Mancha, Spain - LaCruzMarch2015_18m | ecosystem: Environmental > Aquatic > Freshwater > Lake | place: Spain...
GGTCCCGGACGGACCCGGTCCGTTTTCCCTGGCAGATCCCGGGACGACCGCTGAACTGCTGACCGGAGCGGGATTCACCGATGTCGACGTCCGGTCCGTCGAGGCGCCGTTCGTCTTTGATGGCGACGGGACCGCCGCCGTCGAACGGTTACTCGGCGCCGGGCCGATGGGCGGGGCGTTCCAGTCGGCCGATGAGAGTCGCCGCCGGGACGTCATCGCCGCGGTCCTCACCGCTTTCGAGGATTACCGAGGCGCCGACTGTTACGAGTTGCCAGCTGCCTCATGGTGCCTCACCGCGGTCCGTCCCGGCTGATCAGCAGTTCAGCGCTTCGTAGGTGCGCCGGACGAATTTCGGCTGCGCCGACTGCAGTTTCGCCACTGCCGTGTTTCCCGCGACGGCCGCCGCCGCCGCGGCGTTGAGGTCGGGATAGTTCTGAATCAGATAGATCAGGATGAGATCGTTGGCGGGGTCGGCCTGCCACCAGGTTCCGTATGCGCCGGGCCAGCCGAAGGTGCCCAGGCCGCCCGCGCCGAACAACTGCGCGGAGCGCGCCGGATCGGTGACCACTGACAAATTCAGCCCAAATCCGCGGCCCAGCCAAAACGGGGCGCCAAGGAAGGGTTGACGTTTCTGGTCGTCGGTAAGCCGGTCGGTGCGCATCGACGCCACCGACTGCTCGGCGAGCACGCGAACCCCGTCCAGAGTTCCGCCGGCGAGCAGCATCCGGGCGAAGCGGAGGTAGTCGTCGGCCGTCGAGACCAGGCCCGCGCCACCTTGAGCGAACCTCGGCTCCTTAACCGGGATGGGGCCCATTACGTCATGCTGGAGCGCGCCCGCCTCATCGAGCCGGTACATGGTTGCGGCGCGTCCGCGCTTCTCCGCCGAGATGAAGAAGCCCGTGTCGACCATCCCCAGCGGGTCGAAGATCCGTTCCGTGAGCAGGACGTGCAGCGGCTTGCCCTCGATGCGCGACAGCGCGATTCCAAGGACTTCGGTGCCGTGGCTGTACGTCAGCCGCTCGCCGGGCTGATGGATCAGGGGCAGCGTCGCCACCTCGGCCAGCCAGTGGTCCTGGTCCTGGCGCAGCGAGACCTTCCCATAGGCGCGGCTGATCTCCCCGCCCACCGAGAATGCGTAACCAAGCCCGCTGCGGTGGGTCATCAGGTCCTCGACGGTGATTGGACGCCGCGCCGCCACGGTGTTGTCCAGTGGGCCGTGCGGGTCGGTGAGCACCCGCATGTCGGCCAATTCGGGAAGCCACCGGCTGACCGGATCGGTCAGCGCCAGCTTGCCCTCCTCGGCCATCACCATCGCCGCGGCGACTGTGACCGGCTTTGTCATCGAGGCGATCCGGAAGATGGTGTCCCGCCGCATCGGAAGGTTCGCCCCGATGTCGCTGTGACCGATCTCGTTGACCTGGATCACCTCGCCGCGATGCCACACACAGGTGACGCCGCCGGAGAGCAAGCCGGCCTCGACCGCCTGGGCAAGAGCTGTCCGGTTGTCCGCGAGGCTCATCGGCGCGAGTCTACGCAAACCTGCCGCTGTCGCGGGTGTTAGGCTGCGGGCGCATCGACATCCTTTAACGATCCGTCCCGAGAGGCGGAGAAGGAGGTCAGGTTCGTGGGAACCGCCGACCGGGAACTCATGTCCGCTTCGGACGTCGGCAGAACCATTTCCCGCATCGCCCATCAGATCATCGAGAAGACCGCTGTCGACGGCGCCGACGCGCCGCGGGTGGTCCTGCTCGGCATCCCGACCCGGGGGGTCACCCTGGCGAACCGGCTGGCTGAGAAGATCCGCGAATTCTCCGGCGTCGCGGTGGCGCGCGGCGGTCTGGATATCACGCTGTATCGCGACGACCTCGACTTCAAGCCGCCCCGCGCCCTGGAGGAGACGTCGATTCCGGTCGGCGGCATCGATGGCGCCCTGGTGATTCTCGTCGACGACGTGCTCTACACCGGCCGTTCGGTCCGCTCGGCGTTAGATGCGCTTCGCGACATCGGCAGGCCGACGGCCGTCCAGTTGGCGGTGCTGGTCGACCGCGGTCACCGCGAATTACCTTTGCGCGCCGATTACGTCGGCAAGAACGTCCCAACGTCACGCAATGAGAACGTCAAAGTGCGACTCGTTGAGGACGACGACGTCGACGGCATCTGGATTGCGCCGGAAGGAGGGCCGAAGCGATGACTGTGCGGCATCTGCTGTCGGCCGCGGACCTGTCCCGCGACGAGGCCGTGGCCATCCTCGACGACGCCGACCGATTCCGGTCGGCGTTGCTGGGCCGCGACGTCAAGAAACTTCCCACGCTCCGAGGCCGGACCATCATCACGATGTTCTACGAGAACTCCACCCGCACCCGGGTGTCCTTCGAGGTCGCCGGCAAGTGGATGAGCGCCGACGTGATCAACGTCAGCTCCTCGGGATCCTCTGCGGCGAAGGGGGAGTCGCTGCGCGACACCGCGCTGACGCTGCGGGCCGCGGGTGCCGACGCGTTGATCATCCGACATCCGTCATCCGGTGCTGCGCAGCAGCTGGAGGACGACGGCTCGGGCCCCTCGGTGATCAACGCCGGCGACGGCACCCACGAGCACCCCACCCAGGCACTGCTCGACGCACTCACCATCCGGCAGCGCCTCGGCGATATCGAGGGCAAGCGGGTGGTGATCGTCGGCGACATCCTGCACAGCCGGGTGGCGCGCTCCAATGTCGCGCTCTTGCACACCCTTGGTGCCGAAGTGGTACTCGTTGCGCCACCGACCCTGCTGCCGGTGGGCGTGCGGCAATGGGCCGGCGTCACGGTCTCGCATGATCTGGACGCCGAGTTGCCGGTTGCTGATGCGGTACTGATGCTGCGGGTGCAGGCCGAACGGATGAACGGCGGATTTTTCCCGTCGGCCCGGGAGTATTCGGCGCTCTACGGACTCTCGGAGCGTCGGCAGGCGATGCTTGGCGATCACGCCGTAGTGCTGCACCCGGGTCCGATGCTGCGTGGGATGGAGATTGCCTTCTCGGTTGCCGATTCGCCGCAATCCGCTGTGCTGCAACAGGTTTCCAATGGCGTTCACGTCCGCATGGCGGTACTTTTTCATCTACTCGTCGGCACTGATGAGGTGGTGAGCGTATGACGGCATCGGCTCCGCCGACGGTATTAATCAGAGGTGTCCTGCTCTACGGCGAAGGCCAGCCGGTTGACGTCCTGCTCGCGGACGGCCAAATCGCCGAGATCGGCACAGCACTGACCGCCGACGATGCTGAGGTGATCGAGGCGCCCGGTCATATCCTGCTGCCCGGCCTGGTGGATCTTCACACCCATCTGCGCGAGCCCGGTCGCGAGTACGCCGAAGACATCGCAACCGGTTCGGCAGCAGCGGCGCTGGGTGGCTTCACCGCCGTGTTCGCGATGGCGAACACCGATCCGCCGGCCGATAGCGCGGTCCTTACCGACCATGTTTGGCGCCGCGGCCAGCAGGTGGGACTGGTGGACGTGCATCCGGTTGGCGCGGTGACGATGGGCCTGGCGGGCGTGCAACTCACCGAGATGGGCTTGATGGCCGCCGGAACGGCACAGGTGAAGATGTTCTCTGACGATGGCGTCTGCGTGGACGACCCGTTGGTCATGCGCCGCGCCCTGGAGTACGCCGCCGGTCTCGGCGTGCTCATCGCCCAGCACGCCGAAGAGCCGCGGCTGACGGTCGGCGCCGTCGCGCACGAGGGACCCAACGCCGCTCGCCTGGGTCTGGCGGGCTGGCCGCGGGCTGCCGAAGAGTCGATCGTCGCCCGCGACGCCATACTGGCGCGCGACGCCGGCGCTCGCGTCCACATCTGTCACGCATCCACCGCGGGAACCGTGGAGATCCTCCGGTGGGCCAAGCAGCAGGGCATCTCGATTACCGCCGAGGTCACGCCGCACCATCTGATGCTCGATGACAGCAGGTTGGCTACCTATGACGGGCGAAACCGGGTCAACCCGCCGCTTCGGGAGGCCGGCGATGCCCAGGCGCTTCGGACCGCACTCGCCGAGGGGGTCATCGACTGTGTTGCCACCGACCACGCCCCGCACGCCGCGCACGAAAAGTGCTGCGAGTTCTCAGCCGCTCGACCCGGCATGCTCGGGTTGCAGACGGCACTGTCGGTAGTGGTGGCGATGATGGTGGAGTCCGGCCTGCTGGATTGGCGGGGAGTGGCCAGGGTGATGAGTGAGAATCCGGCCCGCATCGTCGGTCTCGACGACCACGGTCGCCCACTGGAGGTGGGCGAGCCGGCCAATCTGACGGTGATCGATCCTGCGTCGACCTGGACGGTCGCGGGAGCGATGCTGGCGAGCAGGTCGGCCAACACCCCCTATGAGGCGATGACGCTGCCGGCCACCGTGACCGCGACGGTGCTCCGCGGCAGGATCACCGCCAGGGACGGCAGGGCGATCGGGATATGAGGGCGATCGGGATATGAGCGAGGCGGATCGAGGGTGAATACCGCCACAGCCACTATGACCTACATCTTTGGCTTCGTCGTTGTGATCCTCATCGGGGTGGTGATCCGGCAGATGCTGCGCGGCTGGACCCGCCGAGGGCGACGTCAGACGGAACTGATCGGGACACTGCCCGCGATTCCCGACCTGTTCGGGTCCGCTGTCGAGCCGCCGTCCCGTGGCCTTTACGTGGGCAGCACTCTGGCGCCCAACTGGCTGGACCGGGTGACCGTCGGCGACCTCGGCTACCGATCGAAAGCGGCGCTCGCCCGGTACCCGGAAGGAATCCTGCTGGAGCGCTCGGGGGCGAGTCCGATCTGGATTCCCCAGGAATCGGTGGTCGGTGTTCGTACCGAGAAAGCTCTGGCCGGCAAGGTCATTGCGGGCAGCGCGGGTGGATCTCGGGGGGCCGGTGGCATTCTGGTGATCCGCTGGCGACTGCCGTCCGGCACCGAGATCGACACTGGTTTCCGCGGCGATGACCGCGCTGATTACCCCCGATGGACATCGTCATGAAGGAGAGAGCCCGATGAGCCGATCCGCGGCGGTCCTGGTGCTTGAGGACGGGCGCGTCTACACCGGCACCGCTTTCGGTGCGGTCGGTCAGACGCTCGGCGAGGCAGTGTTCTCCACCGGGATGTCCGGCTACCAGGAGACCCTGACCGACCCGAGCTACCACCGCCAGATCGTGGTGGCCACCGCTCCGCAGATCGGCAACACCGGCTGGAACTCCGAGGATGGCGAGAGTCGCGGCGGGCAGATCTGGGTGGCCGGCTACGCGGTCCGCGATCCCTCGCCGCGGGTCTCCAACTGGCGGGCCACCGGAACGCTCGAAGACGAACTCATCCGCCAGAGGGTCGTGGGAATCGCCGGAATCGATACCCGCGCGGTGGTCCGACACCTTCGCACCCGCGGGTCGATGCGTGCCGGTGTTTTCTCCGGCAGCGCACTCGCGGAGGAATCTGAGATGCTGCGGCGGGTATGTGACCAACCGACGATGCTCGGCGCTGACCTCTGCGGTGAGGTGAGTACGGAGCATAGCTATATCGTCGAAGCCCAAGGGCCACAGCGGTTCAGCGTTGTCGCCCTGGACCTCGGGATCAAGAACAACACGCCGCGCAACTTCGCGCTGCGGGGGATCCGCACGCACGTCCTGCCGTCGACGGCGACGTTCGAGCAGATCGCCGACCTCTCACCGGACGGCGTGTTCCTGTCCAACGGCCCGGGGGATCCGGCCACCGCCGACCGCGCCGTAGGAGTCACTCGCGAGATCCTCGGTGCCGGTGTCCCACTGTTCGGCATCTGCTTCGGCAATCAGATCCTGGGCCGGGCACTGGGGCGAAGCACCTACAAGATGGTGTTCGGCCACCGGGGCATCAACGTGCCGGTGATCGACCACGCCACCGGCCGGGTTGCGGTCACCGCGCACAATCACGGCTTCGCCCTGGAGGGCGAGGCCGGTGAGGTATTCGCCACCGACTTCGGCCCGGCAACCGTCAGCCATACCTGTGCCAACGACGGGACGGTAGAAGGTGTGAAACTTGCCGACGGCCGGGCTTTCTCGGTGCAGTACCACCCTGAGGCTGCGGCCGGACCGCATGACGCCAACTACCTCTTCGACCAGTTCGTCGACCTGATGGATGGCGCAAAGTGACCCGCCTCAACGTCGCGAGCGTGCGTGTCGGTACCCCGACACGCCGTTGCTGGTGTACATCTGCGCACGCTCGCGCAGGGATAGGGAAGCGTTAATGCCACGCAGAACCGACCTCAACCACGTGCTGGTGATCGGATCAGGGCCGATCGTGATCGGGCAGGCCTGTGAGTTCGACTACTCCGGCACCCAGGCCTGCCGGGTGTTGCGTGACGAGGGCCTGACGGTGAGCCTGGTGAACTCCAATCCGGCCACCATCATGACCGATCCGGAATACGCCGACAACACCTATGTCGAACCCATCACGGCTGACTTCGTTGAGAAGGTGATCGTCCAACAGGCCGAACGTGGCACACCGATCGACGCACTGCTGGCCACCTTGGGCGGCCAGACCGCCCTCAACACCGCAGTCGCCCTGCATGACAACGGTGCACTGGAGCGCCACGGTGTGGAACTGATCGGTGCCGACTTCGATGCCATCCAGCGCGGTGAGGACCGCCAGAAGTTCAAGGACATCGTTGCCAAAGTGGGTGGCGAATCCGCGCGCAGCGCAGTGTGTTACACCATGGCCCAGGTTCGCGAGACCGTCGCCGAACTAGGCCTGCCGGTAGTGGTGCGGCCCTCATTCACGATGGGCGGCCTGGGTTCGGGGATGGCGAAATCCCTGGAGGACGTCGAGCGGATGGCGGGGGACGGCCTGACGGCCTCGCCGTCGGCGAATGTTCTGATCGAGGAGTCGATCTACGGCTGGAAAGAGTACGAGCTTGAGTTGATGCGCGACCGCAATGACAATGTCGTGATTGTCTGCTCGATCGAGAACGTCGACCCGATGGGTGTGCACACTGGCGACTCGGTGACGGTGGCTCCGGCGATGACCCTGACCGACCGCGAGTATCAGACAATGCGCGATCTCGGCATCGCGATTTTGCGGGAGGTCGGCGTCGACACCGGCGGTTGTAACATTCAATTCGCCGTCGACCCGATTAACGGTCGCCTCATCGTCATCGAGATGAACCCCCGGGTGTCGCGCTCATCGGCGCTGGCTTCGAAGGCCACCGGTTTCCCGATCGCGAAGATCGCCGCCAAGTTGGCCATCGGCTACACCCTTGATGAGATCCTCAACGACATCACCAAACAGACCCCGGCCTGCTTCGAACCGACTCTCGACTACGTCGTCGTCAAGGCGCCGCGGTTCGCCTTTGAAAAGTTCCCCGGGGCAGACCCGACATTGACCACCACGATGAAGTCGGTGGGTGAGGCGATGTCGCTGGGACGCAACTTCATCGAGGCGCTCGGAAAGGTGATGCGATCCCTGGAGACCGCTCGAACCGGCTTTTGGACCGCACCCGATGAACAGGGGTGGGTAGAGGACGTACTGACACGACTGCGAACCCCTACCGAGGGTCGCCTTTACGACATCGAATTGGCGCTGCGGATGGGCGCCACTGTCGAGCAGGTCGCCGAGGCCTCGGCTGTTGATCCCTGGTTTGTCGAACAGATCAACAGCCTGGTGAGCCTCCGGGCGGAACTACTCGAGGCTCCCGTGCTCGACGGTGAACTGCTGCGGCGGGCCAAACACAGCGGGTTGTCTGACCGCCAGATCGCCGCTTTGCGTCCGGAACTCGCCGGCGAGACCGGTGTGCGGTCGCTGCGGCAGCGCCTCGACATTCATCCGGTGTTCAAGACCGTCGACACCTGCGCGGCCGAGTTCGAGGCGAAGACCCCGTATCACTACTCCAGCTACGAACTCGACCCGGCGGCAGAGACGGAGGTGGCGCCGCAGACCGATAGGCCGAAGGTGCTGATTCTCGGATCCGGTCCGAACCGGATCGGGCAGGGCATCGAATTCGACTACAGCTGCGTGCACGCAGCGACGACGTTGAGTCAGGTGGGCTTTGAGACCGTCATGATCAACTGCAACCCCGAAACCGTCTCTACCGACTACGACACCGCCGACCGGCTGTATTTCGAGCCCCTGACTTTCGAGGACGTCCTAGAGGTTTTTCATTCCGAATCCCGCTCCGGCGCAGGCGGTCCCGGCGTTGTCGGGGTGATCGTCCAACTCGGTGGGCAGACGCCGCTGGGGCTCGCCCAGCGGCTTGCGGACGCCGGTGTGCCGATTGTCGGCACCCGGCCCGAGGCCATCGACCTCGCTGAAGACCGTGGCAGGTTTGGCCAAGTGCTCCTGAACGCCGGATTGCCGGCGCCTAAGTTCGGTACCGCGACCAGTTTTGAGCAGGCCCGGGAGATCGCCGCGACGATCGGTTATCCGGTGCTGGTGCGGCCGAGTTACGTGCTCGGCGGCCGGGGGATGGAGATCGTCTATGACGAACAGACCCTGCACGGTTACATCACCCGCGCCACTCAACTCTCGCCCGACCATCCTGTTCTGGTCGACAGGTTTCTCGAGGACGCGATCGAGATCGACGTCGACGCATTGTGCGACGGAACCGAGGTCTACATCGGTGGTGTGATGGAGCACATCGAAGAGGCCGGTATCCATTCCGGTGACTCGGCCTGCGCACTGCCGCCGGTCACCCTGGGCCGCAGCGATATCGAGGCGGTGCGGCGCGCCACCGAGGCGATCGCACACGGGGTCGGTGTCGTCGGGCTGCTGAACGTGCAGTACGCGCTGAAGGACGACGTGCTCTACGTGCTGGAGGCCAACCCCCGGGCCAGTCGGACCGTACCGTTCGTTTCGAAGGCCACCGCGGTACCGCTGGCGAAGGCTTGTGCTCGAATCATGTTGGGCGCCAGTATCGCCCAACTTCGACAGGAGGGCATGCTGGCGGCCGTCGGTGACGGCTCTAGCCCTGATCCCCGCGCGCCGATCGCGGTCAAGGAGGCGGTGCTGCCGTTCCGTCGCTTCCGGCGCGTCGACGGCTCGGGTGTGGACTCATTGCTCGGCCCGGAGATGAAATCGACCGGCGAGGTGATGGGTATCGATCACGATTTCGGCAGCGCCTTCGCCAAAAGCCAGACTGCGGCATACGGGTCACTGCCGCTCACCGGAACGGTGTTCGTCTCGGTGGCCAACCGTGACAAACGCTCACTGGTGTTCCCGGTTAAACGGCTGGCCGACCTCGGATTTCGGGTGCTCGCGACCGAGGGTACTGCGGAGATGTTGCGGCGCAACGGTATTCCCTGCGATGTGGTGCGCAAGCACTTCGAAACCCCGGGCGAGGGGCGTGCGGCGATGACCGCGATCGACGCGATCAACGCCGGCGAGGTCGGCATGGTGATCAACACCCCGTACGGCAATTCCGGGCCGCGCATCGACGGCTACGAGATCCGCTCGGCCGCGGTGTCGATGAACATCCCGTGCATCACCACGGTCCAGGGCGCGTCGGCGGCGGTGCAGGGCATCGAAGCCGCTATCCGAGGTGAGATCGGGGTGCGATCGCTGCAGGAACTGCACGCATCTTTCGGCAGAGCCTCGGATGACTGAATCGGGGAGTTTCGGGGTACGCCTCGCTGCCGCGATCGCCGCCCGGGGCCCACTGTGCGTGGGGATCGACCCGCACCCGGAACTGCTAGAGGCCTGGGGGCTACCCGTTAGCGCGGACGGTCTGGCCAGGTTCTGCGACATCTGCGTGCGGGCCTTCGCGGGGTTTGCCGTCGTCAAGCCGCAGGTGGCCTTTTTCGAGGCGTACGGCTCGGAAGGTTTCGCCGTGCTGGAACGCACCACGGCGGCGTTTCGCGGTGCCGGCGTTTTGGTCCTCGCCGATGCCAAGCGCGGCGACATCGGATCGACGATGACCGCCTACGCGCAGGCCTGGGTGGGCGAGGGCCCGTTGGCGGCCGATGCGGTGACCGCTTCGCCCTATCTGGGCTTCGGTTCGCTGACGCCTTTGCTCGAGGTCGCCGCCGCACATGACCGAGGGGTGTTCGTCTTGGCCGCCACATCGAACCCGGAGGGCGCAGGCATTCAGCGCGCCGTCATTGACGGGCGCAGCGTCGCCCAGTCGGTTGTCGATGCGGCGGGAACTTTAACCGTG
>Ga0247841_10014008_pt1 | contig 10120 bp, 6 predicted proteins | sample LaCruzMarch2015__2_FD_192410 | JGI IMG/M metagenome (GOLD analysis project Ga0247841, IMG submission 192410) | Freshwater microbial communities from meromictic Lake La Cruz, Castile-La Mancha, Spain - LaCruzMarch2015_18m | ecosystem: Environmental > Aquatic > Freshwater > Lake | place: Spain...
AAAACCAATTAATATCTTTTCAAATAAAAAAGTAAAAAAACAATCCAGCATCCAGATCAAGATTTCCGATAATCTTTCCGGTATAAAAGTTTACCGGGGAACCCTCAATGGGAAATGGATCCTGATGGATTATGATGAAAAAAACCGTCTGCTCACCTACACATTTGATGAGTATATGAGGCCTGGGAAGAACCAGTTTGTACTGATGGTTGCCGATGCCGTTGGTAATTCGTCTCTATACAAGGCGACTTTGATCCGATAATTTTTTCTTTATATTTGTAAGATGCAAGAAACCATACTAATCCTTGATTTTGGGTCTCAGTACACCCAACTTATTGCACGCCGGGTGCGGGAATTGAATGTATATTGTGAAATTCATCCATTCAATAAATTTCCTTCGCCGGATAAAAATTTCAAAGGGGTTATCCTTTCAGGCAGTCCCTATTCGGTTCGTGATGAGGGTGCGCCATTTCCTGATTTAACTCAAATAAGGGGGACGATCCCTCTTCTGGGCGTTTGCTATGGGGCACAATACCTGGCCCAATCGTCGGGGGGCGTTGTGGCTCCATCGAAAATCCGTGAATATGGCCGCGCCAATCTTTCCTTTATCAATAAATCCAGTGAACTGCTGCACGGAATGACGCTGGGAACTCAGGTTTGGATGTCGCATGCCGATACCATCTTAAGCGCCCCTGATCATTTTTCGGTCATTGCAAGTACTCCCGATGTGCAATTTGCTGGCTTCAGGATTTCAGGTGAACAAACATATGGCATTCAATTTCATCCCGAAGTTTACCATACCACCGAAGGTTTGACCCTGCTGAAGAATTTCGTAGTGGATGTCTGCGGCTGTCATCAATCTTGGACCCCCGAATCGTTTGTTGAGGCCACTGTTGCAGAATTAAAGCAAAAACTTGGAAACGACAAAGTGGTACTTGGTTTGTCAGGCGGTGTTGACTCATCGGTAGCAGCCATGTTATTGCATAAGGCCATTGGAAAGAACCTGTTCTGCATTTTTGTTGACAATGGATTGCTCAGGAAAAATGAATTTTCAAAAGTACTTGAGCGGTATAAAACTCTGGATTTAAATGTAGCAGGGGTTGATGCCTGTGATCTTTTTCTCGATGCCCTAAAGGGTGTTGCAGATCCTGAGAAAAAACGTAAAATCATTGGAAAGACTTTTATTGATGTCTTTGATGCCGAAGCCCATAAAATTCAGGATATTAAATGGCTGGCCCAGGGAACAATATATCCTGACGTAATCGAATCACATTCTGTGAAGGGACCCTCCGCCACCATCAAATCACATCACAACGTAGGTGGGTTACCCGAATACATGAAGCTGAAAATCGTTGAACCACTCAGCAGTCTTTTCAAGGATGAGGTCAGGAAAGTGGGTGGTACAGTTGGACTTGATGCCGAGTTTCTGAACCGTCATCCTTTTCCGGGCCCCGGGTTGGCCGTACGGATCTTAAGTGATGTGGACCGTGAAAAGGTGAAACTTTTACAGGATGTCGACGATGTTTTTATAGCCGGGTTACGGGCATCTGATTTATATCATACGGTATGGCAGGCTTTCGCGGTGCTGTTACCGGTTCAAACAGTGGGCGTGATGGGCGATGAACGCACCTACGAGAATGTTATCGCCTTACGGGCTGTTACTTCTACCGATGGCATGACCGCTGATTGGGCTCATCTGCCTTATGAATTCCTGGCGAGGGTTAGTAATGATATCATCAATAAAGTGAAGGGTGTGAACAGGGTTGTGTATGACATCAGTTCGAAGCCGCCGGCAACCATTGAGTGGGAGTAGGAGGGGAGTAGAATATTGAATATCGAATATCGAATTTTGAATTTTGAGTCTGCTCCGAAAAGGCAATTTAACGGAAAACCGGACACTGAGCGAAGTCGAAGTGTCCTTATTATCAGGTTTTTGCATCCTTCGACTCTGCTCAGGATCCAGTTGATTGGACTTTTCGGAGTGGACTCAATTTTGAATTTTATATTTTTCAAAGGTCCTGGTGATCAAAAAATTATGAAAAAAACTGCGTTGTTCCTTTTGTCAGGTGTGTTTTTTTTGGTTTCTTTTTCTGCTGTTTCGCAGACGACACAGGAACAGTTGCAACAAATCCGGTCGAAAGTTGTTGAGGTATTTGAGGGAAAGGAGTATTATATTCATACAGTTAAAAGAGGACAGACTCTTTACAGGATTTCAAAGGCATATAATGTGGATGTGGATGAACTGATCCGTGAAAATCCGCAGGTTAAAGAGGGACTGAAGGCTGATCAGAAACTCAGAATACCAGCGGCCGGGTTGAAGCCTGCTGTAAAAGAGACGAAGCCTGTCGTTAAAAAGGAAAAATCAGTTGCCACAAATGAAAAAGTTGTAACGACCACCGACACTTTGTTCAAACCCGATTCTACTGTACAAGTTGAGTTGCTCCCATGCGGGAAAGACACCACGACCAAAAAGGCGATTTATCAGGTAGCTCTGATGTTGCCACTTTATCTGGGCGAAGTCGATCAGCTCAATGCTGAAGATCCCGGCCCCGACATTTTTGAAACTTCGAAATCTTTACAGTTCCTCCCTTTTTACGAGGGATTTCGTCTGGCTCTTGATTCCCTGGAAAAGACGGGGCTCAGGATAAAACTGTATGTGTATGATGTTGATAAGGATACAGCCAGGACTAGACAATTACTAAAAAAACCTGAATTAAAATCGATGGATTTGATTTTTGGTCTGTTGTATCACAGGAATTTTCAGATGGTCGCAGCTTTCGCTGAAAAAAACAAGATAAATATTGTAAATCCTGTATCGGAACGAAGTGACCTGGTTACAGGAAATCCCTATGTGTTCAAAGTTCGTCCTTCGAAAAGGACACAGGCAGGGCAGCTGGCTGCTTTTATGGCTCAATCATTTTATCGTGGGCAGGTATTTATTATACGCAATGGTCAGTATGCTGACAAGGATGCGCCTGAGCGACTAAAGAAGGAGTGCCAGGATCTGAATATGAATGTTCAGATTGTCGAGGGACAGGAAGCAGCAATCGGCCGGCTTTCAAAGGAAAAAGATAATTTTCTGATTTGTTTTTCCGAAAATCCGGCCTATACCATTGATCTGACACGGCGAATGTATGAACTACGCAATGAATATAACCTTGTTGTTGTGGGGCTGCCGGATTGGCCGGCAATGGAAGGACTCGAAACAGAATACCTGGTTACGCTGAAAACACATGTAATGTCGGCGAATTTAATTGATTACGATAATTTATATGTCAAAAAATTTGTTCGCCAGTACCAGAATACGTATAAATCAGATCCTTCATTGCTTGCATTCCAGGGATTTGATATGTCCCTCTATTTTCTGACAGCGCTGAAAAATTTCGGGACCAATATTCAACGATGCCTGGGTGAAGTAAAAATGAATTTACTTCAAAATAATTTTGACTTTAGTCAAAAAAAGGGAAACGGATTTGAAAACCAACATTGGTCGATTTACAAATATGAAAATTACAAGTTGGTAAAAGCAAATTGAAATTTATGTCCTGGCCGGAACAGCGAGAAGGGGAATGTTGGTGGCAAAAAGGTTTTTCTTTGTAATGTTTTTAGTGAAAAGCATATAGAGCAGGCTGTGTTTGTGAGGCTGGAACGCTATCATATCAACATTTTTATCTTTCACGTAGTGATCAACAGCTTTCTGGTTATCAGATTCTACCTCTGATACTTCGAAGCTAATCCTTCCCTCCTTTTCCTCTTTTCCGAATTTCATTTGTAGCTTCTTCATTCTGGTATAGGAATCAGACGGTTTTGATTTGATAATGAAATGTACCACGTGCAAGGTGATTTTAAATGCGGAAAACAGCTCAATCAGGTCTGAAATCGTTCCAGCATTCCCGTCTGAAAGATCAGCGGCGAACATGATGGTTTCAAACCCTCTGAAATTTTTCATTTCAGGCACTGTGATTACAGGAACCTTTGCATGATCGATTATGAAAGTTGAAACCTTACCCCAAACGTTGATGTTGTTGCCTTTACCTGTTGTCCCCATTACCACAAGATCGGGATGGAATTCACTGCAGATCCCCTTTAGTTCATGTTCGAGTTCCCCACCTGTTACATTGGTTGTTATTGTAATATTGGTCAGATTTTCCTTGTTAATAAGATGGTTTACCTTCTCCTCCAGTTCCTGCATGTTATGTTCAGCTTGCCTGAAAATCTCTTTCATCAGCTCTTCGTTATAGATTGTGCTCATATCGAGCGTATCGGGGAAGCTGGTGTCGGCGATGATAATCTGGTCGAAATAAGTATGGAATAATTTGAGCTCAGCGCCGGAAGCCTTGGCAAATTCAAGTGCATAACGGCATGTGATGTCAGTGTGACTTGAAAAATCAACGGGGACGAGAATTTTTTTCATATAAGGGAACTTTGAACGTTTAAAGGTACGTTAAACATCAACACAAAGTTAATATCTCTAAAAGCAATTTGCAATTATTTTGGTTTGAATAGTGTTTCATCAGAACCAATGCCCTTTGTTTGATGAGCGCTTCCTCAAAATCCTGGTTAAAAAGAAAGGAGATTTTTTCCTTAAATCCAACAGGGTCTGATGCAAGATGACAAAGTTCATTGAGAGATGTTCCTGCGACCATATGGGGGTTGACAAGACAGAAACGACCGCAAAAAAGTGCATTGAGCAGTTTCAATTTGAGACCGGTTGGCTGAAAGGTGACCATGATGTTTACATGTGCTTCCTGTATTAAGCTGATCATTTGGTCATCCGATGGATTATGTACAAATCTGATGTTTGTTCTTTCTGCGCCCAGCCGGGTAAGCCATGCTGGTGGGTTAAGTCCGGCAATAACCAGTTCGGGAAATGAATCCTCCCAAACCTCATTGATCAGGAACTCAGCCGCCACACTGTTCTCCGGTACAGATAACTTCCCCTGGTAGAGTGCATAGGCTCCCCGGCCAGGCTTTATGCTCACCTCGTCATTGTTGTGGAAACTGGGAAGGAAAAACACTCGGTTTTCAGGGAATGCAGATGAGAGGTATTGTGTGTCATCTTGCGATACAGTGAGCATCAGCGAGGCATGGCGCAGTATTTTCTGAAAATGACGAAGACGGATGCTTTCGGCCAGAAAAAATATTTTTTTTCCCGGGTTCTTTTCCGCTTTAAAAAGGTGATAATAATAGTGATGTTCAATATTGCTTTCACGATAGATCATGAAACGTCCCGTTAGTCTTGCATCTGACATGAATCCGCTTGTGTGGAGCCCTTCGAAAAGGATGGGATTCTGGTCTTTCAGCAGGTTTTTTATAAGTTCAGGCGACATCCGGCTGGCGACAATGTAGGGTCTAAAGCTGACATTGGCTCTCATTCCTGTTTCACGGAGATAATAATGGACAGAAGTACAAAATTTTTCCAGTTCCGGGGCACGTTTTCGATCGTATTCAAAACAATGCAACTGAATTCTGACCCCCGCATGGTGTAATGCCCTGATTTTATAAAAAACATCTATCACCCCGCCATAATTGGCTGGAAATGGAATATCGAAAGAAACGATATGGAGGCTGATTTTGGTCAAGGGATAATTAAAAATTAAAAATTAAAAATTACGAATTCACCTCATCTTATCAATGACCAAAAGTAAATTTTTTTCTTCGTTCTCCCAGCAGAGTTCCCCGGCGGCTTTCAGCAGGTTGTGCTTATAAAAATCCAGTTTCTCCGGGTTTTGTAACATGGAATCAAATTTTCGCGCAAGTGATTCCGGCTCATGATTTTCAATAAATTCACCGATCTGGTATTCGTCAACGATGGATTTCATTTCAGGGAATGGGGAAACCAGCACCGGAACATTGGCCTGGATATAATCGAGAAATTTATTTGGCAGGCAATAGTGATAATTGAGGCTTACATCCTTCTCTATTGAAAGGCCTACATCGGCCAACAGGGTGAGGGGATGTAACTCCTGGAAAGGAACCTGTCCAGGGAATTTTACCTTCTCAGACACTCCGTTCTCCTCTGTAAATTTTTTCAACGATTCGAAAATATCACCTATCCCGGCAATCACCAGGAGTGCATCGCTTTCAATGTGTTTCATGGCAAGAATAGCTTCCTCGAGCCCCCGGTCAATATTCACAGCGCCCTGGTAGAGAATTATTTTCTGATCATCCCGGATATGGAAGGTCGATTTGCTCAAAGCGCCGGCCAATGATTTTCTTAAGGGCACATTTCGCACTACGCCGATGTGATTGCCATACTCTTCGGTATATAATCCGGCTATCGATTGATTCACCGCAATAACATGTTCAAGGCTGGGAAAAATCCGGTCTTCAATCCACTGCCAGATGCGGGTCACCAATTTGCGGCCAACTAGTTCAGGAACTCCACGATAGTATTCATGGCAGTCGTGAAGGTGACGGCAATGATGCTTCCGACTGGTTAAGGAGGACCGACAACGAAAATGATCAACAGGATGTATCAAAAAGTCGGCGAGATAGTTTGCCGGGAGGGTATCAAGGTCGTTTGAGACAAGCAGATCGAATTTGTGAAGAAGCAGGTAAAAGAAGAGGGTTAAATTATATTCAGCATAAAAAAGCGGACCCTTATCAAAAAGAAGCCTCATTCGGTGCATCCGGTAGGGGCGGGGTTTCAACGTCACGCTGTCTCTCTGCCTGCGGCCGATCAGCAAAACCTCATAACCTGCCTTTACCAGAGCCTGACAGGTGCGGTCGACCCGTTGATCGGTGGTAAGGTCGTTGGTGACGGATACAATGGCGGTAGGCAAGGGGCTTATGAATTACGAATTACGAAGTATGAAGTATGAAGTATGAAGTATGAAGTATGAAGTATGTTTTGCATTTCAGGATAACAAAATTAGTTTTTTTCCACCAAACCTTCAGGGAATTCGTTTAATTTTGACCTTTCACAAAGCCATGCACTTAGACCAGAAGGTTTCTCTTAAAGCCCACCATACCTTTGGGATGGAGGTTGAGGCAAAGTATTTTGTTGAAGCGAAGACGCATTCAGAAGTTTTAACGCTTCTCAATTATCGCCACATGATCCATATGCCTATCCTGTTCCTGGGAGGGGGTAGTAATATTTTGTTTACGAGCGATTTTGCCGGAATTGTCATCAAGATTAATTCGAAGGGCATTGAGATCAGGGAAGAGGATGATCTTCAGGTGCTTGTCACAGCCGAAGCGGGCGAAAACTGGGATGAATTTGTTCAATATTGTGTTGATCGTGGATGGGCCGGACTGGAAAATCTTTCACTGATACCCGGAAAAGTGGGAGCAGCTCCCATTCAGAATATAGGAGCCTATGGTGTGGAGGTTAAAGATGTGATAGAATCGGTAATGATTGCTGAAATTGATTCAGGGAAACAAAGACGATTAAACAATGAAGATTGTCATTTTGGTTATAGGGATAGCATATTCAAAAGGACGCTCAAAGGAAAGGTTATAATACTCAATGTTACTTTCAGGTTGATGAAAGTTGGAGCATCGAATGTGGAAGGAATGACAGGAATAGAGCGAAACAACGAAACAGCGAAACAGGGTGAAGAGGAAACGGGGGCATCTCTTCTAAAACTTGATTATGGTGATATCAGAGCTGAACTTCAAAAACTGGAGGTAACAGATCCAACGATCAGGGAGGTGAGAGAAGCCATATGCAGTATCCGCCGGCGTAAACTGCCCGATCCGTCAGAGATTGGCAATGCGGGCAGTTTTTTTAAGAATCCGGTGGTTCGAAAAGATGTATTTTCTTCTCTTTATGAACTTTTTCCGGGGATGCCATTTTACCCGCAATCTCCCGTTGTTCCCGATTTTGTAAAAGTTCCGGCAGCCTGGCTTATCGAACAATGCGGATGGAAAGGATTCAGAACCGGTGATGCAGGAGTTCATCCCAACCAGCCATTGGTGTTGGTAAATTATGGCGCTGCGAACGGTCAGCAAATTATCGGCCTCGCAAATCAAATTATGGATTCAGTATTTCAAAAATTCGGGATCTCGTTGGAAACGGAGGTCAATGTTGTTGATTGATGCATCGGTTAAACCCCTGCAGAATTGTCCTCTGATGTCGTTACCTGTTGCCGGTTCGTAGATCTGCAAGGCATGGCCAAAGACTCCGTGTAGTCCCTCACTAAGGCAATTATGTGTCACATCTTCCAGTCCGCCCGCAGGTGCACCGATTCCCGCAATTTGGAATGCAAGTGGATGTTCAGAATGGGATTGTTATTTGTAGCCTGTTGTACGGATTATAATTTTCTGGAGTTTAGCTGAATGCCGGATTGTTTTTTTCAATACTTGAGCCTACTCCGAAAAGTCTGATCAATTGGATCCTGAGCGGAGTCGAAGGATGCAAAACACCTGACAATAAGGACACTTCGACTTCGCTCAGTGTCCGGGTTTCCGTTAAATTGCCTTTTCGGAGCAGACTCAATACTTCACGATTTTAGTTGCTGCTGAGTAATGTTCACCTTCGATTCTCACCAGGTAAAGGCCGGCAGGGAAGGCGCCGTGATCGATTGTATTGGCTGCACCCGGATTCCAAATGATTTTTTGAGTTCCTTTGGATAAATTACCTTCGAAAACCACTTGCCTGAGTATGCCGTTCAATCCATATATACCAACTCTGATATGATCCTCTCCGGGCAGGTAAAAACCAAAGGTTGTACCACTCATAAACGGATTTGGATTGGCAGTCAGGTTAACACTTCTTGTTTTTTTCAGCGGAGACATGCCGGTCATTAAATCATCCAGGTTCGCTGTGTATGTGGATAACCCATATGTTCCCGCAACAACGGTTCGGCTGGGAGCATGAATTTTCATGGCACAAACCGGCGCTGCCGGGAGGTTGTCCCACATCCAGTACCAATATTCCCCGCCATTCTCTGTTCCATAAACACCGGCATCTGTAGCCACAATGATGCGTCCGGGAAGATCAGGGTCGAGAACAATGTCGTTTACAGGGAACTCAGGCAAATTGCCGGTTATGTCGATCCAGTTCAATCCCAGGTTGGTCGATTTAAATACATGCGGCAGGGGTTCATCCCAGCGAAAGCCGGAAATGGTAGCATAAATCGTTTGTGCGTTGAATGGGTCGGCAGCAACTTTTGTTATCCAGCGGTTGGGTAAACCGGCTGAGATGTTCTGCCAGATTTGTCCATTGTTTGTGGATATATGCACTCTCCCGTCGCCGGTGCCTGCAATCACAATAGCCGGGTTGACACGGGAGATGTCGATGGTGGTAATTGTGTAGAAATATTGATTGACGCCTGCCGTCAGGTCAGGGCTGACTGCCTGCCAGGAATTTCCCTTATTGGTGGATTTCCATACCCGGTAAGTTCCAAAGTAGAGGATGGATGAATTCACCGGATGCATGGCCAGCGGCGCTGACCAGTTGACACGATCGCCCGACATCGGACCGGAAATATAATTCATGTTTGAACCACCGTCGTCTGAACGGTAAAGATTTCCCCACTGGGACTCGGCATAAATGGTGTTGGAATTAGTATAGTCTACCAGGGTGTACATGCCATCACCACCCAGGATGGGTTCCCAGTCGCTGGTTCCTCCTGTAAGGGTGCGAATGGTGTTGTTATCCTGGGTGCCACCGTAAATCCGTTCAGGCTGCTGGTAATCAATGTCAATGGCATAAAACTGGGTCAGGGGAAGGTTGTTGATCTTCGTCCAGCTATTCCCGTTATTCTGACTTTTATAGAGTCCTCCGTCATTTCCTTCAATAATCCTGTTATTCACTTCATCGAAATACATGGCATGGTGATCTACATGGAAGTCCCATGACGATACATCGGTCCATGAACTCCCTCCGTTTTCGGTCCTGAACAGGTTGACACCCATCACAAACACCCTGTTGGCATTCTCAGGGTCAACCCTTACCTGCCCAAAGTACCAACCGAAATTGCTGTTCATCCCATATAATGCCCCATCACTGGTGCGGGTCCAGGATATTCCTCCATTCAACGATTTATAAACAGCAACTTCACTGTCGGCAAGGTCATAAAACGCATAAAGGATATCGGGATTCGATTTGGCAATTGCAATGCCGATTCTTCCAACATTATTGCCGGCAGGCAATCCGCTCGTCATTTCGTTC
>Ga0247841_10014009_pt1 | contig 10120 bp, 8 predicted proteins | sample LaCruzMarch2015__2_FD_192410 | JGI IMG/M metagenome (GOLD analysis project Ga0247841, IMG submission 192410) | Freshwater microbial communities from meromictic Lake La Cruz, Castile-La Mancha, Spain - LaCruzMarch2015_18m | ecosystem: Environmental > Aquatic > Freshwater > Lake | place: Spain...
GATTATCTTAAAGAAACTATTTCTAAACTTAAAAAACAATCTTTTAAAGATTTTGAAATTTTAGTTATAACCGACAAAATATCTGGTTCTGCTAATCCTTCGGAAAAAAGAAATTTAGGTGCCAAAAAAGCCAAAGGTGAATATTTAGCCTTTCTTGACGATGATTCTTATCCTCACAAAAATTATTTTAATAATGCACTTAAATTGATAGAAAAAAATCCTGAATTTTCCGCCTTTTGTGGCCCATGCCTTACTCCTCCAAAAGATAACCTATATCAAAAGGCTTCTGGTTTACTCTGGTCCAGTTGGTTAGGTAGTGGCGGTGCTGGTGTCTACCGAAACAGTGTTCAAAAATCACGTTTCGTCGATGATTATCCATCGGTTAATCTTATTGTTAAAAAAAATGATTTTAGTTTAGTTGGCGGTTTTGATGTCTCTTTTTGGCCTGGTGAAGACACTGTTCTTTGTTTAAATCTAGTTAAAAAACTAAACAAAAAAATTCTTTATCATCCATCTTTAATTGTTTATCATCATCGTCGATCTGTCCTTCTTCCTCATCTTCAACAAATCACCCGTTATGCTGTTCAGCGAGGTTTTTTTGTTAAAAAATTTCCCGAGACCAGCCTTAAAATTGGCTATTTTATTCCAACCTTATTTTTCTTATATCTTTTATTATTTTTAATAAATGTAATATATTTACGTCAATTTTTACTAAATATTCCATTATATTTATATTTATCAATATTATTTTTAAGCTTCTTAATCTTTGTTTTTAATAAAAACAAATTAAAAGTTTCTTTTTTAGCCACCATTACTATACCTATAACTCATCTTTACTACGGTATACTATTCCTACATGGCCTATTTAAAAAGGAAGTTAAATTCAAAGCCCATGCCTTCGACAAAAAAACTGGCAAATACATTGGCGGTTAAATCTGTCTCTATTTCTTATCCACCTCTAGAATCAGATAAAGGCACCCCATTTCTATCTCAAAACCGTCAATTTCAATGGACTAATACCGGTAATGTAATTTACCCGGTAATTCCCGCCTATGCTGCCACTTTACTAAAAAGCCAAGGTTTTAATGTTTTTTGGGACGATGCAATCGCCCAAAATTTAAATTACCAAGATTGGTTCAAACGTCTTTTTAAAAACAAACCAGACTTGATAGTTATTGAAAGTAAAACCCCAGTAATTAAAAAACATTGGCAAATCATTAATCAAATAAAAAAAGAATCTAATTGGAAACCAATTATTATTCTAATAGGCGATCATGTCACTGCTTTACCCGAAGAATCAATTAAAAATTCAAAAGTTGATTTCGTTTTAGTTGGTGGTGATTATGATTTTTTATTAAGTGAATTAATTGAATTAATTAATAAAAACCAAGCCCCAAAAAACAAGATTTATAAATCTACCAAAAATCATGATTTAAATTCTTTACCCATAATTGACCGCCAATTAACTCAATGGCAACTTTATGCCTACAATAATACCAACTACAAATACAAACCCGGATCTTATATTATGTCGGGCCGCGATTGTTGGTGGGGAAAGTGCACTTTTTGTTCCTGGACAACTCTTTTCCCAGGTAAATGTTTTCGTAAATTTTCAGTCGAACATACTCTCAAAGAAATCGAAAATTTAGTTTACAATTTTGGTGTCAAAGAAATTTTTGATGACTCAGGTACCCTTCCTATTGGCCCTTGGTTGAAAGAATTATGTCAAACCTTGATAAGTAGTGGTTTAAACAAAAAAGTTAAAATCGGTTGTAACATGCGCTTTGGGGCATTAACCTTATCAGAATATCAATTAATGTACCAAGCTGGATTCCGCTTTATTTTATACGGTCTAGAATCGGCTAATCAAAAAACTCTCGATTTTATAAATAAAAATGAAAAAACCAGTGATGCTATTAATACCCTTAAAATAGCTAAACAAGCCAAGCTTGAACCACATGTTACTATTATTATTGGTTATCCAAATGAAACCAAATCAGACGCCACTAAAACCTTAAATTTGGCTAAAAAAATATTTAAAGAAGGTCTGGCCGATAGCCTTCAAGCTACAATTTTAATCCCTTATCCTGGTACTCCACTTTTTAAATATTGTCAAGAAAAAAATCTGCTTTTAACCACAAATTGGGATGATTTTGATATGCGTCAGTCAATCATTAAATCATCAATTTCTCCAGCCAGTCAAATTGAGTTAGTTCAAAATCTATTCAAAGGTATCCTCACTCCAAAATTTATTTTTCAAAAAATAATTTCCATCCGCTCCATAAATGATATAAAACATCTTTTAAACTATACTATTAAATATTTCAAAAAATTAAAAGATTTTTAAAATCAATAATGAAAGACTATAACTGGAACCATTTAATGGCAACATATAAAAAATTAGTTAAACAAAATTACTTAGTTTTGGAAATAGGAGCTTCAACTATAGATAGGACTAGAGATTTATCTAAATTATGTAAAAAAATTATTGGAGTTGAATATCAAAAAAAACGATTACCCTGTAACCATGGCAACATTGAATACACATTAGGCGATTGGCAAAAATTAGATAAAATTATAAAACCAAATACTGTTGATTTAGCTATTAGCAGTCATACTCTTGAACATATTCCTAATGACAAAAAAGCCATAAATCAACTCTATAAAGTTTTAAAACCAAATAAATATGCCATTATTACAACCCCTAACAGAAAAAGATTAATTAGGGTTATTATTGAATTTTTTACATCAGAAAGAAAATTTCCACATTGGGAACATATTCGGGAATATACTGAATTAGACTTAGAAAAACTAATTAAATCAACCAATTTTAAAAAATTTACAATTACTCCAGTAGTAATTGGCTTTCATTTTCAAAATATAAAAATTTGTTTTACTAAAGTACCTAATATATTAAAAAAATATGCTAATTGTTGGGAAATTATTCTAAAAAAATAAAATGATTCAACTTTCTTTTATTATTCCTACTCTTAATGCTGACTCAGTTTTAGAAATGTGTCTTAAATCAATCAAAAACCAATCATTTCCTAAAAAAGAATATGAAATTATTATTGCTGATGGGGGATCAACTGATAATACTCTTAAAATCGCCAAAAAATATCATGCCAGAATTATTAAAAATTCACTCAAAACAGCCGAAGCTGGTAAAGCTATTGGGGTAAAAAGTGCCAATGGAAAATATATCGCTTTAATTGATTCTGATAATATTTTACCAACCAAAAATTGGCTCCAAACAAATATTGATATTTTAGAAAAAGATCAAAGTTTAATCGGCACTGAACCATTATTTTTTACCTACAGGCGCAAAGCAGGCTTTATAGAAAGATATTCCGCCTTAATTGGTGTCAACGATCCTTATGCTTTTATTTCTGGGATCTATGACCGTCAAAATTATATCAATTTCAAATGGACTGGCCTAAAAATAAATCAAATTGATAACAAAAAATATATAAAAGTAGAATTAAAACCAAATTCTCTTATTCCTACAATTGGCGCCAATGGCACAATTTTTAGAAGCGATTTTCTAAAAAATAATATACATTACGATTATCTTTTCGACATCGATATTATTGCTAATTATTTATCCAAAACCAAAAAATCAATTTATTTTGCCAAAGTTAAACAGGGAATTATTCATACTTTTTGCGAATCATCAATCAAAAAATTTATCCGCAAACAAAATCGCCGTATTACTGATTATTTTTATTATCAACACCTTCGCCAATTCAATTGGAATCAAACCAATAAAAGCGGTATTTTAAAATTCATATTTTATACAATACTAATTATTCCAGCTTTAATAGATTCTATTAGAGGATTTTTTCACAAACCAGATCCAGTCTGGTTTTTTCATCCAATTGCTTGTTATATAACACTAATTGTATACTCAGCTGTCTATTTAAAATTCAAATTATTTTCAATAAAAGCTGTTAATAGAAATAATTGGAGTCAATAAAAATATGTCTAAAAAAGCACTAATAACTGGATCTGCAGGACTAATTGGATCAGAGTCTGTTAAGTTTTTTGCCAAAAATGGCTACGAAATAATCGGTATTGATAATAATATGAGAGAGTATTTTTTTGGCCCAGAAGGAAGTACTAAATGGAATAATGAATTACTCACTAACGAATATGGTAAACAATACACCTATCACAACATAGACATTCGAAATAATGAAGACATTGAAAAAATATTTAAAAGTAATAAATTTGATATTATTATTCACACTGCCGCTCAACCATCACACGATTGGGCGATAAAAGAGCCAATCACCGATTTCACCATTAATGCCCTTGGAACTCTGATTTTATTAGAAAATTATCGAAAATATTCACCAAACGCTACTTTTATTTTTACCTCCACCAATAAAGTCTATGGCGATACTCCAAATAAATTGCCACTTATTGAATTAGAAAAAAGATATGAAATTGACCAAAGTCATCCATTTTTCAAAAACGGAATCGACGAAACTATGAGCATCGATAATTCTAAGCATAGTATTTTCGGTGCTTCCAAGGTTTCTGCTGATATTATGGTTCAAGAATATGGCAAATATTTTGGATTACACACTGGAGTTTTCCGAGGTGGCTGTTTAACAGGTCCAAATCACAGCAGCACTCAACTTCATGGATTTCTTGCCTATCTAGTTAAATGTATTAAAACCAAGACTAAATACACAATTTTCGGTTACAAAGGTAAACAAGTCAGAGACAATATTCACTGCAATGATCTAGTAAATATGTTTTGGAATTATCACCAAAATCCCATGTGTGGCGAAGTATATAATGCCGGTGGTTCCAGAAATTCTAATATTTCCATGTTAGAGGCAATTGAAAAAATTGAGAAAATTTTGAATAAAAAAGCTGTCTATGAATATGTTGAAACAAATCGAATTGGTGATCATATTTGGTACATATCCGATGTTTCCAAATTTAAAAATCAATATCCAGATTGGAATTTCTCTTACAATATTGATGACATTCTTAATGAATTATGCAGTCAAATACACACCTAAATATGAATTATAAAAACATTTTAATCACCGGTGGAGCTGGGTTTGTTGGTTCTAATTTAGCTGTAAAATTAAAAAATAATTATCCAAATGTAAACATAATCGTATTAGATAACCTTAAAAGACGTGGATCTGAATTAAATCTTCCCAGATTGGCCAAATTTGGAATCGATTTTGTCCATGGTGATGTTCGAAATAAAGAAGATTTAAATTTTAATAAAAAAATTGATTTGATATTAGAATGTTCTGCTGAACCATCCGTTTTGGCTGGTATCGATGATTCTCAATATTCAATTAATACCAATCTTATTGGGACTCTTAATTGTTTAGAACTTGCCGAAAGAACCAATGCTACTCTAATTTTTTTATCAACCAGCCGAATTTATCCAATAGAGGAATTAAATAAAATTAAATACAAAGAAAGCAAAACCAGATTCGAAATTGATAATAAACAGATACTAGAAGGTATCTCGAAAAATGGTATATCAGAAAATTTTCCTTTAGGAAAATATCGATCCCTATATGGAGCCACCAAATTATGTTCTGAGTTTTTAATTCAAGAATATATTCATAATTTTAATATCAAGGCTGTTATTAATCGTTGTGGAATCATCACTGGCCCTTGGCAAATGGGAAAAGTTGATCAAGGAGTAATTGCTCTTTGGATTGCTCGTCATGTTTGGAAAAATAAACCATTATCTTATATTGGTTTTGGTGGCAACGGAAAACAAGTTAGGGATTTTATTGATATTGACGATTTATTTGATGTTGTAAATATTCAAATAAAAAATATTGACAAATACAATAATGAAATTTTTAATATTGGCGGCGGCCTAGAAAACAGTCTCTCATTATTGGAAATGACCGAACTTTGCCAAAAAATAACTAAAAACAAAATTGAAATTTTATCCGATCCAAAAAATAGACCAGATGACATTCGACTTTACATTTCCGATACTTCAAAATTCAAAAAGATATCCAATTGGTCTTGTAAAAAAACTAAAGAACAAACTTTTAGGGAAATCTACAAATGGATGATTGATAACAAAAATAAATTAGAAAAGATTCTAAATCAATAATTTAAAATTTACAAATTATTTATACTTAAGTATAATGTAAAATACTTTATGAATATTCTAGGTCTAACAGCACCAATGTCTTGGAACTCAGCCGCTGCCATTGTCGTTAATGGTAAATTAATTGCCGCTGTTGAAGAGGAAAGATTTAATGGTATTAAACATTCCCCCAGAATAATTCCCTTAAAATCAATTGAATTCTGCCTTAAACAAGCCAATCTTAAACCATCAGATATTGATGCTATTGGCTTTGGATACCGACATCCTATTGATTATTATATTCGTTCATTTGCTGAAAATTTAAAGGTTGGAAATTTAAAAAGGGGAATTAGGGAAATGGGAGCCTTTGCTGAATATTATGTCGGATTAATTAGATTATTTGATTGGCTCAAAGATCATGGTTTCAGAGTCGAAGGTTCAAACAAATTAAAAACTTTTTTCTTTCCTCATCACCTAGCTCATGCCGCTAGTGCCTTTTATTGTTCTGGTTTTGATCAATCAAATATAATTACTCTTGATGGTCAAGGCGAAGAAGATTCTGGTTCTCTTTGGGTCGGAGATAAATTAAAAATAAAAAAAACAAAAACTATTAGCAGTAATCAAAGTATCGGTTGGGTTTATGGAAATGTTACCGATATGCTTGGATTTAAAGCCCACAGCCACGAAGGCAAAACCATGGGTTTAGCTGCTTGGGGTAAAAAAAATTTAGACACTAAAGATCTTTGGGAAATTACCTCCAATGGGTACAAATTATTACCAAATTGGGAATCTTTAATTCTCCAAAAATATGGTCCCAAAAGAGACCGTTATGAACCCATAACTGATTTACATCGCAATTTAGCTCATACTGTTCAAAATTTTACTCAAAAAGCAGGAATTTCTCTGGCCAAAAATGCTTATTCAAAAAACAATATCCCCAATTTTTCCTTGGCTGGTGGAGTTGCTCTCAATTGCGACATGAATTCTCAAATATGGAAACAATCCTTCGTCAAACAAATTTTTATTCAACCAGCTTCCTCTGATGCTGGCACTGCCATCGGTGCCGCTATGGAAATAAGCAATCGTTATGGTGAAATTTCCAATTTTAAAATGACTCACGCCTATTGGGGTCCCGGCTATTCGGATAAAGAAATAGAAGTTATTCTAAAAGAATCTAAAATTAATTATGAAAAAGTAGATTGCATTGATAAAGAAGTTGCCAAACTCCTTGCCAAAGGCAAAATTGTTTCTTGGTTCCAAGGTCGAATGGAAATCGGACCAAGAGCTTTAGGTAATCGCAGTATCCTCGGTCATCCCGGATTAAAAGGTATGAAAGACAAAATTAATAAAGAAGTTAAACACCGAGAAGATTGGCGACCATTTGCCCCCAGTGTTTTAGATGAAGCCGGTTCTACTTATTTCGATAAATATTGCACTCATCCTTTTATGATTTTAGGTTTCGACACCAACAAAAAAGGTCAAAAAGACCTAAGTCAAGCGGTTCATGTCGATAACACTGCCAGAGTTCAAAGCGTCGTCAAAGAAGACAATCCTTTATATCATTCTATGATTAGTGAATTTGCTAAAATAACCGGTATCCCTGCTGTTTTAAACACCTCTTTTAATGATGCCGAACAACCCCTTGTCTGTACCCCAAAAGAAGCTGTTAAAACTTTTTTTGGTACTGGACTAGATTATTTAGCCATCGGCAACTATCTGATAAAGAAACCTAATCTTTAATGAAAAATAAAAACAAAAAAGGGATTCTAATTCTTACCCCCTTCTTCTCTCCTAATATCGGCGGTGTTGAAACTCATCTTGATGATCTGGTTAAAGAATTAGATAAATTAAACTATTCTGTTTATGTCCACACTTATTCTCCCTTGACTACAACTGAAGTTAAATGGAAACAAAGAGAAACAATTCATAATATTCACATTTATAGATATCCATGGTTTGGAAAAAACATTTTTCATAAAGTCGAGAAATATCCTTTAATAGATTTTTTATATTTAACTCCTTATATATGTCTCCGTACTTTTTTTTGGATGCTTTACAATCATCAAAAAATTACCACCATTAATTCTCATGGATTTAATGGAGCCGTTGCTGGAAATATTTTAGCTTTTTTCTTTCGTAAAAAACACGTAACTAGTACTCATGCTCTTTATGATAATCATCCAAAGTCTTTTACTGCCAAGTTAACCAGTTTTATTTTAAACCGAACCGATATGGTTTTGGCCCAATCTGTTCATTCAAAAAATCAATTAATAAGTTGGGGAGTAAAAAATTCCAAAATAGCTCTATATCGTTATTGGGTTGATCCTTATAAATTTAATAATAAAATCTCTAAAATTAGTTCCGATTTTAAAGTCTTATTTATTTCCCGTCTTATACCCAAAAAGGGGACCAGAATAATAATTAAAATAGCTCAAAAATTACCTCAAATAAAATTTACTATTATTGGATCAGGACCTGAATCAGATTATATTTCAAATCAAAAATTACCCAACATTAATTTTTTAGGTAAGGTCAATAATAAAGATCTAATAAATCATTATTCTGATTCCAGTCTTTTTATCCAACCCGCTTTATACCAAGAAGGCTTCACTAGAACCATAATGGAAGCTATCGCTTGCGGAATTCCGGTCATAGCCTCAAACATTGGTACCATTCCAGAAATAGTCGATCCTTCTGTTTCAATTCTAGTTAAACCTACAGCAAATAATTTTCAATCTGCCTTAATAAAACTATTAAAAGATAGAAAACTACTTGATCAAATGAAATCTAATTGTTCAAGTTATACCAAAAAATATTTTAGTCCTAATAATATAAAATTAATCACCAAGCATTATGCATAATATTTCTCTAAAAACTTTAACTCTAACTGCCTTAAAATATCCTAAAACAGCCGTTGATATTGTTCTTGATCCTCTTCTTTTTAATAACAAAGCCACCCCTTTCCCTCGATTAATTAATTGTTTCATCACCGAGGCCTGTAATTTCAAATGTCCCATGTGCCATGTCGTTAATTCCAGAGAAATGAATAAAAGTAATCTTCCTTTCTCTGATTTTAAAAAAATAGTTTTAGAGTCAAAAAAACATCGACCCTCTTTTCAATTAGCTGGAGGTGAACCATTACTTCATCCCGACATTATCAAGATGATTAAATTATTAAATGATAATCATATGGTCAATCTTATTGTTACCAATGGCTTACTTCTGGAAGAAAAGGCTCAGCAAATTATAGATTCTGGTCTTGATTATTTAGCCATCTCTCTTGACGGACCAGATGAAAAAACCCAATATCAACGGGGTTATGTCAAAGACTCTTTTGACAAAATAATTAAAGGCATCAAAAAAGTAGTTGAATTGAGAGGCTCAAAAACTTTTCCTCATATCAGAATTGCCACTGTTATTTCCAAATATAACCTTCACAATTTCGAAAAGATTTTAAACTTAGCCGAAGATTTAGGTGTCGATCAATGGTCATTAAGCCACCATTATTATTATTTTAAAGATATAAAAAACAAACAAGATATTTTTACCAAAAAACATAATCTCAAAAATGACATTTGGGGGGAATATATTGGAAATTCTAAAAGTTTTTTAACCGAAAAAGAAAGACAATTATTAAATAAAAAAATTAATTTTCTTAAAAATTATCACCCAAAAAACAAATTAAAAATAGTTTTACCTTCAAATTTAGATATCGAAAAATATTATTCTGGTGTTGACCCAGGCAAAAATTCTAAATGTGTCTCTCCTTATCGACAAGTCTATATTCGAGGTAATGGCAACATCGAAATCTGTCAAGGAAACATAATTGGTAATACTAAAAATAATAGTATTTATCAAAGTTGGTGCGGAAAAACAGCCACTCATTTTAGAAAGATTTTTCAAAAATATCCCAATATGCCGGGTTGTTTTCGTTGTTGTTCTTTAGATATTAAATTTAACTAATGAAAAAAATATTTTTAATAAATCCACCTGTATATTATGAACATGATATTCCAATGGTTTTAGATGTCA
>Ga0247841_10014011_pt1 | contig 10118 bp, 9 predicted proteins | sample LaCruzMarch2015__2_FD_192410 | JGI IMG/M metagenome (GOLD analysis project Ga0247841, IMG submission 192410) | Freshwater microbial communities from meromictic Lake La Cruz, Castile-La Mancha, Spain - LaCruzMarch2015_18m | ecosystem: Environmental > Aquatic > Freshwater > Lake | place: Spain...
CTTGATTGCCAATCTTGAACAATGGCTGCCTTCTTGCTTTGTTTCTCCTGAAGTGTCATGTTTTTTTGGGACGCAAGTTGCATACATTCATTAAGGCGTGAAAGATGCTCGTGGCAGGAGGCTTACACTTACTCTTGGTGGCTACGGAAGAACCATTCACAAACTTTCCAATGATGATCACATCAAACTAATTTTTAAATCAGACACTAAAATGAATTATTACCAAGAGCTAAAAATGTTTCTTGCTCAAGCCGAAACAAACGAACTTAAGACATCTCAATATTTAAAATCATATTCCGATTTGGGAGTTAAAGTAAGTTTTGGACAAGGTAATCAATCTAGAGTTCCTTGGATAGCTTTCCTTAATGGAATTGACAATGTTCAGCAAGGAATTTATCCTGTTTATCTTTTCTACAAAGAAAAAAAAATATTAATCCTTGCTTATGGTGTAAGCGAAACACATTTATCAAATAGAAAATGGAATATTTCAAATGAAAAATCCATTGAACAATTTTTTGCAGAAAACAATTTGGAAAAACCAGAGAGATACGGCAGTTCTTATGTCTTCAAAAGTTATGACACTAATAAGCCAATTGTTGAAGACGAAATAAATAAAGACTTAGACAAATTGATTTCAATTTACAAAGCAACTGGTGAAAATTCAAAACCGAATTCAAAATCAATGGAAGTCTTTAAACATAAAAGTTTCTATGATGCTGTATTAGATGCTGGATATTTCTTAAATGAAAAACTTTGCATACGTTTTATTTCTTCGCTTCTCACCAAACCTTTCGTAATTCTCACGGGACTTTCCGGTTCAGGCAAGACGAAGATGGCTCAGGCATTTGCCATGTGGATTTGTGAAAATGAAGTGGCAAACGAAAAGAAAAAACAATATTGCATTGTGCCCGTAGGAGCCGACTGGACAAACAGAGAACCTTTAATTGGTTTTCCGAATGCCCTTGAAAGAAATTGTTATGTGAAGCCAGATAACGGAGTGCTTGATTTAATTATTGAAGCGAATAAGAAAGAGAATCAGAACAAACCCTATTTTCTCATTCTTGATGAAATGAATCTAAGTCATGTAGAAAGATACTTTGCAGATTTTCTGAGTGTGATGGAATCAAAAAGTAAAATGGCATTGCACTCTGGAGTTATTGAGTGGAATGATGTTCCGGCACAAATAGATTTTCCGAAAAATCTTTTCATCATTGGTACTGTAAACATTGATGAAACCACTTACATGTTCAGTCCAAAAGTTTTGGACAGAGCCAGCGTGATTGAGTTCAGAGTTACAGCAAAAGAGATGGAAGATTATTTACAAAGTAATGCTGCAATCAATCTAGAAGATTTGAAAGGCGAAGGGAAAAGTATGGCTGAGAGTTTTGTTGAACTTGCAAAAGATACAAGCCTTGAAGCAACCGATACTGCAGCATTGAATAAAACATTGATTTGTTTCTTTACTGAGTTAAAGAAAACTGGGGCTGAGTTTGGTTACCGCAGTGCTTCTGAAATCATTCGCTTTGCAGCTTTGGCAACTAAATTAGATGCTGATTGGAAACTGGATGAAATAGTTGATTCAGCCATCATGCAAAAGTTATTACCCAAGGTACATGGCTCTAGAAAAAAACTTGCTCCGGTCCTTGAAGTTTTAGGTAGCCTGTGTATGACTGAAAAACTTAAGGATGGAGAAAAGATGGAACATTATCTTAGCGAGGCTGATGAAAAAGATTATTCAACACTCATAAAATACCCGATGTCATTTGAGAAAATTTCAAGAATGTATAGAGCCTTACTTCACAATGGATTTACAAGCTATGCTGAAGCCTGACGGTAAATGACAAAGGAAACTTTAGATATAAATATTCCATTGATAAACGGGAAGATTATTTCTCTTAAAATCAGAAGTAAATCTCCGAATTCACTTTTCTTATTGGAAGGAACAGATCTGGAAGAAAGTGAAGCGCCTCATCAACTGATTGAAGGGAAATTCTATGACTTTAAAATTGATGAAGGTTATTTCTTGAAAGATTCTTTCGGAATTGTTTCGGGTAATGATTTTGATAAATCAGTTGGCAGGATTGCGCCAAACATTTATGTCGGCACTCTTACGCTTGATGTATGTCACAAAGATGCAACCGATAGATTAGGCTCTGTGAAACTGGAAGTTCAGTCAGTTAAGACAGAATACAGGAGAGATTACCGCAAAATGCTTTCTGATATAACAGATGAATGCATTGAACTTGTATTTCAACACAGTTCACCGGTAACACAGGTAGTGGAAACTGATTATGAAAATGATAGTAAGACATGGCATCAGCGATTTGCATTTATTAAATCTGTAATTGATACAGAAGAATTTAATGAGGCGGTTAATAAAATTATTACAGCGCCAGTGAAAAAATGGAAAGAAACAGAAACATATAAAGACATAAGGAGTGTCAGAAGATTTAACAACAAAACCCTTTATCAGATTGCAGGTGCTACAAATAGGTTTGTATTGCCGAAAGGTCATCCTTTGAAGTCCGAACTCATTGAATCAATACCTGCAAAAATAAGGGTTACTGATAAAACAGAAACTGCCGATACTCCGGAAAACCGTTTTGTAAAACATGCCTTGCAGACTTTTCTGTTTTTTGTCAGTAATTTCAAATCAAAATTAAAAACTGAGAATAAAATAAAACTTGAAGCTGAAAAAATTGAGAGCAGACTTGAACAGTTTCTCGGTCACTCTCTATTCAAAGAGATTTCTAATCCGATATCAATAATTATAAGTAGTCCTGTACTTCAGAAGAAAGAAGGCTATCGGGAAATATTGCGTGTGTGGGTCATGTATAACCTTGCAGCACAACTTGCGTGGAAGGGTGGAACGGATGTTTATGATATAGAAAAAAGAAATGTTGCAGCTCTTTATGAATACTGGCTTTTCTTTCAGCTACTTAAAATTGTATCAAAGGTTTTTGGAATCAAGCCCGATAAAAATTTAATTGTAGATACTAATGATAAGCTGGGATTACAGTTAAAGCAGGGAGAACATTTTCCTGTAAGTGGCATTTGTGAAAAACACAACAGGAAACTTCAGGTTCAGTTTAGTTACAACCGGACATTTTCGGGGAGTTCTGAGGAATACAGTTACCCTGAATCGGGAAGCTGGACAAGAAGGATGCGACCTGACTACACTCTATCAATATGGCCTGCTGGAATTAGTGAAAAATTGGCTGAAATACAGGAACTCATTACTCACATTCATTTTGATGCAAAATATAAAATCGAAAAAATAATTGAAACACTTGGTGATGAAGAAGACCTGGATGAAGAAAAGAAGGAACAAAGCAAGGGGATATACAAACGAGCTGACCTTTTAAAAATGCACTCCTATAAAGATGCAATCAGAAGAACTGGAGGCGCATATATTTTGTATCCAGGAAAAGAACAGACAAAATACAGCCGAATGGGCTTCAGAGAATTAATTCCCGGACTTGGTGCTTTTCAAATCCGTCCTTCTGAAAGTAATGATACCGGCTCTAAAGAACTTGAGAAATTTTTTGAAGATGTTGTTTTTCATTTTGTAAACAGAACTTCGCAACGAGAAAAAACTGCATATAGAATTTTTGATATTCACAAGACTCCACCCAATCCTGAAAATGAAGTAAGAGAAGCATTGCCGGAAGCATTTGGAGTCAACAGAAGTTTATTGCCGGATGAAACTTTTGTGTTAGTTGCATATTACAAAAAAGATAACTGGGACTGGATTTTAAAAACAGGCTTGTTTAATACCAGAGCTGGTAATAGTCGAGGATCATTGAGATTAGGTTCTGGAGAAACAGGAGCTAAATACATTTTGTTGCATACAATTGACGAAACCAATACTGGGAAATTATTCAGAGTCCGTGAATCTGGCCCAAGAATTTTCTCAAGAAAAACTTTAGAAAGAATAAACTATCCTAAAGATCCAAAAAAGCAGGAACATTATTATTTAGTTTACAAAATAGAAGAAGTTCATGACGAAGAATTTGTAGATACGAAATGGAATATAACAGGGTTAGATAAATATAAAAAAGGCAGAGGGTCAGCATTGCCATTTTCAGTAACAATGACAGAACTTATGAAAGTAAAAATAAAATAGCCAACGCATTTGCAAGCACATTATCAAAGCCACACGAGCCAACGTTACAACCTAAGCTTTGTCAAAGAGCTTGCAATGCCAACGCACGGTGGAAAATTGTTTAAAAAATTTGCTGACACTATAAAAATAAAAAACGCTGACACACAAGCCGACAGAAAAGAAAAAAGTAAAATGACAATGACACGGAAACTGAATAAAGACAATGGTTTACAAGACTGGAAGACAGAACACCAGGCGGTATATTTTCTTGCCGTGACAGTGCGGGTTTCAGCGTTTCTACATCTAATAAACTTTCGTTTAACTTGACAGGACAGTGCTTCAAAATCGGCAACAAAAACATACCGACAAACCGTTAGGTGTTATAATTTCAAAAAAAGATCCTGCCATGAAAACCAATGAAATTATTATCACAGCAAAGATTATCCGAGACTTTCTAAAGTTTAATGATGATTTTCCGGACAATCCAATTGATGATACTTTCTTGCCAATACCACCGTACAAAATTTCCAATCAAATTCATTTGATAATAATTGGACAAGACCCAACAATTCGAAACGAATCCAGACGAGAAAATATTGATACAACCTTAAATCTTGATAAAGGAGGCTCATTAAGGAATTATATTGAAAAGATTTGTTCAAAACTGAATATTGGCTTTGAAAATATTTATGGGACAAATGTCTTTAAATATTTTTATAAATATCCACCCTCTGATACATTCAAGGTACTCAAAGCTCATTTATCTCCCAACCTCAAATTATTAAAAGAAGAATTATCAACATTTCCTGAAGTGCCAATAATTACTTTAGGAGAACCAGTACTAAAACTTCTTTCAGAAGATGTGAAGAACGCAAAAATGACCTATTATTGGGATTATAATCCTAGTACCAAAAAATCCAATGGAAATTTAAAATATTGCAAAAAGGATGATAATTTACTGGAAAGAAATTTCTTTCCAATACCTCATCAGCCAAGCATGTCAAAGGAATTTTATGCAAAATATTTTGATGACTATCTTGATTTCATCGGAAAAAATTACAACACCTAACGAGCTTACAGCCTGGCAATACGGGGAAGAGGGTGTGGGTTTGAGTGTGAGGTGTGGGTGTGAAAAAAAATATGAATCTTGCACTGCGGCTGTCGGCGGGGAGTCAGAGTGCATTAACTCTTTAAGATAGATATAAGCAGTAACTAACAATGGACGTTTTTTGGCAAATACGATTCCCTACTTTGCTGCATAAAGAAACCGTTGTAAACCATTCCCGGGATAGACCGGATCGCAATCGGATCATGAAAAGGTACGATCACTCTCCAGTCTGTTGATTTCAAATGCCAACGACCGCCGAATGGATGGTGAAAATTGAGAGTCCAAAATAAGAAAATATGCATACTGATAATCAATATGTTACTTAATGTTAGTCAGAATTAATAATTAAAGCCCAAATATGAAAGCATTAAAATTTTTATTCACCCTGATTGGCATTATTACGATTTTGTCATCATGTAAAAAGGATACCAGCGACAATTCTAATAATTCGTCTCAAATAATCTTTAGTTCTAAATTTGAAACCCAAAATGATCTTAGTGCATGGTCTCAATCCGCCGGTGGTCAGGCAATAATCGATTCCTCATCTGTTAAATTCACAAATATTACGAATTGTTTCCATTTTGAAACAGTGAATCTTATCGCTGTCGTAAAAGGCAAATCCTATGAATTGCGGATAAGAGGAAAAGTAAATGAATCAATCCAGGGTGACCCTATGTTTTGTGCTGGTGATTTTATTATTTGGGTGGTTCAAGGTAGTACAAATGTAATTTCAAAATCCTTTGGTAATTACCCTTCCTGGACACAAAAATCATTTTCATTTGAAGCAGTATCTTCTGCTTCTGTCAAAATTGAATTTTTAATTGGAACAACCAGAGGCGCATGGATAGATGATTTAGAACTTATTGCAAACTAGAAATTATTAACGGCATACAAGCTTGCAGCCGGGCAATGCGGGGAAGAGGGTGTGGGTTTGGGTGTGAGGTGTGGGTGTGAAAACAAAAAGAATCTTGCACTGCGGCTGCAATCGGGGTTGGCATTCATGCTAAAAAATCCGTGCAATCAAGGAATTACGGTTCAAAAGATTATTTTTGAAGAAAAAATGTATGGAAAAAGAATCTGAAATTATATTTTATCAAGGTGATGATGGAAGTGTAAAGATTGAAGTATTTTACCACGGCGAGACTTTTTGGATGACACAAAAGAAAATAAGCGAACTTTTTGGAGTACAAAGACCTGCAATAACCAAACATCTTACCAATATTTTTGATAGTGGCGAATTACATGAAAATTCAGTTAGTTCCATTTTGGAACATACTGCCGAAGATGGGAAAAATTACAAAACCGTATTCTATAACCTTGACGCAATCATTGCAGTTGGATACCGAGTAAACTCGAATAAAGCGACTAAATTCAGGATATGGGCTACAAAGCTAACAGCAAAACTATAAAAAATCAAACAAAAACCCTATATCATGGAAAATAAGAACATTAAGGCAAAGACTTGGATTCTGGTCGGCAGTTTTGACTGCTATAATGTTCTTTCCAATATTTTGCTGCTTTGATGAAAGGAATTTGATTATCCAAAACTCCCCGGCGTGACCCGACCAAAGCCAATTTATTTATGAAAAAATTACCATTATTCATCGGAATTTTTCTAATCTTTCTTTTGTCTTGTAAGGACAATAAACAAATAGATCCAAGTTCTGTCAAGAGAATGTGGTATGGTTCAGATTCTCTGCTAAATGAATTATCGGGTAATAAAGTATATTATCTTGATCAACCTACAATCCAAAAAGGGCTAAAGAATCACTTAGATACTACTTTCGTCTTTGATAATCTTTCAGTTTTGAATGCTGAACTGATAGAATTCAAACAAATTTTCACCTACAAATTCTATGTAGTGGATACTATCAAAAGAGTATTAAATAGGTTTGTCATAGTGGTTCTTGAGCAGTATGAAGCTAAATTGGGTCCCCCAATAAAGTCTGATGCATTAAAGCTAATTCATGTAAGAAATGGCAAAGTTTTATCTGCTTTCACTTTAGCTGCAAATAGAACTGGGAGTTTGATTCAAACTACTACAAGCTCAATTCTAATGCCTGATAATCGAATAATTTCGAGAAGAATAGATAGAATTTGTTCTGATTTCATCACAAGTGACAAGGGAGAACTAAATTGTTGGTACACACAATCAACATATTTTTACGAATATGATTATTTATCAGATAAATATTCGATGTACCAAAAATCGATCAATGTCACGGAATGAATAATTGAAAAAAGAAATAAAAGTGGCACTAATAAACAGGACTTCATATGGGCAGTGCCTGGCATTACAATATTAATGAAGGGAGGCTTGAAGAAAATAGCGAGCGGAAAATCATCCACAGCCATTGGTCGTTGACAAAGCCTTCTATTGATTAATTACATTGTCACTTCTTTTAAATTGCTTATGGATAAAATATTGACATTCACTGACAGACAAGCCTTTCGGGAATGGCTTGGCAAGTATGGGACAGAGAGCGATGGCGTATGGTTACTCTTTGGTAAAAAAGAGAAAATTGTCACATTATCTGCTGGCGGTGCATTGGAAGAAGCTCTTTGTCACGGATGGATAGACGGACAAATTCAATCTCTTGACGATAATTCTTATAAAAAGTATTTTGCGCGCCGTTTACCTAAAAGCAAATGGTCTGTTAAAAACAAAGAGTTGGCACAAACTCTTATGGAAAAGGGTTTGATGACCCAGCAGGGTTTAGAAGCCATTGAAAACGCCAGAAAAAGCGGTTTATGGGATAATGCTAAACGTATCCTTATTAACGATGAACAAATACAGATGTTAAAGGAAATCATTCAGCCTTATGAGCCTGCTTATGGCAACTTGCTGGCTATGTCACATTCGGTACAACGCGCATATACCGGATTTTATCTTGATGCCAAATCTGACAAAACCCGTAAAACTCGGTTAGAAAAGATTATTGACAGACTGAATAGGAATTTGAAGCCAATGTGATGTAAGTAATTTATATGACGTTATTGAAGAAATAAAAATGAAACAAGATATTATTCATATATCATTAGTTGTCAGAGCAGAGAAAATATAATTCAATTTTCAGACGTTCATGAGTGTTAAATTAAAGATAAACAAGGGAAATGTATAAAACAATTTTTTTGTGCCTTGTTCTGGCAACCATAGTTGGTTGTTCTCAGCAAGAAACTAATCTACCTGCCGCAAACCCAGAAAAAGCAGGCATGTCATCAGAACGTTTAAATCGGATAAAACCTGTCATGCAGAGATATATTGACGAAGATAAACTGCCAGGCATGATCACAATGGTAGCCCGCCATGGCAAGGTTGTTCATTTTGAAAAATATGGATGGATGGATGTTGATAAGCCAATGCAGCTAAATACTATTTTTAGAATTGCATCGATGACAAAGCCTGTAACAAGTGTAGCTGTAATGATGCTATATGAGGAAGGGTATTTTCAATTGGATGATCCCATTTCTGATTATATACCCGAATTTAAGAATCTGAAAGTATTTTCATCAATAGATAAAAATGGAATACACATAGTGGATCCCATACGGTCAATGACTATTCGCGATCTTCTGACTCACACATCCGGACTTAGTGGTGTAGGGGCAGATACACCTGTGGATTCAATTTATGGTACAGCAAATCTCTCTGAAGGAACCTTGAAAGATATGATTCAAAAGCTTTCTGAAATTCCACTTTTATACCAACCTGGCACAAGATGGAATTACAGTAGATCAACCGATGTTCTTGGCTATTTGATTGAAGTTATATCCGGTAAACCATTGGATGTGTTTTTAAAAGAAAGAATATTCATTCCTCTAAAGATGGAAGACACTGATTTTTATGTTCCTAAGGAGAAAGTACAACGGGTAGCTGCAGTGTATGCTCCCGGAGATTCAATGGGGATTAAAGTCATAATAAAGCCAGACACAAGTAATATTTCCATCCCGGTGAAGTTCTTGTCGGGTAATGGAGGACTCGTTTCGACTGCGACAGATTATATGATTTTTTCACAAATGCTACTGAATAAAGGAGAATATAAGGGAGTTCGACTTTTAGGGAGTAAAACCGTTGATTATATGACTTCAAATCATTTGTCTACCGAGATCATGCCTGATGATGACTTTTTTGGCCCCTTGCTATCAGGAATGGGATTTGGTTTTGGTTTTGCGGTATTACAAGATAATATACAAGCAAAAATTATTGGCTCAAATGGTTCATACTGGTGGTCAGGTTCTGGTAATACTTATTTCTATATTGATCCAAAAGAAGAATTACTATTAATCTTAATGTCGCAGTTTGTCCCTAATTATTATTACCCGGTCTTTAAACAATTAAGAGTTTTGAGTTATCAGGCTATTGTTGAATAATTGTTTCAAATAGTAAAAATTAGTTATTTTTACGAATATTGAAATACTGAATCCTGAATTTTACAAAGTCAACCCATTAACAGCAAAACTATAAAATATCAAACAAAAACCCTATATCATGGAAAATAAGATCATTAAGGCAAAGACTTGGATTCTGGTCGGCAGTTTTGACTGCTATAATGTTCTTTCCAATATTTTGTTGCTTTGATGAAAGGAATTTGATTATCCAAAACTCCCCGGCGTGACCCGACTAAAGCAATTTATTTATGAAAAAATTACCATTATTCATCGGAATATTTCTAATCTTTCTTTTGTCTTGTAAGGACAATAAACAAATAGATCCAAGTTCTGTCAAGAGAATGTGGTATGGTTCAGATTCTCTGCTAAATGAATTATCGGGTAATAAAAGTAAGCCTCCGGCCTGCTGCATCTTGTAAAGTTAAACAAAATAGCTTATTAAACTCGCCATTGGCTTTATGCGAGGGATTTTACGGGCAGCAGCTCATCCAGCCGTTGGATGGACCAATCGGGTAT
>Ga0247841_10014012_pt1 | contig 10118 bp, 5 predicted proteins | sample LaCruzMarch2015__2_FD_192410 | JGI IMG/M metagenome (GOLD analysis project Ga0247841, IMG submission 192410) | Freshwater microbial communities from meromictic Lake La Cruz, Castile-La Mancha, Spain - LaCruzMarch2015_18m | ecosystem: Environmental > Aquatic > Freshwater > Lake | place: Spain...
GAAATCGAGAAATCATTGTGCAAATTTTATTAGTATTGCTTCTGATGATGATGCTTCTGTTCCTCTTCAGAAGAGTAAAGAATTGAATGATCTCGTTGGAGGAAAATTTATCCTGGAACATAAGAAATGACATTTTTGTGAAGAAGACGGTGTGAGGGAATTAGATTCAGCGTATATCTCGGTGATGAATATTTTTTGAATGAATTAAATCATTTTTGTTTTATGTTTATCCCTCCTGGAGAAAAAATCGTAGACACGAAAAAATGTCGTATTAGCGGACAGGAGTTTTTTGTGACAGATCGTGATCTGGAATTTTACGATAAGATTTCTCCTATTTTTGAAGGGAAGAAATATAGTATTCCGAGTCCGACACTTTGCCCCGATGAGCGGAAGATAAACATCTTATGTTTTCGTAATGATCGGCACCTTTATAAAAATAAATCAAGTCTTTCAGGCCAAGATATCATAGCTGTTTTTAGAGAAGATTCACCGTTTACTATTTATACTCCAGAAGAGTGGTACGGTGACACTTGGTCACCGGCTAATTTCGCACAAAACGTGGATTTTAACGACAATATTTTTTCTCAGATTCATTCTTTATCGTGACGAGTTCCTCATATGAATCTTATACAAAGAAGTAATGAAAATAGTGAGTATGCAAACGAATGAAGAAATAATACTTCTTGTTATCTGATTTTTAATTGAAGTGAAAATATTCAGTCGTATTATTCATCCTACTGCGACAGAAATAGAAATATTTTTGACTGTACTTACATAAAGGATTGTGAACTATGTTATGAATGTGTTAATGTAAAAAATTGCTACAATGTTTCACATAGCATTAATGTAGATTTTTGTACTCACAGTCAATATATCGCAGATTGCTTGAGTTGTGAATATTGTTTTTGATGTGTGAATTTGGCAACAAAGAAATGTTATATATTAAATCAAAAAGTTTCTCAAGAGCAATACGCAGATTTTTTACACCATTTTACTACAGACACCGAGGCACAGAGGGATTTCTTTCAACGATTTCAAACACTGAAGCTGTCTCTTCTGTCACGATCTATGCAGGGTAATTCGAACGAACAAGTTTTTTGAGAATATATCTACCATTCGAAAGATGTATTTTTGGGATTTGATATTCTCGAATCCCAGCACGTACGCTATTCGGATTTAGTAGAAAGGTCTCATGATATTTATGATTGTTTTCGTTCCCGTTATTCAGAATATTGCTATTTTAATGAAGTTGCCTCCACGGGAGCATCACATGTAGCATTTAATTTAATATCGATAGGTTGTATAAATACTTTATATAGCCAACAAGTTTATAATACTCACGATTGTTTTGCCTGCATCTGACTTCATAACCATGAACATCACTGTATCCTCAACAAATCCTACTCCACCCAAGAATATGAAACACTCTGTGGTAAGATCATAGATCATATGAGAAGTACTGGGGAGTGGGGAGAATTCTTCCCTCATGAGCTTTCTCCATTTTGATATAATGAAACAGTTGCCAATGAATACTTTCCCATGACAGAATCTGAAGTACAAGTAAAAGGATGGAATTGGTATGCCGAACCAACAGCCATATTTTCGGGTACTTCATATATTCCTCTTCCAATCAGAGAATATGATGAGCGGGTGGTGTGAAACACTCTAGCTCAAAAAAATATCGACGAGGTACTTGCTGGAATTATTCAATGTGAAGTAACAGGGAAGCCCTTTAAGATTATTAAACAAGAACTTGCTTTTTATATAGAAAATTCCATTCCCATCCCCGTAAAACATCCGGATCAGAGACATAAAGAAAGAATGAACCTAAGAAATCCGAGAACCCTCTTTGAACGTACTTGTGCTGAATGCTATAAAGATATCATTACTACGTATGCTCCGAAAAGACTCGAAAAAGTCGTCTGCGAGGAGTGTTATCGTAAGCTTGTATATTAGAATAATCTCAATACCATACATATATGTTTATCCTTCCTGGAGAAAAAATTATTGAAACCAAAAAATGCCGCATTAGTTGACAGGAGTTTTTTGTGACGGATAAGGATTTAGAATTTCTCGATATGATGTCGCCTGTTATAAGCGGAAAGAAATATACTCTTCCAGGTCTCGATATTTCACCTCTTGAGATGCGTCGGACACTGCTCGGTTTTCGAAATCAAAACAAACTCTACAAGAGAAAATGTAGTAAAACGAACCAAGATATTATTGCGATGTTTTCTCCTGAAGTACCTTTTCCTGTGTATGAAAAATCTCTTTGGTATTCTGATGCCTGGAATCCCTTGGAGTATGGTCGAGATATAGATTTTAGTAAGAATTTCTTTGATCAATGGTGAGCACTCAATGCTGTCGTCCCGAGAGGTGCGAATAGTCGACACTCTGATGAGAATTCTCTCTACTCAAATAATTGCGGGTATGTCAAAGATTGCTATCTGTGTTTTCACGGCTTATTCAACGAAAATTGTCTCTATTGTCAGACATGGGATTATTCCAAATCATGCACAGACTGTGAATATATATTTGAATGTGAAAATTGTTATTATGTGAGTCTTTCTAAAAAATGTTATTCATGCTGGTATTCTTATGAACTCACCAATTGTAGTGATTGTGTCTTGTGTTATGATTGCATAGGGTGTACTGGATGTGTCGGCTGTTATAACCTGAGAAGTAAAAATAATTATCTCTTTAATCAACCTTCGACTCCAGAAGCCATAAGGGAATATTTGCATAAGAATCAACTTAGTCTCTTGTCATATCCTTCTCTTAAAAGAGTTATATCGCAGGGGATTCATAAATATGCTTCCACCGTCCAGTCTGAGAATTGCTATGGTAACGAGTTTCAGGCTTCTAAAAATTGTTTTGACTGTTATTATATGATGAGCTCGGAAGATTGTGCTTATTGCGATCATGGAAAAGAAGAAAAGGACTGTCGATATGTCATGAATGGTATGAAAAATCTCTGAAATGCGTATTGTTCGCTCACAGTAGGTATCAATGCATCAAACATCGCTTTCACTATCAATTCAACAGAAAATCTCTCCGATATTTTTTATAGCTCGCATATATTTTTTGGAGTTAAACAGTGTTTTGGCTGTATCTCACTCCATAATCATGAAAATCATTGTATCTTTAATAAGTCATACTCAGTACAGGAATATGAGATCCTTTGCGGAAAGCTCATTGATCATATGAAAAGTACGGGGGAGTGGGGGCAATTTTTTCCGAGAAGTTTTTCATCGTTTGAATATAATGAATCATTGGCTCAAGAATATTTTCCGCTTTCGCGTGAAGAGGCAGAGCAGTGAGGATGGAAGTGGCGTCCTGAGGATACAAATCATTTTACAGGCATGACCTATACCCCTTTTCCAATATCACAATATGATGAAAAAATAGTAGGGTATGAGACTGCTCAAAAAAATATTGATGAGATTCTAGCAGGAGTTATCCGATGCGATATCACCGGGAAGCCCTTTAAAATCATTAAGCAAGAACTTGTCTTCTACATACAGAATTCTCTCCCTATTCCGACGAAACATCCGGATCAAAGACATGCAGAACGGATGACTCTTAAAAATCCAAGAACTCTTTTTGAACGCCCTTGTTCCGAGTGTCACAGAGCCATATCCACCACATATGCTCCCGGAAGGACAGAAAGAGTTGTTTGTGAAGAATGTTACAGAAAACTTGTTTACTAAATTATTTTATGTTTATTCCTCCAGGAGAAAAAATTATTGAAACTTGTATCTGCAAGCATTGTCAAAAAACTTTTGATATTACTGATGGGGATATAAAGTTCTATGAGACTATGGAAGTACCATCACCAACCTGGTGTCCCGAGTGTCGTCTTATGCGTCAAATGGCGTGGTGCAATGAATGAGTAATGTATGCAAACGAATGTTTTATTAGTAAGAAAGCACTTATATCGGTGTTTCCAAAGACTGACGAACGTAAAGTAATTTCACCACAAGTATTTTTTTCAGATGACTATAATCCTCTGAAATATGGTCGAAAGATAGATTGGAATCGTTCTATATTTGCACAAATACATGATCTCGAGCGATCTATGCCACATCTCTATGCTGCTACAAGTTCAAACAATGAAAACAGTGATTATGTTCATAGGGCTGATTATTTGAAAAATTGTTATCTCATTTTCCATGCCAACTATGATGAAGATTGTTACTACGGCTATGGTATAAAAAAATCCAAAAATTGCATGGATAATCATTATTGCCATGAATCCAATTTTTGTTTTGAATGTATTGATGTGAAAAAGTGTAATAATATGAATTGGTGCCAGAATTGTGAGAATTGTGCGAGTTGTTCTTTTTGCCGTGATTGTGTAGGATGTCATGATTGTTTTCTCTCAACGGGTCTTAGGAATAAGACTCATTATTTCATGAATGAAGCATGTACGTCTGAGGAATATTCTCTGAAACTGAAAAAATTTAACATGGGTTCTTATTCACATGTACAAAAAACAAAGCAATTACTAGGTGCTCTGGAACAGAAAAATTCATTTAAAAATCTTAATACTATTTCAACCGATAATAGTTTTTGAGATAATCTCCTGTATACAAAAAATGCTTGGCATTGTTTCGATTGCAGTGAGATAGAGGATTGCAAATATTGTTATCAATTACAATATTGAGTAAAAAATTGTTACGATATATATCAATTTTGAATTTCTCAAGATCATTGTATTGAATGTGCGATGATCTGAATCAATGTATCTAATTGTAAGTTTTGTTACTCCTGTAAAGATAGCGTTGCGGACCTTGAATACTGCATGAATTCTTTTCACTCCAGAAATTGTTTCGGATGCCAAGGTCTAAAAAAACATCAAAACTGCATTCTCAATAAACAGTACACGGCAGAAGAATACAAGATGCTTCGATGAAAGATAATCGAAAAGATGAAAGCGGATGGAGAATGGTGAGAATTTTTCCCTATCCAATTCTCAGAATCATGCTACAATGAAACTATTGCTCAACAATGGTTCCCAAAGACAAAAGAGGAAGTACTAGCACTCTGATGGAGATGGCAAGATAATCTGCCATGAACGTATGGACAGGAAACTATAACCAATCTGCCCGATGATATCCGTGATGCGACGCCTGATATCGTGAAATGAATCTGCAAATGTGAGACATGTTCAAAAAACTACAGAATTATTCCGCAAGAACTTGATTATCTCTATAAAAATTCCCTTCCTCTTCCAAGGGAATGTTTTGACTGTCGGAGAAAAAGACGATTTGAAAAGAGAAATAAACGGATTATGAGAGATATTAATTGTGCTGAGTGTGAAAAGATAGTTCCAACGACGTATGCTTTATCCTTTCCTGGTCGTATCTGTTGCGAAGAATGTTACAGAAAACTTGTTTACTAAATTATTTTATGCTTATCCCTCCTGGAGAAAAAATTGCCGAAAAGAAAATATGTCGCCTGAGCGGACAGGAGTTTTTTGTGACAGATAAAGATTTGGAATTTTATGAGAAGATTTCTCCTCTTTTTGGAGGAATCCAATATTCTATTCCGAGCCCGACATTATCCCCAGATGAGAGACAGTGCCGACGGTTGGCATTTCGTAATGAGAGAAAGCTCTACAAACGAAAGTGTGATAAAACAGGTATTCAGACGGTCTGAATGTACCGACCAGATTCTCCTTGTATCGTCTACGATCAGAAAGTATGGTGGAGCGATGATTGGTCACCGATGGAATATGGAAGAAACTTTGATTTTGAGAAGTGATTTTTTGAACAATTCGGAGAATTGATGCGACAAGTTCCTCTACCGGCATCGCTCGGGAAAAATCTGGAAAATAGTGATTTCACCCTTCATTCTGGTAACCTCAAAAACTGTTATCTCATTATCTCTACGATGTTTGGTGAAGATTTGCTCTATGGGTATCAATGAAATGGATCGAAAAATTGTATTGATTTTTATCATTCCAATGATTCTGAATATTGCTATCAAGTAGTCGATGTGCACGGAAGTTATAACTGTTATTTTTGTCAGGAACTGAATGCATGCCGTGACTGTCAGTTCTGTTATGATTGTAGAAATTGTACCAACTGCCTCTTTTGCTCCAATCTTAGTGGTAAAAGTTACTGCATTAATAACAAACAGCTTTCTGAGGACGAATTTAAAAAAGAAAAAAATAGAATCTCTTTTCAAAACCATCTTCCACTCTTGGAAAAACGTTTTTCCGAAATGTTGCTACAGATTCCCCATAGATGTGTCCAAGGGATAAAAAATGAAAACTGTATTGGCGATTATCTTAATTCTTGTTGAGATTGTTTTTATTGTTTTAATTATGCCGAAGGAGAACGACTTCGCTATGTGAATACTGGCCGATGGAGTGCAGATGGATATGACTGCAATTATACGGCTCTCGGGAGCACATGGTGCTATGAATGTCTGAGTCCCTTTCCATCACATAGTACTCTTTGTAGCACGTATGTTTGGGACTGTACAGATGGAATATATCTCAATAATTGCCATGGAAGCCAACATCTCTTTGGTTGTTCTTCTTTGAAAAAATCTCATCATTGTATTTTCAATACATCTTATTCTGTCTCTGAATATGAGACTCTTTGTGGAAAGCTAATTGATCATATGAGAAGCACTGGAGAATGGTGAGAATTTTTTCCTCATGAGCTATCACCTTTTTGATATCATGAAACTGTTGCTCAAGAATATTTTCCACTCACCAAAGAAGAAATATCACAGAAGTGATGGAATTGGCATGACGAATGAGTAACTTTATTTGAATGATCCCCCTATATTCCTCTTCCGATTTCCGAGTATGATGCAAGAATCGTAGGAGACATCGTCGCTCAGAAAAATATTGATAACATCCTAGCTGGAACTATTGTATGTGAAGTAACGAGAAAACCTTTTAAGATCATTCGACAAGAACTCTTCTCTTACATACAAAACTCTCTTCCAATTCCCACAAAACATCCAGACCAGAGACATAAGGAGAGAATGGATTTGAGACACCCACGAACACTCTATCAGAGAATCTGCTCTCAATGTGGCAAGGATATCATCACTGCGTACGCTCCAGAAAGACCAGAGAAAGTTGTCTGCGAAGAATGCTACCATAAACTTGTTTATTAAAATAGTGTATGTTTATTCCTCCTGATGAAAAAATCGTAGAAACCAAAAAATGCTGAATCTCTGGCCAGGAATTTGTCGTTACCAATAAAGATTTAGAATTTTATGATGTCCTCTCCCCAGTATTTGATTGAAAAAAATGTCCTATTCCTTCTCCGACCATTTCTCCCATAGAGCGTCAAATCCGTCGAATGGCATGGAGAAACTATGATCAATTTTATAAGAGCATCTGCTCACTGACGGGGCAAGAAATCATCAGTACCTATCGACCCGGAACACCGTATAAGGTAGCGAGTCTCGAATCATGGTGGTCGGATAGTTGGAGTCCGTATGAATATAGCAAAAAAATAGATTTTTCTCGACCATTTTTTGATCAATTTCGAGAGCTTGACCAGATGACTCTACATATGCCTCTGAGTGTCTCAAAATCGGAAAACAGTGCTTTTACCAATTTCTCTGTCAATAATCGTAATTGTTATCTCTGTACTCGTGTTGCCGAGAGTGAGTATTGCTACTATTCTCTTCTTATCGTTCGGTGTAAAAACTGTATGGATTGTGCCGATGTTTCGGACTCAGAATATCTCTACGAATGTGTACGGACGATTAAATCATATCATTCTTTCTATTGCACAGACTGTGAAAACTGCCAAGAGTGTTATTTTCTCAAAGATTGTAGTGGATGTAAGAATTGTTTTGGTTCCTGCAACCTCAGAAATGCGCAGTTTGTGTTTAATAACAAACAACTCTCTGAATCTGAATATCAGAAAAGTCTCTCTTGAGCACTTCAGTACCTTCCAAATGCTGAACAGATTCGTGCAAATTTTCTTCATTTTTGTGAACAATTTCCAAAGAAGTATATTACGGGTTTTAATAATGAAGATGTTTCAGGAAATTTTCTTTTTTCCAATGCCCATGTTACCTTTGGTTTTGAATGTAGTGAGAGCGAAAAAATCAGATACGCATACGGGACGGTCCATGGACGTGATTGTATAGATTCGAGCTTTGGTTACTTTTGTGAAAAATCTCTTGAGATTTGTGGTATCGCGGGTGGATACAGTCTTCTTTTTTCTCTCAATTGTCTCAATGATTGTCACGATTTACTCTATTGCAAGGATTGCGTTACGGCGACAAGCGATTGTTTTGGTTGTATATCCCTCAAAAAATGAAAATACTGTATTCTCAATACTCAGTATTCACAGCATGAATATGAAACACTTGCAGTACAGCTCATCGATCATATGCGTGCAACAGGGGAGTGGGGAGAGTTTTTTCCTACACTCGATTCCCCCTATGCTTATAATGAAAGTGCTGCATATACGCATTTTCCACAAGAGAAACAAGTCGTCATTGATAGGGGATATGCCTGGTATGAATGACCAAAACAGGAACATATCATATCTTACGAGATTCTTCCCATCACCCAATATACGGAGAGTATTGTCTGACATGAAAAAGCACAAAAAAATATTAATACCCTCTTAGCCAGTACGCTCCAGTGTATAGATTCACAGAAAAGTTACCGTATTCTCCCACAAGAATTGTCATTTTATATAGAAAATCAACTCCCAATACCTACGAAATGTCCTACTATTCGATCCGAAATTCGTATGAAGAACAACCTTCCGATGGAGCTCTATGACCGTGTGTGTGATGAATGTCATGTGCCATTTTGGACTGCCTATTCACCAGAAAGACCAGAAAAAATACTCTGCGAAGAGTGCTATCGGAAACTTGTATATTAGAGTAATATCAATACCATATCTGTATGTTTATTCCTTCTGGTGAAAAAATCGTAGAAACCAAGAAATGCCGTTTATCAGGCAAAGAATTCGTTATCACTGATTGTGATCTCGAGTTTTATGACAAGGTTTCCCCAGTTTTTTGAGGAAGGAAATATTCAATTCCGAGCCCGACATTGTGTCCAGATGAGAGGATGCGACAGATACAATGCTTTCGAAATGAAAGAAATCTCTACACGAGAAAATCATCTCTTTCGGGTAAGGATATTATCTCTGTATATCAAAAAGAATCTCCATACCTTGTATATAGCCCTGAAGAATTTTTTTCTGATAATTGGTCGGCCTGTGAATACTGTACAGATGTTGATTTCAGTAAGCCATTTTTTGTACAATTTAATGATTTGCTGAGCAGAGTACCACAAGTATCGCTCAATCAATCTCTTAATGAAAATAGTACTTTTTGCCACGAGTGAATGGAAAACAAGTCATGTTATCTTCTCTATAATGGTAGTCAAAATGAACATACCTATTATTCTTATTTTGTATGGAGAAACAAGAATTCTCTTGATTGTGCTTATGTAAAAGATTCTGAATGCTGTTATTCGTGCACGGATGTCCAAAAATGTTATCATCTCTTTTACTCTAATTGTTGTACTTCTTGTACCCATTCATGCTATCTTTTTAACTGCGAGGCATGTTCAGATTGTTTTTGATGCGTTAATCAACGACATGGAAAGAATATGATACTCAATTCTCAATTAACAAAAGAGCAGTATGATGATTTTTTGAAAAATTTTTCTGTCAATCAGGAGTTACAAAATATATTTTTTACAAAATTTCAAAAACTGAAAGATACTGCTATTTTGAAATCTTACCAGGGGTATTGAAGCGAAAATATTTCTGGGAATAATATATATAGTTCAAAAAATGTCTTCGGTAGTTATGAAATAAATGAATCTGAAAATGTGAATAATTCTATCTCTGTTGAATTTGCAAATAATATACACGATTGTTATATGTGTCGAAAATCTGAATTTTGTTATTACAACGAAGTGTCCACCGTACAGAGTTCTTATATAAATTTTAGTTCTGTGATCTTTAACCAAAACTCACGAATATTTTATAGTCGTCTCATGAATTATGCTGCTGATTGTTTTGGTTGTATTTCCCTTCATTCCCACGAACATCACTGTATCTTTAACAAATCTTATTCTGTCCAAGAGTATGAGATTCTCTGTGGGA
>Ga0247841_10014014_pt1 | contig 10117 bp, 7 predicted proteins | sample LaCruzMarch2015__2_FD_192410 | JGI IMG/M metagenome (GOLD analysis project Ga0247841, IMG submission 192410) | Freshwater microbial communities from meromictic Lake La Cruz, Castile-La Mancha, Spain - LaCruzMarch2015_18m | ecosystem: Environmental > Aquatic > Freshwater > Lake | place: Spain...
TAGGATCGATATCGGGAATAATCTGTTTTCTTTGAGCATCTAGTTGGATTAACCGGTCGCTTATTTCTTCGCTGCGCAATTCTACCGCTTTCTTTTGCTGCAGAAAAATCTTTTCCTCTTCCTTTAACTTCAAATTCTCCGAGTCAATCTGCGCTTTTATTTTATCCGACTCCTCAAAAAAGATCAGAATTTTTTCTTCAATTACCGCTCCGTCAGCCTTAGCATCTGCAATCTGCTGTTGCATAACCTGAAATTCTTTATTAGTCTTTAAAGAAAAGAGCTGCTCGTTAAGTTTTTTTACTACTTCCGCATTCGTGGCAAGTTCCAGTTCCTTTTCTTTACGTTGTTTTTGTAAATCTAAAGATTTCTTTTCCAAGGACACCAAATCCTGTTTTTTAAGTTCAAAAATAGCTTCAATATCCTTGATCTCTTGCGGTTTGGCTGCTCTTTCATTTCCTAAAACGTAAATCTCGCTATCCAATTCCTGTAACCTTACTAAACCGATAATCTGGGCTTTCAAATCTATGTTGGCCAATTTTCTCCTTTATTAATAATGGGCGATAGAGGACTCGAACCTCTGACATCCACAATGTGAATGTGGCGCTCTAACCAACTGAGCCAATCGCCCCTTAATATATCTGGGCCCACAGGGACTCGAACCCCGGACCAATTGATTATGAGTCAACTGCTCTAACCGACTGAGCTATGGGCCCTAAAAACACAATTTTAATAATATCAAATAGCTAGATAAACGAATTGTTCTGGTACTTTTCCGTGTGCTTAATAACTCTCTAACAGTATTTAAATCAACTTCATTCACAACCAAATAGCTTGCAAATGTGTGCCTTAAAGTCATGAAAACGAGAATTTATGATATCAGATTTTTTTAGTACTGTAAAGAAGGATTTCTTTCTTATTCTCTAAAGGCGTTATCCCTGATGCTTCCTTACCCCCAATAAAAGCATTCCTAATATGTTCATTTATAGTGACCTGCCCCATATTTAAGAGTTTCCCTATACCTGAAAGTGGTAAAGTTTTAGGGGAGCCTTAAATAAAACCTCATATACACTAAAATAATGTATAGATAAAGGGTGCAACCGCGCTACTTTGCGTAAAAAATATAAGCATCCCAAGTAATAAAAGCATTATAATTATCGGCGCCAGCCACCATTTTTTTCTCACTCTTAAAAAATCCCAAAACTCCTTCAACACACTTAATTTACCCATGAGTTTAAAATCTCCTCTCGTAGTTTAAAATGCTAAAACCATCTTTTTCTTTTTTATTCCAATATGTCCCCGCCTTATTTTTTTTCCCTAGCAGATTAATTCCAAATAACCTCATAAATAAACCTACCGGAGTAAAAATTAGATAAAACAAAATAATTAAAATAATCCTTGTGTTAATCCAACCTAAAGTAAAAGCAAACCACATCCAAATAATATATACTGGCTTTAACAAAACAGGGAAAACTAATCCCGCTATAAAAAATACGCTAGAAACTACAAGATTATTTCCCGCAATAGCATAATTCTGCCTAAAGAAAAATAAACTCCAAAAGGCTAAAAAAACCACCCCCATAATTAATCCAAAACTTTTTAAAGTTATTTTATCTAGCTTAAGTTTATCCATTTTAGTCTAATTCAAATTTCTTTTGCCAAGTTGTATCCTTATCTATTATAGGCTGATCTAATTTATCCAACAAAAAACTCCCTAACATTAAATAATCAATTTCCGTACGCATAAAACATTTATAGGCATCTTCGGGAGTTAAGACCAGGGGCTCTCCTCTGACGTTAAAAGATGTATTTATAATAACCGGGCAACCTGTTTTCTCAAAAAATGATTGGACCATATCATAATAAAGTGGGTTATCAGTTTTCTTTATTGTCTGCACTCGAGCGGAATAATCTACATGGGTTACTGCAGGAATCAATGAACGTACGGTTTTTAGTTTTTCAAATCCACTAAAATCTTCGGAGACTTTAAACCTTTTATCGTTTTTTACAGGTGCAACCAAAAGCATATAGGGGCTATCTCTATCTAATTCAAACCACTCCGCAGCTTTCTCCCTTAAGACCGTTGGGGCAAACGGACGAAAAGATTCTCGATGTTTTATCTTGATATTCATTTTAGATTGCATATCTGGATTACGCGCATCGCCAATAATGCTCCTTGCTCCCAATGCTCGCGGCCCAAACTCTATACGCCCTTGAAACCATCCAACAACCTTACTTTCGATAATCAAATCAGATATTTTTTCTACAATATCATTATAGCTTAAGCGCCTGTAAGTAATATTTTTCTTTTTTAAGAAGCTTTCAATGTAATCATCGCTATAAGACGGGCCTAATAATGAAGCCTTTTGTAAATCATTAACTTCATCGGCAAAGCGTTTATTACCCAAATACTTATGCCAAACTAAAAGTGCTGCACCTAACGCACCACCTGCATCTCCACTAGCTGGTTGTATCCAAATATCTTTAAATGGTCCTTCCCGAAAGATGCGGCCATTACCTACGCAATTTAAAGCCACTCCCCCTGCAAGACATAGCTTATTTTGACCGGTAATTCTATGAATATGGAAAACCATCTTAAGCATAATTTCCTCTGTTACTTCCTGAATGGAAGCAGCTATATCCATAAATTTTTGCGTAATTTTGGTCTCTGGTTTTCTAGGTGGGGAATTAAATAAACGGTTAAAACAAGAATTTGTCATGCGTAAACTATTACAAAATCCAAAATATTTCATATTCATTTTAAAAGAGCCATCATCTTTGAGATCAATCAACTCCTTTAGAATTATGTCTTTATATAATGGCCTGCCATAAGGAGCTAACCCCATAAGCTTATATTCTCCAGAATTCACCTTAAAACCCGCATAATAGGTAAACGCCGAATATAACAAACCTAAGGAATTTGGAAATTGAAGATACTGCTGAATATCTAAGCTATTAGCTTTACCAACACCAAAACTGGCTGTTTCCCACTCGCCTACTCCATCTATAGTTAAAATCGCAGCTTCCCGAAAAGGAGAGGGATAAAAAGCACTTCCCGCATGGGCTTCATGATGCTCCGTAAAAATAATTTTTCCATTAAAAGCTAAATCTTTCCTGATTATCTCAGAAACCCACAGTTTCTGTTTCAGCCAAATAGGAATCGCTTGTATAAATTGACTTATTCCGCTTGGGGCATAATTAAGAGAGGTCTCTAAAATACGCTCAAACTTAATAAAAGGCTTATCATAAAATGCAACAAAATCTAAATCTCTTGCACTAACCCCTGCCTCTTTAAGGCAATAGCTAATAGCGTTTATAGGAAAACTTGCGTCATGTTTTTTACGAGTAAAACGCTCCTCTTGCACAGCAGCAATAATTTCACCATCATTCACTATGCAGGCTGCGCTATCATGATAAAAACATGAAATACCTAATATTTTCATTTAAGTAAAAGCCACTTTCGTTTAACTGCTACAGCGGGATAAATTTAAGCCTCACACCGTTAAAACTTATTTAAATTAAGATAAATAAATGGGTTACTTTTCTTTACTCACCACCTTGAGAAAGGCATTAACAATACGAGGGTCAAATTGAGTTCCGGAAGATTTTTTGATTATATTTATCGCCGCACTTTTGGTAAATGCCTTATGGTATGGCCGATCACTAATTAAGGCTTGATATACATCGGCAATCGCAATAACCCTGGCACCCAGTGGAATATCATCCCCCTTTATTCCAGCAGGATAACCTTTACCATCCCAACGCTCATGATGATAAAAAATGAGAGGAATAAGATCATGTAAAAACTTAATCGGCCTGATAATATCTGCACCAATTTGGGGATGTTTTTTAATCTCATCAAACTCCTTTTTATTAAGTTTTCCTTTTTTAAGTAAAATGCTTTCGCTAATACCAATCTTACCTAAATCATGCAGCATTGAGGCCTGCTTAATTAATTCCACATCTTCATTGGATAAGTTTAATTCTTTAGCTACTCCGATAGCAAAGTGCACCGTGTTTTCAACATGCTCACCGGTATAATGATCTTTTAATTCCAGGGTTTTGGCAAAGGCAAAGATTGATTCACTCAAACCCTGCTTTGACTGTTTATTTAACTTATTAATTGTATTCACTAATGTTTTTATCTCCACTACTTTAGAAATTTTTTCTGTTCCTTTGCTGAGCGGATTTTTGACATCCAGAGAAGAATAGGCGCGATTACCTCCACCTTCTTTAGCCTTATTCAACAGTAGGTCAGCCAGATTAACTAAATCTATTCCATTTTTCGCCCGATCATCGGGAAAAGAAGCCACGGAAAGGCTCATCTTTAATTTTACATTATGTTTTTTATTTCCAAAATTGATAAAATTCAAAGAATTCAACAACCTCTGTGCCATGATAAAGCCAGCGTTACGGTTTAATCGTGGAGAAATAATGATAAACTCCTCGCCGCTATAGCGAATAAGAATATCATAACGCCTAACCATACGCTTAAGCTGTTTGGCTAACTGCTTTAAAACTAAATCTCCAAAAGCAACTCCATAAACATCATTAATCGATTTAAAATAATCAACATCCAGCATGATTACTGTTAAATTTTGAGCATACCTTCTAGCCTGATGGAATTCAACCTCAATGGCTTCCTGCAAATAACGATAGTTATATAACCCGGTATGTGCGTCAATAAGTGAAATGCTTTTTAATTTTTTATTGATTTTAAGCAACTCGCGGTTTATTTTACTTTTTTCGACTTCAGAATTCTTATATCTGGTGGTCTCTTGTAAAAGATCTTGCGTACGATTATCAACCAGCTGCTCTAAATGATTACGATAACGCTTAAGCTCTTCATCAATCTTCTTTTTTTGGGTTATATCCACATTTACCTCAGCCACCAACCATTCGCCATTTTTATCCTGGTAAGGTATAGTAGTAACCTGGATCGGTCGGTTACCCTCTTTAACTAAAATTTCTTCGCTCACCACAACTTTTTTTGTTCTAAAGGCCTCCTTAATAGCACATTCAGGACAAGAATTCTTGTGATCCATAAAGTATTCAAAACATTTTTTGCCATTCCAATCCCCATAATTACGCGCCCACTCCGCATCTACATAACGCAGATTAAAATCTTTATCAATAATATCTAAGCCAGTTTTAGTTACTCCAAGGGTAAATTCCAATTGTTGATGTAATCTATTTGCTCTTTCCTCGATTTCCTTCCTAGATGCAATTTCCAGCTCTAATAATTTTGTACGTTGCCCTACTAAGAACTCTAACTTTTCATGATAAATATTTAATTCATCCTCATTTTTTTTATTTTGCGTAACATCACGGAAACTCCACACTCGACCCACGATCTCATTTTTGACCTTTTGAGGCATTGAGATTCTCTCTAACACCCGGCCATCCTTAAACACTAGCATGTCGCAGGATTCTTCTTTAGGATTATTATATAGTCGCTGCACTTCATCAATAAAACACTTAGGGTCTACTAGTTGATCTTGAACGTATTTCAGCAGCTTTTTATCATCTCGGGTTAAAATTAGATCATCAGGGATACGCCAGAGTTCAAGAAATCTCCGGTTATTACTAACAATTTTACCATTAAAATCCACAACAAGAATACCATCCCTAGATCCCTCCAGCGTTGCATTTTGTAAAGACAACAACAACTGTATTTCTTCCTCCTTTTTTTACGCTCGGTAATATCTCTAAAGTTACCCAGAAGGCATTTTTTTGAACCCCAGTTTATCGGTGTAGAGCTAATATCAACATATAGAATACTACCGTCTTTTCTTTTTACCGGAATATTTACTGAGATAGGAATCTCTTTCTTTGCCAGCCGTTCAATTTCTTCAAAAATAAAAGGTAAATCCTTGGCAAGATGGATATCTTTAACACCAATCTGCTGGCTCTCTTTATCAGTATACCCTAACATTCGGCAAAACGCCTTATTGCTATAAATGAATCGCTTTGTCACTATGTCTAATATAGCCATCCCATCCGATGAAGCCTCAAACATAGTCCTGAATTTAAGCTCAGATTCAATTAAGCCTGATTCTGCAATTTTGCGCTCGCTGATCTCTTTTCGTAACGCTTCGTTAGAACTAGCCAACTCCGAAGTTCTGACCTTTACCCTAAGCTCAAGCTCCGCGCGGATCTCCTTTAGCCTGTCGGCTTCATTCTTATGCAGGGTAATATTTCTGGCGATTCCGGTTGTGCCAATTACTTTACCTTGATCATCAAAAAAAGGAGTCTTAATCGTTTCAATCCACTGTTCACCGCCCCCTTGACAAATTAACTTCTCCTGAACACATTTACGTTTTTTACTATCAATTACTTCCTGGTCATCAGCACGATAATTTAAAGCCAACTCTCTTGGCCAAATATCCAGATCAGTCTTATCAATAATTTCTTCAACCCTAAAACCACAAGCCTTGGCAAAAGGTTCATTAACCGCAATAAATCTACCCTGGACATCTTTAAGCCAAGCAATATCCGGAATATTATCCAAAATAGCATTCTGCTGAAACTCTACTTTACGCAGTTTGGCAAGCGTAATTTCAAAATTATTTTGCTTGGAATTTTCCATGATCAATTAGTAGTTGTTAGTTAAGAAACAAAAAACAGCCTCATTAAATTAAGAAGCTGTTTTTAGACTTATTTTTAAACAAGTCATCTTTAAACCCCTATTTAGTTATAATCTAATACTCCCTTTGATGCGCCAAAGTCATGTCCATAAAAGTACGCAAGCGTCGCGAACGCGACGGATGCCTAAGTTTCTTTAAAGCCTTGGCCTCAATTTGCCTGACCCTTTCGCGAGTGACCTTAAAAACATTACCTACCTCTTCTAAGGTACGCGCAGAACCATCCTGGATGCCAAAACGTAAAACCAAAATCTTTTTCTCTCTTTCGGTTAACGTACCTAAAGCAGAATTCATTTCATCTTTTAACATTGAACGCACAGTTTCATTTGCCGGAGAAACAGCTTTTTTATCCTGGATAAAGTCACCAAAATGCGTATCCCCTTCATCGCCAATAGGCATCTGCAATGAAATAGGTTCTTGGGCAATCTTTAGTATAGATTTTATCTTGCCCTGCGGAAAACGCATTTTATGTGCGATCTCTTCAGGGGTTGGTTCTCGGCCATTTTTTTGGACAAAAACCCGAGAAAATCGAATTATCTTGTTGATCGTTTCAGTCATATGCACAGGTATTCTAATCGTGCGGGCCTGATCCGCAATCGAACGGGTAATTGCCTGGCGAATCCACCAGGTGGCGTATGTAGAAAACTTATAGCCACGCTTATATTCGAATTTTTCTACAGCACGCATCAAGCCGATATTGCCCTCTTGGATTAAATCCAAAAAAGAAAGCCCGCGATTAGTATATTTTTTTGCAATACTCACCACTAATCGTAAATTTGCTTCAACTAATTTCTTTTTCGTACGGCTAAATTTAAGATGAGCGGTCTTAACTAACTTCATCTGCTCTTTAATTTTACTATACGGCTGCGCCAGCTCTTTGAGTATTTGGCGACTACGCAAATTATCTCTTTTGTTTAAACGTTTGAGATGCTCTAACTCCCGGAGCAAAAGATTTAATTTGCGTACCACCACCTCAATTACTGAAGTGGTAAAATTAAGCTGTAGGATTAAATTTATCGCATTGCTGTCACTACGCGTCTGTTTAATTTTAACTAAAAGGCGCTTAAATCTACCAATAACACTGCTTTTCTTAATCCGGATATCTTCTTTGACTACATCCTCCATATTAATTTTATCTTCTAAAATATTGGCGGCGACCTCTAAAACTTCGTTTCGGGCAAACTTAGTTACTAAGCTAGCACGTTTAAATTTATCTTCGGCATCCTCGATCTTTTTAGCTAACTCAATTTCATTTTCCCGGCTAAGTAGAGAAATCGAACCCATCTGCTTCAAATACATCTTTACCGGGTCGTCTAAAGGCATAAACCGTTCTTCACTTTTAAGTTGTTCAGTAAGTAATTCTTCCCGCTGCTGTACTAAATTTTGCTTATCCTGTTGTGAAGCCCTGTTTGCCGATAAACCCGCGTCAGCTTCACCCTCAACTACCTGAATATCTTCATTACCCAGTAATTCAAAAAGATGATCAATAGCTACGGTGCTAGAAAGATCTTCAGGCAATAAATCATTAACTTCATCATAAGTTAAGAAACCTTTCTGCTTTCCCAGGGCAATCAACTTTTCCATATCTTTAGTGGGCTGTAGTTGATTCTTCTTCATACTTAATCGCCTTTCTTTATAAGATTATGAAAGACTTGAATAAGACTGTTTAATTTTCCCTCATCCCCCAGAGATTGAGCGCTTTTAATTTGTAAGTGCAGATGTTCACGCTGAGCTTTTTTCCTTTGAATCTTAATACGCGCTATACAATCATTAACCGCCTTTTCTCTGCTCTGATCCGTAAGGGCTGGCATAAACATAGTTTCACAAACCAATTGACTGGCATCGTCTTCACTAAAATAATTCATCAACACGCAAGGCGTAATATTTTTACCCTCAAGAACCAAATTCTGCATTACGGAGACAATTTTAGCAGTGCGCGCATCCGCAAAATCAGCAGGCGATAATTGCTGCATAATTTTTTCAATCGACTCTTTTTCCTCAAGCATAAATTTAATCAAAAGCTTCTCCGCCGGATTAATCTGCGACTGCTTTTTTCCCAAACCAACAGGCTGGCCCGCAGACTTAGAATCTACAGATTTTAATTTTCCCAACTCCTCAAGAATATACTGCTCTGGAATACACATCTGTTCAGACAATTTTTTAACATACTCCCCCTTAAGAATAGCATTGTCAAATTTATTTATAGTTAAGAGCATCTCAGAAGCAATTTTGGTTTTACCGTGCGCATCTTTTATGTCATGACGACTACTTAGAACATCCAATTTATAATCAAAAAAACTTGCCGCTTTTTGGATCTTGTCTTTTAGAATATTAATTCCCTCACAGCGTACCAATGCATCAGGATCCATCCCTTTAGGCAAGGGAACAACTTTTACGTTTATGCCCTCATCGATAAGTAGATCTAGGCTTCTTAAGGTAGCTATTTCTCCGGCGGTATCACCGTCATAGATCATGACCACATTATGCGTATAACGTTTAAGCAGTTTAATTTGCTCCAAAGTAAGCGCGGTTCCCTGCGAAGCTACGATATTTTTTAACCCCTCTTGATAAGGAATCATAAAATCCAGATAACCTTCCACGATTACTGCGCTATCAGCATCCCGTATAAAATCTTTGGATAAATTAAAACCAAAAAAATTCCTGCCTTTAGTATAAACCGGCGTCTCCGGAGAATTGATATATTTAGGCAAGCTGTTATCCATTACCCTGGCGCCAAATCCAATCATGCGACTGCGTATATCAAAAACAGGAAAAATAATACGATTGCGGAAACGATCATAATAACCGCCTGAATCCTTGGGTAAAACCAAACCCGCTTGTTCCAGAAGCGCTAAACTGACATTCTTGCTTCTTAAGAAATTAATTAGATTATCCCAGCCAGAAGTAGCTAACCCCAAACGAAACTCTTTTATTGTCTCAAGCTTAATCCCTCTGCCCAGCAGATAATTTATCGCAGCCGTTGCATTACTGCTATAAAGGTTGCTTTCATAAAAATTTACTGTTAGTTCATTAACTTTATACAATTGATTACTTAAACTCGCTACCCTAGCTAACTCCGGCGTATCCTGATCGGGTAAGCTAACTCCGCATTTTTTAGCCAGCATTTCAACCGCCTCGGGAAATTCCATACGCTCATGGCGCATAAGAAATTTAAAGGCATTTCCCGACTCACCACAGCCAAAGCAATGGTAGATCTGACGCTCTGGGGAAACCATAAAAGAAGCAGTCTTTTCATGATGAAATGGACAATTGGCCTTAAAATTACTCCCCGCCTTCTTCAGCGGAATATAGCTAGAGATAATCTCAATGATATCTACCCTGCCAAGTATATCTTCTAACAAGTTTTCAGGTATACGACCAGCCATTTTTACTTTCTCTTTATCCTGGTAAAACCGGAACAAGCAATAACCTGGAAATTCTGTTTTGCGTATTTCTCGATATTATCCAACAGTAGA
>Ga0247841_10014016_pt1 | contig 10116 bp, 9 predicted proteins | sample LaCruzMarch2015__2_FD_192410 | JGI IMG/M metagenome (GOLD analysis project Ga0247841, IMG submission 192410) | Freshwater microbial communities from meromictic Lake La Cruz, Castile-La Mancha, Spain - LaCruzMarch2015_18m | ecosystem: Environmental > Aquatic > Freshwater > Lake | place: Spain...
GATTAATAAATAAGCGACTTCTAAAAATGAACTTTTTTCAGAAAGTTTGTCTATTTCATATCCTCTATATAATAGGGTTCCTTGATCTCCATCAATGTAACAAATGTCAGACTGACAACTTGCAGTAGATGTAAAACCTGGATCAAAAGTAAAATAACCTGTATTTTTGTAAAGGTCGCGAACATCGATTACTGAAGGTCCAATTGTACCTTTTTTAATAGGCAACTCATATTTTTTACCATCAATTTCTATAAAACATTTATCAGACATAAAATTTAGTTATCAGTTTTTAATATTTTTGTCTATTTTTTCAAAGAATAGTTCTAATCTATTTATAAATTCATCAAAACTCAAAGAGTTTGCAATATCATATATACCTGGACCATACTCGGAGCCTGTTAAAATAATTCTTAATGGTTGACCAATGTCTTTGAAGTTAATTTTTTCCGTTTCTATAATTCTATCAAAAACATTTTTTAAATAATCTTTGCTAGTATTTTTTTCTTTTTTTACGAGAGAATAGATATTTTTTATGATAGTCAATTTAGATTTATCTATTTTTTGTATCTGATCATCTTTTAGTTCGTAAGAAAATATATATTTTGAGTTATTATATATATCCTCTAGTGATTTTGATTTATTTTTTAAAAATGATAAATTTTTTTTAATAGCTTCATGAAATTGTTGAGGAATTTTTTCTTTATATAATTCGGAATAATAAATTAATTTTTTTAATAAAATTTCGTTTTCACTAGACTTTATATAAAATTCGTTGATAGATTTAATTCTATCAAAATCTAACTTTGATGGTGACTTTCCAATATTTTTTAAATTAAAAAATTCTATACTTTCTTTCTCTGAAAAAATTTCCTTATCTTTATAAGACCATCCCAGCCTTAATAAATAATTTCTTAAGGCCTCTGGTAAAATGCCAATTTTTTTATAATCTTCAACAGTGGATGCGTCATCTCGTTTAGATAATTTTTTTCCCTCTTTTGAGTGTATTAAAGGTATGTGGGCATATTCGGGTATTTTCCATTTCATACTTTCAAATATTTGAATTTGTTTAAAAGCATTTATTTTATGATCATCTCCTCTTATTACATGAGAAATTTTCATTTGATGATCATCAACAGCCGCAGACAAGTTGTAAGTAGGCTTGTTATCTTTTCTTAAGATTACGAAATCCTCTATGGTTCTGTTGTTAATTTCAACATCTCCTTGGACTAAATCTTTAAGAGTGGTTTTTCCTTCTATTTTTGATTTAAATCTAATTACAAAAGATTTATCGTTAATATTTTCTATAATATCTCTACATTTTCTACTGTAAACGTAAGGAATTTTTTTTTTTAGATATAATTTTTTTTCTTCTTCTAGTTCTTTTTCAGTACAATAGCATTTATATGCGTGTCCATTTTTTAATAGAGTATGGGCCACATTTACATGTGATTCTATATTTTTTGATTGAATGTATGGCTCTTCATCCCAATTTACTTCTAGCCATTTAAGAGTTGAGACAATTTGTTCGTAATACTCATCTTTTGATCTTTGTATATCTGTATCTTCTATTCTTAATAAAAATTTACCTTTTTTATTTTTTGAAAATAGCCAATTGAATAATGCCGTTCTTGCTCCTCCAATATGTAAATTTCCAGTAGGAGAGGGCGCAAAACGTGTGATAACTTGTTGAATAGAATTCATTAGTTCTTAAGGATACAGAACTAATATTATTTGTTTAAATTAGTAAATTAAAATTTTCTGTACAAAGAAGCCAAAACACCTTGTATTTTTACTCTTTCCGAGTTGTAAATTTTTGTCTCATAAGCAGGATTAGCGCTTTCAAGAGCAACGGAAGGCCCTTTTTTTCGCATTCTTTTTAAAGTTGCTTCATGATTGTCAATTAAAGCTACGACTATTTTTCCACTTTCCGCTATGTTAGTTTTTTTAATTATAACATAATCTCCAGTATTAATTCCAGCATCTATCATTGAGTCTCCCTCAACCTTTAAAGCAAAATATTCATTTGATCCTAAAAAACTTTTTGATAGAGGTAGACTTTCAGTTTTATCCTCTAATGCTTCAATAGGAGCTCCAGCCGCTATTTTACCCAGAACAGGCACAAAAACTTCTTCATTATCTATTTTGTTAAGATCTAAGCCACCTTTAATAATCTTGGGAGAAAAATTATTATATAAGTCTTGGGCTCCAGCATTTTCAGGAAGTTTAATAACCTCAAGAGCCCTAGCTTTATGGGGTAGTCTCTTAATAAACCCTCTTTCTTCAAGTGCCGAAATAAGTCTATGAATTCCTGACTTTGATTTAAGATTTAATGAAACGCGCATTTCATCGTAAGAAGGCGATATGCCAGTACGTTTTAATTTTTCGTTAATAAAAATTAATAAATTTTTTTGTTTTTTAGTTAGCATAGAACAAAACCTAAACAGTTATCGTTCTATTTAAGTTCTTATTGATACACAACACTGATAAAGTATTGAAATATATGCATATTTTATAAAAAAGTACTTATTTTTTTTTTAATATTGTTAGATTTTATTAATGATTCGCCAATTAGGAAGGTTCTAATATTTGTGTTTTTAGTTATATGGAGAATATCTTTTCTGGAATTAATACCGCTTTCAGAAATAACTATACGATTTTTTAAATTAAATTTTTTATATAATTTAATTGTATTATTTATGTCTGTTTTAAAATTTTTTAAGTTACGATTATTAATTCCAATAATACTTTTTTTTAAACTTAAAGCGAAAGTCATCTCTTTTTCATCATGAACTTCTACTATTGTATCTAAGCCACATTTATTAGCTACATCATATAATTCTTTTGCTAGCTTTTCTTTTATAGCAGACAATAAAATTAATATGCAATCTGCTCCATAAAATTTTGCCTCATAAATTTGAAATGGATCAATAAAAAAATCCTTCGCTAGAATTGGAATGTTATATTTACTTTTTATTTGCTGCATAAATTTTTTATTACCTAAAAAAAATTTATCTTCAGTCAATACTGACAAGCATGAAGCACCTCCTTCTATATATTGTTTAGCTATTTCATTAGGATTAAATTTTTTTTTTAGAATTCCTTTTGAGGGACTAGCTTTTTTAATTTCAGCTATAATTGAAATTTTATTTTTTTTAATATTATTTAGCAATCTTGATTTAAAAAAAGATTTTTTTTTAAGATTAGAAAATATTGTATTATTTTTTTTATGGAAAATAATTTTTTTTTTTTTATAGTTAATAATTTTTCTTAGAATATTCATTATTACGTAAATTGATAAATTTTTTTAATAGCATTACCTGATAGTAAATAATCCCTCACTTTATAATATGCTTTCTTTAAATCTCTTTCTTTTTCAGAAACTATTAGTCCAGCGGCCGCATTAAGTGCAACAATTTCTGAAAAAGCATTTTGTTTTCCTTTTAAGATTTCTATTATTTTTTTACTATTGTACCCAGCATCTTTTCCAACAATTGATTTAAAATTGTATTTTTTTTTAATTATAGATTTTGGATTAATTATAAAACTTTTAATTTTTTTATTATTCAGTTCATAAACTTTGGTTTTATTAAAAATAGATATTTCATCTAAACCTTCATTACTGTGAAAAACCCATGCTTTCTTATGTCCTAACGCCTTTAAAACATTTATGTATGGAAGTAATAAATTTTTATCAAAGATGCCAATAATTTGCCTTTTCACTAAGCCTGGATTTATTAAAGGACCTAAAAGATTAAAAATTGTTTTAAAAGGAAGATTTTTTCTTACATTAGCTACATTTTTCATTGCTAAATGATAATTTGGAGCAAATAAAAAAATAAAATGATTTTTTTTAATTTTTTTTTCTAAATTTTTTTTATTATCCATTATATTAATTCCAAGTTTTTCTAATACATCAGCTGATCCGCATTTTGAGGTAATTGATCTATTTCCATGCTTAACTACATTAACTCCTAGCCCCGATAGTACAATTGCAGCTGCTGTTGAAACATTAAGAGTTTGTTTTCCATCACCGCCTGTACCACATGTATCTATTGAGTTTTTTGGAACTTTAACTTTGATTAACTTTTTTCTTAGAATTTTTGCAGCTATAAAAATATTCTTATAGTTATGTCCGTTCCTAGAGATCAAAGTTAAAATTGCAGAGATTAAATTCTCGTTAATTTCAGCACTAATAATTTTCTTAAATAAAAAATTTAGTTCTGAATTTGATAAATCTTTATTAAGGATTAATCTTGTTACTATATTTTTTAATATCATTTAATTTTTATAAAGTTTTTAAAGATTACTTTTCCAAAATTTGTTTTAATACTCTCAGGATGAAATTGAATGCCATACAGATGATATTTTTTATGACTAATACCCATAATGATATTATCTACCGTTTTTGCCGAGATTTCAAAATCATCAATAAGAGTTTTTCTGTCAATTATAAGACTATGATATCTTGTTGCATAAATATTTTTTGGAATTTTTTTAAAAAGCTTTGATCCATTGTGCATAATTTTACTTAATTTTCCGTGCATAACTATTTTTGCTTTTTTGATTACTGAGCCAAAAGCAGCACCTATAATTTGATGTCCAAGGCAAATTCCTAAAATAGGAATTGTTTTATAAAATTTTTTAACTAAATTTATGCAAATTCCAGAGCTATCAGGATGGCCTGGGCCTGGTGATATGACAATTTTATCAAACTTATTTTTTGATATTTCTTTTAATGATATTTTGTCATTTCTAAAAACTTCAACTTTTGCACCCAACTCAGAAAGCGAATGAAAAATATTATATGTAAAACTATCATAGTTATCTATTAACAGTATTTTTTTCATTTAGTTAGCAGCCTCAAATAACGCCTTTGCTTTATTTACCGTCTCTTTGTACTCCTTTATAGGAACACTATCAGCCACAATCCCAGCTCCTGATTGTACATAGATTTTATTATCAATAATTAAAGCGGTTCTTAAAGCTATACATGTGTCCATTTCATTATTGGGAGTGAAATATCCAATACCACCAGCATACAATTTTCTTTTAGTTAATTCTAAATTATCAATAATTTCCATGGCTCTTATTTTGGGGGCTCCCGAAACAGTTCCGGCTGGAAAACCTGAGAACAAAGTATCTAATAATGTATTTTGTTTATCAAAATCTCCAACTACGTTTGAAACTATATGCATAACATGTGAATATTTTTCAACTTTAAATTTTTGATCAACTTTTACGGTTCCAATTTTTGAAACTTTGCCAACATCATTTCGTCCCAAATCAAGTAACATTAAATGTTCAGAAATTTCTTTTTTATCATTAAGAAGTTCTTTTTTAAATTTATTATCTTCTTTAATATTTTTTCCTCTAGGTCTGGTCCCTGCAATAGGTCTAATAGTAATCTTGTTATCTCTTACTCTAACTAAAATCTCGGGACTACTGCCAGATATTTTAAATTTATTAAAGTTAAAGAAGAACATAAATGGAGAAGGATTTATAATTCTTAATTTTTTATAAAAATTAATAGGGGTTTTATTTAATTTACTTTCAAATCTTTGACTTAAGACAACCTGAAATATCTCGCCACTATTAATTAATTTTTTAGCCTTAATTATAGATTTCAAAAAAGTATTTTTTGAAATATTGCTTTTAATAATATTTCCAATTTTATTTTTTTTTAAATTAGGATAAGAAATACAAACGTTATTTATTCTCGCAATAAATTTATTAATTTCTTCACATTTCAATAAATATATTTTTTTAAGGTTTATTTTTTTTTGTGTTCCATAAATATTTTGTATAAAAAATAATTTATTTTTCTCATTGTCATAAATGACAACTAATTGTGGACGAATTAATTTTACATCAGGAATTCTAATATCGTTTTTGCAATTATTAGGAATTTTTTCTTTAAACCTTATTATATCATATCCAAAATACCCTGCTATCATTGCTGACATTAATGGTAGTTTTTTTGAAGTCTTAAAGGAAAATTTTTTTATTAACTTATTTAAATAATCAAAAGGTTTTTTTTTAATTATTTTTTTTTTATTATTTAAAATTTTAATTACATGATTATTATTTACCTCAATTATCTGGTCAGGATTAAAACCAAATATAGTATAACGTCCTCTATTCTTAACCTTTTCTACTGACTCAAATATAAAACTATCTTTACTTAATGAGACTAACTCAATTAATTTCTCTATTGTTTGTAATTTTGGCTTATCTTTTATAGCATAAATCTGCGAAAAAATTTTTTTTTTTAAATCTTTTTTAAATTCATTAAAAGTTGAAAATTTCATTTTAAAAATTTTTAAGGTAACTATTTAATTGTTTTTCATTAATTATAATTTGATATTTTTTCCTTAAAAAATCTTCGTATAGGATATTTATTTTATTACTAAGAATAATTTCAGAATTTTTTTTGTTGTTAGGAATATATCCACTAATTGAATTTATAATTATTTTTTGTTTAAGATTTTTATTGATTTGTTCCTCAAGAATTTTTGAATTTATATTTTTTTCTAATAAAAATTTTTCATATTTTGTTCTTGAAAAAACTTCTTTATCTTTAAATTCATTACTATTTTTTATTTCTATAGCTATCACTGTATCATCGATCATAATTCCCAAATTTTTCGCGTGAAGCTTTAGCAGTTTTTCGGATATAATGTTTGATATAGCAAGTATATGAATATTTTTCTCAATTGCTATTTTTTGAGATTGAATATTATTATTTCTAATTATTTTATTGAATTCATTGGCAAATTCACTAAAAGATATTTCATCACCATCGATTTCTGCTATAGTGCCATTATAGTCCGATCTATAAAAATCATTAATTCCCCAAAACACAAAACTTAGAGCAATTAATGCTATGAAAATTTTAGCCATTACTGTTTCTGAGAATTTTCTTAATGATGATAGCATTTAATATTTTAAAAGAGATTATTTTAGTCTAGATATAACTTATTTATGAGCAAAACTATATATTTTATAGCCAACTGGAAAATGAATGGTAATTTTCATTCTATTACAGAAATTGAAAATGTTAATAATTTTTTAAGAAAAAACGTATTTTCAAAATTAAAAAAAATTATATTTTGTCCACCCTCTAATTTGTTAGTATCTTTTACTAAAAAAATTAAAGCTAAATTAATAGATTTTGGGGCACAAGATATTAGTAAAATAGATTTTAGTCACGGTCCATATACAGGTCAGCTAAGCGCAAAGATGATTAAAGATTCTGGCGCTAACTATGTTATTATCGGTCATTCAGAAAAAAGGTTATTAGACGAAGATTATAAAACTATTAAAAAAAAAATTAGTATTGCTATAAAAAATAAACTGAAAGTTATTTTTTGTATCGGAGAAAATTTATCGCAAAAGAATAAAAATTTATCGTTTAAAACTTTAAAAAATCAAATTACAAATTCTTTAGATAAAAAAATTGACTTTAATAATTTAATTATTGCTTATGAGCCAATTTGGTCTATTGGAACTGGTATTATTCCATCGAATAATTATTTAGATCAAATTTATCAAAATTTAAAAAAATTTTTAAATGAGAAATACAAGGTTAAATATCCCGTCCTAATATATGGTGGATCTGTTACCACGGATAATGTTGCAATTTTAGCAAAGAATAGTTTAATATCTGGTTTTTTAATTGGTGGAGCTTCTTTAAGAAGTAAAAGCCTCATTAAGATTATAAAAAATTATTTTAAATAATTAATGGAAACTTTATTATTAGTAATTCATATTACTTTAGCCATTCTTCTGATTGGATCAGTATTACTCCAGAAATCAGATGGTGGGGCTTTAGGAATAGGGGGGAATAGTGATAATCTTATGTCATCGAGATCAGCTGGTAATTTTTTGACCAAATTTACCACCGTTCTAGCTTTTTTATTTATTATAACTAGTATTTCTTTAACTCTTATTAATAAAAAAGATAATTCACAAAAATCAATCATTGATAAAATTGAACAGTTAGATAAAAATAGCAGTTCACAACCAAAAATTCCTAGTTCAAAATAATTTATTTAATATTTTCTTTGTCATAACTGCTAAATAATCTATAGTGATTTTCCATGGTCCGTTTTATTTTTGTTACCGGCGGCGTGGTTTCATCACTTGGCAAGGGTATTGCTTCTGCTTCAATAGCTACATTATTACAGTCACGGGGTTACAAAGTAAGAATTCGAAAATTAGATCCTTACTTAAATATAGATCCAGGGACAATGAACCCTTACGAACATGGAGAAGTTTACGTGACAGAAGATGGCGCTGAAACTGATCTTGATCTTGGACATTACGAAAGATTCACGGAAATAAATACAAAAAAATCAGATAATATTACTACAGGAAAAATTTATCAAAATATAATCACCAAAGAAAGAAACGGTCATTATAAAGGATCAACAGTTCAAATTATTCCACATGTCACGGATGAAATAAAAAAATTTATTACTAGTGATTTAACTAATGAAGATTTTGTAATTTGTGAAATAGGAGGAACGGTTGGAGATATTGAAAGTTTACCATTCTTAGAAGCAATCAGACAATACTCTAATGAAGCTGGAACTGAAAAATGTTTATTTATTCATTTAACATTAGTACCATATATTAAAAGTGCAGCAGAATTAAAAACAAAACCAACGCAGCATTCAGTAAAGGAATTAAGAAGCATTGGTATTCAACCTGACATGATTTTGTGTCGTTCAGAAAGTTTAATTCCTAACGAAGAAAAAGCTAAAATAGCGTTATTCTGTAATGTAAAAAAATCAAATGTATTTCAATCCATAGATGTAAAATCAATTTATGAAGTACCTTTAAAATACCAAGAAGAGGAATTAGATAAAAAAATATTAGATCACTTTGGTATTGAAAGTAAAAAAAATCCTAAATTAGATAATTGGAAGTCATTTAATAAAAAACTTAATAGTAAAAAAAATAATATTAAAATTTCAATTGTTGGTAAATATACGCATTTAAAAGATGCTTATAAATCTTTGCATGAAGCTCTAATCCATGCTGCAGTTTATAATAATGTTCATTTAGATCTAAATTGGATTGAATCATCTGATATAAAAAATTCAAAAGATTTAGAAAGTAAATTAGAAAAAACTAATGGAATTTTGATACCGGGCGGTTTTGGAAAACGTGGTGTTGAAGGTAAAATTTTATCTGTGCAGTACGCAAGAACAAAGAAAATTCCTTTTTTTGGAATTTGTTTTGGAATGCAAATATCTATTATTGAACTTTCGAAAAATTTATTAGGTTTGAAAGATTCAAATTCTACAGAGTTGTCTAAGACCAAAAACCCAGTAGTTTGCCTTATAGAGGAGTGGACAAAAGGAAAAAAAATTTTAAAAGGTGAGAAATATAAAATTGGTGGATCTATGAGACTAGGCTCATATCCAGCTAAAGTTAAAAAAGATTCATTACTTTATAAGATTTATGGAAATAAGAGTTTAATCCATGAAAGACATAGACATAGATATGAAGTAAATAGTTCATATAAATCAATGTTAGAAAAAAAAGGAGTTATTTTTTCAGCAAATTCTCCAGATGGAAAATTGCCAGAAGCTATAGAGCTTAATAATCATCCTTGGTTTATAGGTGTTCAATTTCATCCCGAATTAAAATCAAGACCATTTACTCCTCATAAAATATTTATTTCTTTCATTGATGCCGCTATTAAAAATAAAAATTTAAATTTATGAAAAATAAAATTATTAAAATAAAAAAATTAAGTTTAGGAAATAATTTGCCATTAACTTTAATTGCTGGCCCTTGCCAAATTGAAAGTAAAGATCATTGTCATATGATAGCTTCGAGAATTAAAGAAATAACTAATAAATTAAAAATCGGATTTATTTTTAAAAGTTCCTTCGACAAAGCGAACAGAACAAGTTTGAAATCTCAAAGAGGAGTTGGCCTTGAAAAATCTTTATCTATATTTGATTTCATTTCAAAAGATTTAGATATTCCTATTTTAACTGATGTGCACAACGTAGAACAATGCAAAATAGTTTCTGATGTTGTTGATATTATTCAAATACCTGCTTTTTTATGCAGACAAACAGACTTGTTAGTAGCTGCAGC
>Ga0247841_10014017_pt1 | contig 10116 bp, 8 predicted proteins | sample LaCruzMarch2015__2_FD_192410 | JGI IMG/M metagenome (GOLD analysis project Ga0247841, IMG submission 192410) | Freshwater microbial communities from meromictic Lake La Cruz, Castile-La Mancha, Spain - LaCruzMarch2015_18m | ecosystem: Environmental > Aquatic > Freshwater > Lake | place: Spain...
TTTTTCAACCTGAGACAGCACCCCGTTTTTTTGAATTCAACCTGGGACTCCTCAATACAGAAATCCTCTGCCAGAACAACATCACAAATGACCAGATGTTGCTCTTTTCCCTTTCAAAACAGATAAATGAGCTTTTTGTTGGCCACATGGGAAAGATCAGGATTATTCACACCCTGAATTCTTTGATGAGGTATTTGTCGCCAAAGCAACTGGAATCCAAAAAATTGGCTGCTGTTTGCTTCGATGACAGCGGATTCCTGTTGATTATCTGCATCGATTCAAAACCGGTCCTGGTAAATCATTTTGTACTTAATCATCAGGATGACTTTTCTTACTTTTTTTTGTCAGCACTTCAGCAAACCGGGCTTGATTGCCATAACCTCAGGGTTTTTGTATCCGGTGATTCTGACCAGCTTCCGACTTTAAATCTGACAAAAACAGGAAGACCTGATTTTGAATTTTTAACCTGTCCCTATCCTTTAAAAGGTATCGGGAAATTCCCCTTCCATCAATATTTCAGCCTTTATTGAATGAGAATAATCGGTGGCTCCATGAAAGGCAGGATTATCCATCCACCCCGGAATTTCCGCGGCAGGCCAACCACTGACATGGCTAAGGAAGCATTGTTTAACATACTCGCAAACCGTATTGAATTCTCAGAAATTTCAATCCTGGACCTGTTCTCGGGATCGGGAAATATAAGTTTTGAATTTGCCAGCCGCGGTTGCAGAAATATCACCTGCGTTGAAAAAGACTTCTATCATTACCGGTTCATTAAGCAAACCATTGCCAGCTTCGGGTTTCCCATTACTGCCATTCACGGGGATGCCATCCACTTCCTGGAAAAAGTACCCGGTAAATATGACCTGATTTTTGCGGATCCTCCATTTAATCTCCCCGATTTGAATAAACTTCCTGATTTGATTATTGATGGGCAGGTTTTAAATGAAAAAGGGATTTTAATTCTCGAACATCCGAAAGAACACAATTTTACTAAGATTCCGCAGTTTTCCGAAGTAAGGCAGTACGGACATGTCAATTTCAGCTTTTTTAAGCAATCACCCGATTAAATTTCCCCGATTCCGGCAATTGGCCAATTTTTTTTATCCCGGATTTTTGCAGAGAAAAAAAGATATTTTATATTTGCACCGCCTTTAACAATTAGCCGTTACTAATTGGAAAAGCAACCGATCAGGTGATGTAGTTCAGTTGGTTAGAATGCCGGCCTGTCACGCCGGAGGTCGCGAGTTCGAGCCTCGTCGTCACCGCCAGAAAAGCTGCCCGAAAAGGCAGCTTTTTTTATTCAAAATGAACCAGGTTTTTAGGGTCAAGCACCTTCTCTCCAAAAAAAGAATAGGCTGTCAGCTTCTTCGAAATACCAGAACCGGAATCAAGGCAACAAACATTGGGACGGATGACATAGGGTCCTGAGAACCTGCGGTAATGGCCGAAGAATAAAATTGGCGCATCTTCGGGGTAAGACGTGGTTTCAGGAATGATTTCAGGAGGGACAGTGTAGGCGGGTAACCTGAATTTATCCTCGAACGAAATCTGTTCAAAGGTTTTCCCGACTGGTGAATCCCACCACGCCATCCTGAATGACCTGTGGAAAATACCCTTGTTGTCTCTGACCCTGAGATCGGCAGGTACCTCAAAGTTGATGCCCTTGGTGGTCTGCCAGATCATCGTACCCAAATCTGAAGCCGGATTTTTATATATTTCCCTGAAAACCTGTTTTTTTATCCTCAGTCCTGAAAAATTTTCCCTGAAATACCTGATATAATCGTCATTCCAATAAGCATGTACAACCCTGAAATCCCCAAAATCGAGAAACAAAGGGAGGGTCCTCAACCAGTTCCGGAAACTTTTCCATTCGGCAGGGACTGACAGGAACTCCTTGAGAACATTTTTCATCGACATCGACAATTCACTGTTGATCCGAACGAGTAACCCCCCGTTCTGGTCTTTCAGATTGATTAAAATGGCATAAATCTCATGGTTCCCGAGTATCGCGTAACCATCCCCGCTTTCAACCATGTTCCGCACGAGATGAAGCGTTTTTCTGGATTCATTTCCCCTGTTGATCAGGTCACCGACAAATACAGGTTTGCGGTCAGGATGAAAAAATGAATTGTTAAATGATTTGTATCCCAGTTGCCGCAATAATCCTGTCAGCAATGTGAAATTCCCGTGCACATCTCCAATTATGTCGTAAATCATTCCTTCGGATTATTAAATAATGATTTAAACAAAACCAACCTTTTCCCAAAAATACAAAAAATCACATCCTTTCAGGCATTTCTATTCCCAACAGGGACATTCCGTTTTTCAGGTTCCTTGATGCCACATCCGATAAAATTAACCTGAAATTCCGTTTGCATTCGTCGGATTCACCCAAAATGGTGATGTTGTGGTAAAACTGGTTGAAGCATTTTGCAAGGTCATAGCAATAATTGGCAATCACTGCCGGGCTATACCCCTCGCCGGCCTCTCTAACTACCGCAGGGAACAGTGCGATCTGCCTGATGAGTTCCAGTTCCTTGTCGCAAGGGATTATACCTTCAGCAATACCCGCTGATTGATCCACATTCAATTCGATTGCCTTTCTGAAAACCGACCTGATCCTTGCATAGGTATATTGGATGAAGGTTCCGGTATTTCCATTGAAATCGATCGAATCATCCGGGTTGAAAAGCATGTTCTTCTTTGGGTCCACCTTGAGTATAAAATATTTCAGCGCCCCCAGGGCAATCTGCCTGAATGTTTTTTTGTTCTCCTCCTCTGAAAATTCACCGAGTTTTCCAAGTTCTGCCGACATTCGTACGGCCACACCGACCATTTCTTCGATCAGGTCATCGGCGTCAACAACTGTTCCTTCCCTGGATTTCATTTTTCCGGAAGGAAGTTCAACCATTCCGTACGAAAAATGGTGCAATCCCCTGCCCCATTCAAAACCCAATTTGTCAAGAAGGATGGCCAGCACCTGGAAATGGTAATTTTGCTCGTTGCCGACTACATAAATCATTTTGTCAATCCGGTATTCATCAAACCGCATTTTTGCAGTTCCTATATCCTGAGTCATGTAAACCGAGGTCCCGTCGCTCCGGAGCAGCACCTTGTGGTCAAGCCCGTCATTAGCCAGATTTGCCCACACTGAACCATCCTCTTTTCGGTAAAAAATTCCGTTTTCCAGACCACGGAGTACCTCCTCCCTGCCGGCTAAATAAGTTTCTGATTCATAATAGATCTTGTCGAAATTTACGCCGAGTGCCTTGTATGTGGTATCAAACCCCTCGTAGACCCAACCATTCATCATCTTCCACAGTCCTATAGTTTCACGGTCTCCAGATTCCCATTTACGAAGCAGCTCACGGGCACCAAGCATTAAAGGGGCTTCATCCTCAGCAACTTCCTGCGGGATTCCCCCTGCAACCAATTCCGATACCTCCCTTTTATATTGCTTGTCAAACATCACATAAAACTCGCCGACGAGGTGGTCGCCTTTGATTCCGGTATTTTCCGGTGTCCGGCCATTACCCCATCGCTGCCAGGCAAGCATCGATTTGCAAATGTGGATACCCCGGTCGTTTACAATGTTGGTCTTAACCACCTTGTAACCATTGGCCTTCAGGATTTCACAGAGCGAGAAACCGAGCAGGTTGTTCCGGATATGGCCCAGATGCAAGGGTTTATTGGTATTTGGTGATGAATATTCGACCATGATCATTTTCGCAGCATCGGTAACCGGAATGTACCCAAATTGTTCGTTTTTGGCGGCATCGTTCAATAATCCGACCCAATACGATGGATCGAGGGTCATATTGAGGAATCCCTTGATTGCATTGAACCTGGTAATCAGATGGAGCCTGTTTGCCAGGTAACCCCCGATTTCAGCCCCTGTAATCTCGGGTGATTTTCCGGAATATTTCAACAAGGGAAATACAACAAGGGTATAATCGCCTTCATGTTCTTTTCTGGTGATTTTTAGCTGCACTTCCTGTTCCTGCAGGTTTTTACCGTAGACCTGCTGAAATGCATCGATGATCCCGGAAATCAGCCTCTGCTCAATAGTCATGTTCTTTTTTTGATTTGCAAAGATAGGATATTAATCATTTAACGGGGCACAAAAAAAGCCCTGCCAGATGGCAGGGCTTTCATATCTTTGTCAAAGGTTTATTTTTTAATCTTGATCATAAATTCAGCGCGACGGTTCAGGTGACGTTCAGTCAGTTTTGAATTCGGCACAGCCGGGTTCTTTTCACCATAACCTTCAGAACTAACATAAGCATTGGTGACACCTTTTTCTGTCAGGTATTTAACCACAGCCTGTGCACGTTTTTCTGAAAGTTCTATGTTGTGTTTCTCTCCACCGACAGAACAGGTATAACCTGAGACATCGAGGTTGAATTCCTTGCTCGATTTAATCATGTCAACTAATTTGTCGAGGTTGGCTTTTCCTTCAGGTTTGAGTACAGCTTTATCGAAATCGAAATAGATGGGACCCAGGTCAACCGTTTTCCAGTCATCGGGGCAGCCCTGCATTTCCTTTGTTCCGGGTTGTGTGGGGCATTTGTCCTCACAATCGATGATTCCGTCTTTATCGGTATCAAGCGGGCAGCCTACCTTATCAACCGGGCAGCCTTTCGGCGTGTTGGGGCATTTGTCATCGGGATCAGGAACGCCGTCACCATCGGTATCGGGGCAACCCTGGAATTTTTTCAGGCCAGCCACATCAGGGCACCTGTCATCCTTGTCGGGTATACCGTCACCGTCTTTATCAGGACAACCATTGAACTGGGGAAGTCCTGCCTCATCAGGGCAATCATCTTTATAATCAGGAATGCCGTCTTTGTCCCTGTCGAGGGGGCAGCCATCCTTGTCAACCTTCACACCGGCAGGTGTATCGGGGCATTTGTCTTTCCTGTCGGGAACACCGTCACCATCAGAATCCTTGGGTTTGCCAAACGAAAACTCAACAATACTTGAAACCTTCATGTGATTTTCTTTCACTTCAGCGCCTTTGGCATCAAGCCAGCCTTTCACGCCATTGATATAGCCGCCTTCCACATAAAGTGCTGTGCTTGAGCCGACTTTAAATTTTGAACCAAGGCCTGCATTGAATGAAATCCCGCCATTATAATCCCTATCGCTTTTTGTATTATCCATAAGATACCCCGGGCCAGCATACAGGTAAGGCTGAAAAACCGATTTATCTTTGTACAATTTTAATCTAAGGTCAAGGGCACCCATCATAAAATTAGGACCAACATCTTCGTTCGACTGTTTAAGACCGAGATCACCTTTCAGCCTGAGGTCAAAAGTCGGGCTCAGAAACCTGCTCAGGTAAAGTTCAGGCATAAAACCACCTTTCCCTGATTGATCAAGGTTCAGGTAGAAACCCGGACCAAAACCGATAGCCCATTTTTTTTCAGCATTCTGACCAAAAACGGAGCCTCCAACCAGAAACAAAATAAAAATAAAAGTAAATTTTCTCATATTGCTGTTTTTTAAAGTTTAATAACCGACAATACAACAAATATAATTTGTTTCCGGCAATTTAAAGAATTTTTTAAAAATTTACACTTAAAATGTAATTAAATTTTCAGATTGCCGTTTGATTCTATTCCTGCTTTCTTAAAAAAGAACCATATACATCCTGAAAATGCCTTACCTGGCTCACATGCCGGGTTGTTGCAGGCAAAAAGGCAGGTTTCCCCCGGTTGTAGGCCGATACTGCTTTATCCCACGATCCGTGTTGCCCGTAGAGTTGTGAAAGGAATTTTGCCCCCGCGTTGATCGATTTACCAACGTGAAACCGTTCATCGATTTGCGAGAGTTTCAGATAATCAAAGTTTTTTGCCTGAATAAGCCGCCGTAGTTGATTGCCGTGATTTTTGTCGCGGCCGGTTGCTGCCGAAGTTCCATACGTCTTTAAACCAAATTGCCGGGCTGTGCCGGGCTGGAACATCATCAGCCCTGCCCCTCCGTCGTCACCTGAGTTAAGCTCCAGCGGATTGCCCATGCTTTCCTGCATGATCAGCCCTGCCAGAAGGTTTTCCTCGATACGGTAACGCTCTTCTGCCTTCTGAACCAGGCTATGCCACCGGTAAGTTCGTAAAAAACGGCCATAATCTGAATATTTTCCGGTGTTCAGAATCTCTTCATTGTCCTTCACTTCCACAGTGGCGTTCCCCCATTTGATGTCCGATTCCCGGAAGAGCCTGCTGCCCGACTGTAAAACATCGCCCACAAAACCGGAAACATCAAAATAACGCTGCTGGATCAGGAGGTCAATATTCCACAACCGGAAGAAGAACCATCCTGCCAGGAGCACCCAGGGCAATACACGCAGGGAAATATTCCTCGATGTCTTTGTCCTCAGCAGGATCCTGCCCACCTGCTTTTTCACTTTTTTTGCAATCCCCTTTGAGAAGAACAACCAGTTAAGCAGAACCAGGACACCGAAAAAAAGGAATCCCGCGACAAAGGCTGCGAAACTGCCATGAACCCGAAAAGTTACCCAATTCATCAACTTTCCGAGAAAATACAAAACAGGAAGGTTTGTCAGGGCCAGTATGATGAACAGGTAGCCGGTTGAAAGATGGTTCTTTTTGATCGATCTCATCGTTTAAGGTTCATTCATTCCGGGTACAATTGCCGATTAAAGGTTTTAAAAACACAAATTTAAAAGAATAACCGGAAAGAATGGGGCAATAGAATTATTAATAAACAGCCTCATAATCCCTGTATATTCGGTAGGGACAATTCATGAATTGTCCCTACATCGGTGTAATGGCCTGATTAATATATCGGGGTTATGACCTGATTAATACATCCAGGTTATGGCCTGATTAATAATGTTCCAAAAAAATTCTGTTTTTGAAAACAGATTGCTATCATTGTCCTTTCAGACACTGGATAATATGATTCTCAAAAATTCCTTTCTTGTTGGTTTTACATTCTTTTGTTTTCAGGCTGGTTTTACGCAACCTCCTGAAAAGAAGAAATTGCCTGCAAAACCGGTCCGTTATGATTTTACGGCATACCGGCAGAAAACTGTGGTTATCACAGGGGAGGAACAGCAACTTTACCGGATAATCATGGAATACCGGGCTGAAAAGAACCTGCCATCCATCCCCCTTTCGGTTGCACTTACCTACGTGGCACAAACCCATGCAGGTGACCTTGCAGAGAATTACCAGCCGGGAGGACGTTGCAACCTGAACTCCTGGTCGAAACAGGAAGGCTGGTCATCGTGCTGTTATCTGAAAGGCCACAGCCAGGCGGATTGTATGTGGAACAAACCAAGGGAACTGACCACCTATCCGGCCGATGGGTTTGAAATCGTTTTTTGCAGCGCGGTAAACCCGACTCCCGAAGCTGCATTTAAACATTGGAAAAATAATCCCCTGAATGATTGTGTAATCAGGAATACAGGCACATGGTCCGAAACTACCTGGCAGGCCATAGGAATCGGGGTTTATAAGAACTATATTACCGTATGGCTTGGAAAGGAACCTGATAATGACGGGGAGCCGGAAATGCATGAAGAAAAAAAATGAATATTCCCGGAATTTTCAATCCTGTCTACTATATATTAATGTATATGAAAGGCAAATTTGTTTTATGGGTCAGTAAGCTTGATAACAATATCGGCATCTTTATCCTTTGCTATTTCTCGAACAGTTTTGTTGATGCGGGGTGTAATTTTCGAATAATCGGCTTCCATTTCTTTCCTACCATAAAGAATCCTGATTACTTTATCAAGAATTGGATCAAACGCTTCATCCCGGTAAAATCCATAAATCATGTGGGTACCGTTGCAATTCTCACAAAAAATCTGGTCTGGATTAAATCCTTTAGCCAGTCACTTGACTTGTTAATGCACTCTTCGGTAAAATTCGACCTTCGTGAAATCGTCCCGTTCATCAGGACGATGTTAACCTTGTTGATTTCCGGAACAGGTGATCCTTCATTTGCTTGTGTTTGACCTGATGATTTCAAACCATTCCGGCTAACAACCAAGAAATTTAAGATAACCAGCACGAAAAGCAGGATCAGGTTTATTATCGAAATAAACTTGATCGTTTTAATAATTTTTGCAGTATCTGAAGAAGTGTCCCTTAATAATTCTGATATATAAGAATTATTTAATTGTACCTTGTATTACACCCCCAGGAGGACATTCTTGATTTTTATCTCTTCTTTTCAAGTTGTTATCCTTCTTATTGATTGGGAACTGTGGGAAAAGAGTTAACGAAAAAAGGAGTTTTCTAAACTTTAATTTCTCAACTTTTTCAGATTTAGCTGTATCATAAGATGACCATAACCCACCTAAGTAGCATTTAAATAACAAATATTCTTTAAAAATAGTTCCTGATCCTTCACAAGTAAGTTTACCAAATCCGCTATAATATCCATCAATCTTAGATGGAGATGGAGAATGAACAAAATTGGTCATCCCATTTTCCCAACCCCAAACAAACTTTGGTCCAACTTTTAATTTATTACCAAAATTGAGGAAACAACCAAATCCATCATAAAATAGAAACGGTTTGTTAATCTCCATGCCAATTTTAGGATTTCGTTTATATAATCCTTCAAAAGAAAATCCCGGATTGATCAAGCATGATTTAATATTAAAAAGCAATCCAAAATTTGCATCTGCCTCTAAGTAATTTGATCCGAAAGTTAAATGTGAATCAAAAATCACTTGTTTTTTTGCCAAATCAGATTGATAATCAGATCTGATCCATAGACATGCATTAACACCAGAGAAGGGATCTAACATTCTATATCCTGAATCAAAAAATAGAAAGCTAAAATCTAATCCTAGGTTTGCTTTTAAATTGAGAAATGAGATTTTCTTTGAAACTTCCTGAATTATTTTATCTTGATCAAAACCATCAATCTTAGGTTTGATATATTCGTCAAAAATTTTAAAACTCTCTGACAATTGATTCTGGTTAACTATTTGAGTTTCACTAAAGGTTTTTAAATCATCAATTTTATTGTTTAAATCAGACAATATCTTATTAATTGCAAAATAGGAAACAGCATCTAATTCTTTATTCGTAAACTTAATAATATAACTTAGGCTATCAATTTTACCAATGTTTTTTCCGCCATTATCAATCTCAACTTTTAATTGTCTAATCGTTTCATTAAGAAAACTAATTCGTTTCTGAAAAATATCGTAATTAGTTAATTCGAAATCAGTTTCAACTATTGAAAAATTATTTTTAGGAAACTTTATAACTTGATCGTCATATTTAGGATTTAATAAAACAGCCAAAAGAGTATCGGGCAGGTTGCTGAATAATACAGATGAAACTGATAAATTAAAAGAACCATTTTGATCCAAAGAATACCATCCGTTTAAACCAGAAAAACCAATTCTAATCTCAGTTTTGGGTTGGAAATTTGATTCAATCTTTCCTTCAATTTTAGCATATCTTTCAATAATTCCTGTTCCTCTAAAAAGTGAGTTCATTCTGTTTTCCAAAATAATTTCACCAAAATCAATTTCCTTGTTCCCTTTTGAAATTTCTAATATTTTCCGTAAAAAATAAGGATGATAAAAAAGTATAAACTTAGGAGGAATACTATCAATAATCTTAAAATTACCCTTATCATTCGAATAACAAAATTTATTACTATTTAAAAGTTTAATTTCTACATCCTTTATGGGTAATTTTTCATTTTGAAGATAATCATTTTCGAGAACTTTACCTTTTATTAAAAACTCTTGAGAAAAGGAGTTCTTAATTATATAAAGATTGCAAATTTGCAAAACAATTAAGAAATATGAAAACCGTGTTAATATCAAAGTTTTAGAATTACTTATATTTCGTAATATACGAAAAATCGGTTTATTTATTATCATTGTTGTCCAGTAAAACGGTGAATTGATAGTTTATATTTCGCAAACTGTTGGTTTTCAACATCATATTTTTTAATCCTGAAAAGTATGTCCCTGCATTTAAAAGAAGAGTGAGTCGTTCTATTTCATCCTGATATCCCTTGTAATATCTTGCCAACTACCCTCCGGATCTTCCAAGAAGTAACAAATATTGATGTAATTTAACAATTGATACTGGATCACGAACTTCATGG
>Ga0247841_10014018_pt1 | contig 10115 bp, 3 predicted proteins | sample LaCruzMarch2015__2_FD_192410 | JGI IMG/M metagenome (GOLD analysis project Ga0247841, IMG submission 192410) | Freshwater microbial communities from meromictic Lake La Cruz, Castile-La Mancha, Spain - LaCruzMarch2015_18m | ecosystem: Environmental > Aquatic > Freshwater > Lake | place: Spain...
GAAGGAGTTAACGCAGATATTATTCGGGATTACATCAAAAATCAAGGCAGGAAAGGAGAACAACTTAAGCTTTTTAGTTTCGTCTAACGTCGTAGATGCTCCGTGCTCTTGGCACGGAGAGGTTCACAACTTTATAGATATGGGTGGAAATTATTATTTTTGATTTATAAATAATTATAGCTATTAAACTAATATTGCTAGCAGATGAAATTGAATGATTAGGGTTATTAAATTAGTATTATTGATGCTTTTTAATAATTAAATTTTTTGCTGATGATTGTATATTAATGGCTAATGGGGTTGATGTGCAAAATAGTAAAAAGAATATTATGATTGTAATACTAAAACAACAATCTTCTTAGTATTATTAACTGGGCGATTATAGAATTAATTAAAAAGGGTTGTGATTTTACTTAACTTCAATTAAAACTGCCTGAACTTGAGCTTCTTGTCCTGGGCGATTTGTTATTCTTGCTTTTCCTGCATCTGTGTCTAATATTGCACCTTTTATTAGAATATTTTGTCTTGCTAAGAACTTATTTGCAGGAGTCTGCTCTACATTTTTTATTTTTACTTGTTTTGATTTTCCATTTACTATTAAATTTGCAACATCTGTTGATAAAAGAAAAGTCTTCATTTTTCCACTCATTGCTCTTATGCTCTTTGTTTTAGTCTTGCCTAGTTTTGCAAATAGCTTTTTTCCTGTTTTTTCAAATTTCTTTCTCTTTCTATTTGCGTGGTATTTTCCACCTGTGATTTTTCTTCCTTTATTCATAAATTAGAGAAAAAGAGATGGTATTTAAAGGTTTTGCTGATGTTTTTCCTATGCGATTTCTTTTTCTTTAATGGTATGGATACTATATGTAGGTTAGTAATAAACCTGATAACTTAGTAATAAACTTAGGTATTTTTTATGTGTGGATTTGGGGTTATTAGGTGGGAGAGATTTTTGAGATTGGGTAATTTGAATGGATACTTTGGGTGTGTATTTTTTGAGTATAATAATGTTTTTAAACTTGTTATACTACATAATTTTAATAAAAAAGAGATTGATATGACACATAAAATATTTATAAAAAGAGGGGGTAAAAGTTATGGGCCGTATATTTATGAAAGTTATAGGGAAAATGGAAAGATAAAGAAAAGGTATCTTGGGATTGGTGAGAAGGAAAAGAGTTATACTACGCACCATGGGTTTGTTTTTCCTATTATTTTTATTGCTATTCTTTTATTTTTTGCAATTTCTGTTTATTTTTATTCTTCAATTAGCGGGAAAGTCAGCCTTGATATTTCTTCTAGTTATACTACAAATGAGATCATAACTGGGAATTTAAATTTGGTTTTAAAACAAGGAGAATTAATTCCTACTAATTCTGAAATTCAGGCAAATTTAGGAAGTCAGAGCAAGAATTTGCTGTTGTCTGATTTATTAGACTCTGGAATTAGTTCTGGAAATTATTATGCAGAAGGAAAACAAATAAGTGGGAGTGGAGGGGGTTATGGGGTTAGTGGTGAAAAATCTAATTCTGTTTTAAAGTTTAGCTATAGAATTGTTGGAGAAGAAATACAATCTGAAAATAATAATGAAGTTGTTAATAATTCTAATAATGATGAAGGTGTAAGTGGGGGGGATAGTGGGACAAGTGAAGGGGGTAATGGGGAAGAACAAGTACAACCATTTGTAGAAACACCAACAGCCCCTAATCAAGAAGAAACTTCAACTGAAACTTTGAATTCAAATAATAATTATGCTGAAAGTAATAGTGGGGAAAGTTCTTCAAGTGGAGAGGTTTCAGGTGGATTAACAGGAAATGTTATATTGGAAGATAATTTACATGGAAGTGTTTCAAAAGACAAAGATGCTACAATATCTGTTGCTAGTGGGGAAACAGTTGAGATAATTAGTGTTGAAGATGAAAATGGGAATAAATTAAGCAATTCTTTGCTGAATATTAATAAAAATGAGAATAATGTTGTTGTTTCTACTGATTATTATGTAGGGGGGTTTGGGCAGGAATATTTAGGGCCAGAGACCCAAGAGCTTAAAATTGATTTGGCTAAGTTAAATTTAATTGCTGAAAATGGAAACTTAGAAATTCAATTAGTTTATAATAATGAAGAGCTGGCTTCTGTTTCTAAGGAAATTTCTGTTGAGATTGGAAATAATGAGACTTCTATAATTCCTGAGCAAAATTTAACAGCTAACTCAACAATAGAAACAAATATTACTGCTAATATTACAATTGAGACAAATGTGACTCTTGGGAATTTAAGCATAAGGACAATACAGGGAAGAGCAAGATTAGGAGAAAAAGTTAAGTGGAAGAAGGTTGTTGAATCTGAAGTTGCTACTAATATAACAATTGAAGTTCCTGGAATTGCTGAAAATGTTTCTGTTTTAAAAGTTGAAAACAATGTTAGAAGTGAAGTTGATGAGAGTCAAGTTTCAATCACAGGTAATGTTGCCTTAAAATTAGAAACAGAACAAGAGGGATTTTTAACTAAATTGTGGAAGAAGTTTAGAAGTATAACTGGTTTTGCTGTTTCTGAAGAGGTAGAAAATGGGGATGAAAATAAAACAGTTATAGTTGATGAAAATGCAACTAATTTTGAAGTTGAATATGAAACACCTGCTCCTTATTCTGAGGAACAGAATTTGACTAGTGGAAAAGAAATAACTATTGTTGGACCTGATTCTGTCCATTATTCTGATATTGTTGCCTATACTGAATTAAATACAGAAGTTTCTGCTGATAAGATTAAACTTTATTGGATTGTGAATGGAACTAAAGAGATAGTTCATACTGATAATTATGATTTGAATGAAAATGGATTGGTTGATTATATTGAATGGCTTGTTCCTCACTTATCAAATCAAACTTATCAATTAATTATCGAGATTTCTAAAGCAGAATTGCTTGATGAAAATAAAACTTTTATCGAAGATGTTTATGAACAAGTTAAATCAAGAGATTATAATTATACTTCTGTTGAAAGTGGGCAGTATTTAAGAGTTACATTTGAGCAGATGCTTGATAATACAAGAGATATTACTATTTATGGAAAAGGAAATAATTCTATTGTAGAAATTTATAAGGCTGACGATACTAATAAAATTGATGAATTTGTAATTTCTGAAGATGGGGTGTATAAGAAATTATTGACTAGCATGACTGGAGAGGCAGATGTTTTTGATTTGAAGTTCTTGAATGAAACTTGGGTTGATTATGTTGTTGATCCTGATGATATAACTGCTCCAATAATTAACTTCACTAATCCTACTCCTGTGAGTGGAACTACTACAACTAATATCTCTGTAATAATTAATACTTCAATAACTCAAGGAACTAATCAGATAGCTTCTATTATTTATAATTTTAATAATACCAACTGCTCAATTTATGACTCAAGTTTAGTTCTTATGTATAATTTTGAGAATAATTCTGCTTTGGGAGAGAATGATACCAAAGTAGTTGATGTTTCAAGATATGGGAATAATGGAACTAATTATGGGGCAAGTTGGAATTCATCTGGAAAATATGGCGGAGGGTATAGTTTTGATGGAAATAGCAGTTATATGTTCTTAGGCAATTTATCCAACCTAAATCTTTCTGCACCAATTTCTATTTCGACATGGATTAGTTATTGGGGGGGAGGTGATACATCAAGACAGATGTTTGTTGATAATTTCAATGGTGATAGGCGTATGGGACTAGGAATAGAAAAATTATTTAGCAACAATACAATAACTTTTTTTACTTCGAGTACCTCTGACTTCTTGTATTCTGGAATAACACCTATTGTTGGCCAATGGTATTACGTTGTTGGAGTTTATAATGGAACAGATAACATACTTTATGTTAATGGAGTATTAACTAATTCAACGCATAATTTTACATCACAAAATGGGGGTAATTGGTATATAGGTGAAGCAGGTACAGCAAATATCAGATACTTCAACGGAACAATCGACGAAGTCCGTATCTGGAACAGAAGTTTGAGTACTTCTGAAGTCTCCCAACAATATATATCTAATTTACAAAAATTTAATTTAACACAATGGTATCTTTATGTTAATCAATCTAAGAATTCAACTGCTGGACTTGATATTGGGACTTATAGTTATCAAGCATCTGCAACAGATACAGCTGGAAATGTTAACAGCACTGAAACTAGAACAGTACAAATACTTAGTAGTATTATTTCAGATATAACTCCCCCGCTAATTAACTTTACTAGTCCTACACCAAATAATAACACAATAACCACTAATTCTTCATTTATAGTTAATATTTCAATAGCAGAACCAAATTTGAACAATGTTAGTTATAACTTTAATAATACTAATTATTCTATTTATGATTCAAGTTTAGTTTTGATGTATAATTTTGAGAATTTAAGTAGTTTGGGAGAAAATGATACTCTTGTTGCCGATTTAAGTAAGTATGGGAATAATGGAACAAATTATGGAGCAACTTATACTAGTTCTGGAAAATTAGGTGGTGCTTACACTTTTGATGGGGCAAGTAGTTATATCAATACAACTGCAAATGTAAGTGCTGTTTTTACTTACTCTGCTTGGATAAATTCTTCTGGCTCAACATACAGAACAATAATCGGGGTTTCTTCACTTAACTGGGACCCATTATTTTATGTAAAAGATGACAACCGAATAGGTCTATCAAAACAAAATATTAATACACTAGGAACTTCATCTGGGACAGTGACTAATGGTGTTTGGAATTATGTTGCTGTAACTTACAATTCTTCTGGTGATTATGCGTTTTATATAAATGGTGCATTGTCTGGAAGTGGGACTAATTTGGTTACATTCACTTTGTTAAACCATGTAGTAGTTGGATTTACTAATGATGGTGGAGCAATGTATTTCAATGGCTCAATCGATGAAGTAAGAATCTGGAATAGAAGCCTGTCTGCTTCTGAAATTCAACAATTATATATGAGCAACTTGCAGAAATTTAATTCAACTCAATGGTATCTTTATGTGAATCAGAGTAAGAATTCGACTAATGGATTAGATAATGGAGCTTACACTTATCAAGCGTTTGCTCAAGATTCTGCTGGAAATATGAACCAAACAGAGATAAGGACTATACAAGTTAATTTGCCTGATACAACTCCTCCACTGATTAACTTCACATCGCCAACTCCAAATAATAACACAATAACAACTAATACTTCATTTATTGTTAATATTTCTATAGAAGAGTCAAGTTTAGGGAATTTAACTTATAATTTTAACAATACTAACTACAATTATTATGACCCAAGTTTAATTTTGATGTATAATTTTGATAATAATTCTGCTATAGGAGAAAATGATAGTTATGTTGTTGATTCAGGTATATATGGAAAATATAATGGGACTAATGTTGGAGAAGCAAAATGGGAATCAAATGGAAGATATGGTGGGATGATGACCTTCAATAGAACTAGTCGTATTACTTATGGTAGTAATGGTGATAATCCTCTAGATTATGCCACTAATATTTATTATAATACAAACACTGTTTCAATATGGATGAAATTTGGGCCATCTGAATATTATAACACAACTAATTTATTTGGTATAGGGAATCAAGGATGCAATAGATTTTATATAAATAATCTTTGGGATAGAATACATTGCACTGTAGGCAATATAGATCAAGGAATAAATGACAATTCAACATATGTTACTCGTGATGCAACACAATATGATAGATGGTATAATATAATTGTTACTTATGATAAAAATGCAATAGATGGCAATACTACTCATTGTTATTTAGATGGGGTTTTAGGAACAGCATATTACAGCAATGTATCTTGTTATCATCCTGCTATGGGGATTGGCTATGCTAATTTTTCAGTAGATGAATTAAAAATATGGAATAAGACTTTAAGCTCAGATGAAGCATATCAGCAATATATCTCAAATTTATATAAATTTAATTCAACTCAATGGTATCTTTATGTGAATCAGTCTGTTTCAAGTTCAGGAAACTATACCTATCAGGCATCTGCTTCTGATACAAGTGGGAATACTAATTCTACTGATTTGAGAACAATACAGGTTAATTTAACTGATACAACTTCCCCACTAATTAATTTCACAACACATACTCCTGTAAATGGAACAACACAATCTGCAAATAATATATTTGTTAATGTTTCTTCAAGTGATGATAATATTCATTCTGTGGTTATGGATTGGAATAGAAGTTTAGTTGGTTGGTATAGATTTAATAGCAATACGGGATTGAATGATTCTTCTTCTTGGAGTAATAATGGAACAAATTATGGAGCAACTTATACTAGCTCTGGACACTTGGGGGGAGCTTACACTTTTGATGGGGTTAATGACTATATTGATTTAGCTAGCAATCAGAGTTTGAATATATCTGGAAATCAACTTACTATTGTTTCTTGGTTTAAAACCGACTCTCCACAAAACGATATGAAAATATTTTATGGCACCACAAATAATTTACAGGGTTATGGTGTAGCAATTTATAATCATACCTATGAGTCAATGTTCTGTACACCTTCTTCTTGTCAGGGTACAAGACTTCTAGGAACAAGGGTTGAGATGAATGATAGCAGATGGCATTTTGGAGCAAGTGTTTATAATGGTTCAATCGAAATTGATTATATTGATGGTGTTCAGTATGGAAATACTGTTAGCCAGAATGGAAATGTAATTAGTGGAAATGTAAATTTAATTGGTAGTTATCTTGCCAGTCATTATTTCTTCAATGGTTCAATTGATGATTTCCAGATTTATTCAAGAGCATTATCTGCTCAGGAGATACTAGCAGTCTATAATGCAACTGCAAACCAATATTACAACAACTTTACAAATCTTGTTACTGGGAATTATACCTATCAAGCTTATGCTCAGGATAGTGCTGGAAATGTAAATCAAACCGAAATGAGGACTATACAAGTTAATTTGCCAGATACAACTTCCCCACTAATTAACTTTACAAATCCTACACCCAACAATGCAACAACACAATTTGCAAATAGTATTTATGTGAATGTTTCTTCAAGTGATGGTGGGAGTAATCATTCTACATTTGTTAACTTTGACAATTCGCTTGTATCTTGGTGGAGGATGGATGATTATTCAGGAAATACGGTAATCGATTATATAGGAAGAAATAATGGAACGGCAATAAATTCAACTTATACTAGTTCGGGTAAGATGAGTGGGGCAGAGAGTTTTGATGGAGATGGAGATTATATAAATATTTCTTCTGTTAATGCCTTCCCATCAGGAAGTCTTTCATTTGGTGGCTGGGTAAAATTTTCAGGTTACACGTCAGATTTACAAACGATTGTATATTTGAAAGGTGGCGCATCAAATTGTCAAATTAATTTGGGGCGTAATGTAACAGGTTTAGGAAATCTAAGTTATTATTTAAGAGACAGTAATCTTGCAGTAGTTGATGACTACGTTTCAAATATAAGTATAACTGATGGCGCTTGGTATCACTTTTTTACAACCTTGGAAAAATCTGGAAATATATGCAATTCTTCATTTTATATTAATAGTAATTCGGTAAGAAGCGCCACCAATAAAACTTGCACAGGAAACTTTTTAGCAAACTATTATAGGTTTATAGGCAGTGCTGATTTTTATACATTTTTTAATGGCTCAATTGATGATATAATGATATTTAATAGAAGTTTGAGTGCAAGTGAGATTTCAGCTTTGTATAACGCACAGGCAAGTCAATATTATAACAATTTTACTTCTCTTGGTGATGGGGTGCATACATTCACTGCATATTCACAAGATTTGGCAGGAAATGTGAACTCTACTGAATTAAGAAGTATACAAGTTAATTTGACAGATATAACTCCCCCTTATATTGGGTTTATTAGCCCTACAAATACAACTTATACAACTTCTTCTATAGTCGTAAATATTTCATCTGATTCAACTAATTTATCAATATGGTGGAATAATGGGACTTCTAATTTGAGCTATAGTGGTGTTGTTAGTTTAACTCTTGCTGATGGAAATTATAATTTTATTGCCTATGCTAATGATTCTTTGAATAATGTTAATTCAACAAGCATAAGTTTTGTTGTTAGTGATTTAACTGCTCCTGCAATAAGCACTATTGCAGATTCTGTAACGAGTTCAACAGCAAAAATAACTTGGACTAGTGATGAGGATAGTAATTCAACTGTTTATTATAGAACTTCAACAGGAACAATTTCAAGTTTGAGCAATACAACATTCACAACAAGTCATTATGTGACTTTGAGTGGATTATCTGCTTCAACTTTGTATTATTATAATGTTTCTTCTTGTGATGTTTCTAATAATTGCAATGTGTCTTCTCAATATAGTTTTATAACTTCTTCAGGAGGAACAAATCCTCCTAGTGCTGGGGGTGGAGGAGGTGGTGGCGGTTCAAGTGCAACAACTGCTACTGGGAAGACTACAATTGATAATGATTTTACAATTGACAAGACAGAATTAAATCTTGAAAAAGTCAGTCTTAAGGAGCTTAGAAAAATTCGTCTTAAAATTATGAATAATGCTACAACTAATCTGACATTTAAATTTGCTTCTAATAAAGAGTATATTAATGCACCTGATGATGTTTCTATTGGTGCAAATGAAGAAAAAGAAGTTATATTTTATATCTATGCGCCTGATAAACTTGGAAAATATGAAGCAGAAATTAGTATTAGCAATGGAATTTTAGTTAAAAAAATACCGGTTACAATTGATGTTGTTTCCAGTGCACTATTTGATTTGAGTGTTTCTATCCCAGATGATTATAAGAAAGTTGAGCAGGGAAAAATTGTTTATGCAAGTATAAAAGCAATTAACATGGGGTTGAATGGCAAAGTGGATATTAAATTAGATTATTCTCTTAGAAAAGGTAAGAGTATTATAAAAACTTTCCATGAGACTCTTGCTGTCGAGACACAATTAGAAATTTTAAGAAAGATTGATATAACCTCTGACTTAAGTGATGGATATTATGACTTTTATGCAGAATTGCAGTATGAAGATAGTTTTGTGACTGCTTCTGATAATTTTTATGTTGGAAAAGACTATCCTGCTACTAAATTTTTGAAGATTGTTTATATTATTGTTTTTTGTTTGTTAGTTCTTGGAATAATAGTATACTTGCTTTTTAAGAAAAGAGAATTTCCATTTAATACTAAGAAGTGGAAATAAATATTTAATTAAATGGTATTATTTTTAGGGTTATGATTTTTGCAAATGTAAAAGATTTAATAATAAACAATTGCGAAACCAGTATTGCCAGCTTATAATGATGTCCTCGATTTTATGAAGAATACTAAAATATTATAATGTGCTATATAAATTTTGTTTTAACCAATAATAAATAACAACAATGATTTAGTTTGTTAATAATATGTAAGGTTGGGTGTAGTAAATAAGAAATTTGTTTATTCTTTAAAATACTCTTTTAAATCTTTGTTTCGTTAACTTAGTAGTATCTGCGAACCAAAAGATTTAAAAGAGTTAAATATTATTGAGATTTATGGTAAACGGAATTGAAAGACCGCTTGACTTGCTGAATAACAGCAAAGGCAAGCAAGTTTTAGTGCAGTTGAAGAACGACAAACAGCTTGTCGGAACTTTGGTTGCGTTTGACATCCACGTTAACATCGTGATGGACAATGCAAAAGAGATGGAAAACAATGAAGTAAAAAGAAGCATTGGTTTAACCTTTTTAAGGGGAGACACAATAATTTTTATTTCACCAGCTTCAACAGCTTCAAAGAATTAAGCGTTATTGCTGCCTATTTTCGCAGGGCACTTCTAACGAGTTATCTTACTGGTAAGTTTGATAAATATTATGGTGTTAATAATAAAAATAAATTTTTACTAATAACTTATAACTTAAATACTCTTTTTTGATAATGGTGTTAATAATTATAAATCTTGAGCATTAATAATTAAGTTAATATGGGTGATTATATGAGTATCTTGAAAAAGTTGTAACAAATTATGAGTGTGCGACCCAGGGACATATGTCCTAGGGCAACCGAAAATTAGTTCTGCTTGAATTACTTTAGTTTTTAATGAAAAAAGAAGAAATTAGAAAAGAATT
>Ga0247841_10014019_pt1 | contig 10112 bp, 10 predicted proteins | sample LaCruzMarch2015__2_FD_192410 | JGI IMG/M metagenome (GOLD analysis project Ga0247841, IMG submission 192410) | Freshwater microbial communities from meromictic Lake La Cruz, Castile-La Mancha, Spain - LaCruzMarch2015_18m | ecosystem: Environmental > Aquatic > Freshwater > Lake | place: Spain...
CATCCAGTCTGTCCGCATCCTGAACAACTTTTCCTTCGATTGTTCTCATTAGGGTTTTTACTTCCGCCCCCTTAAAGGATATGTCGTTAATTATTTCGCAAACGTGGGCTATTGTTTGGGCATCAACTTCAATGCTTTCAAGCCATTCGCGTGCGAGTCTTGGCCCAATATTTGAATCACCATCGTGAAATTTCCAATCAGCGATATCGTGGAGAAGCGCAGCGAGTTCGACAATAAAAGTGTCTGCTTTCTCTTTTGTAGCAATATATTTTGCTGTTTTCCAAACTCTATAGACATGCCAGTAGTCATGTCCTGAGAGTTCTCCTTCGAGAGATTTTCTTACGTGGGCTTCAGTAAGTTTTACTACATACTCTTTGTTCATCAGTGAATTTGATATTGAAAGATTTTTTATACTCCTCCTTCATTTAGTACATTATGTTTGAGCAGGAAAACGGGTTGTTGTTTAAGTCTCTTTGCATTGATCCTCATAAGGTGCCAAAGCACGCAAAGGTTTTTCTCTCGCACGCGCACTCTGATCATGTTAAGCTTTCTAAAAAGTCAGAGTTTTTTGCGACTAGCGAAACGATTGATCTTGTGAAGCAAAGGTTTGGGGAAGCCAATTTTACCACGCTTGAATTAAATAAAAAGAAAAAGTTTGAGGATTTTGAATTGGAATTGTTTCCTAACGGTCACATTTTGGGTTCGGCTCAGTCAAAGTTTTTTGATGACGGGAAAGAATTTGTTTTTACTTCTGATTTTAGAATGCAGGATTCTCTTTTCTTTAAAGGAGCAACTCCAAAGAGCGCGGAAACTCTTGTTCTTGAAACAACTTTTGGTTCCCCGCAGTACGTTTTCCCAAAGCAGGATGAGGTTGTAAAAGAAATTACTAAGTGGGTGGGGGATAAGTCAAAAAACGGGCTTGTGTTGTTGAGCGGGTACTCGCTTGGCAAAGCGCAGGAACTAACTAGAATTGCTAATGATGCGGGCGTGGTTCCGATTGTGCATGATTCTATTTTTGAGTCTAACGAGATTTACAAAAAATATGGGGTGAAAGTCGGGGATTATTTAAAGCTTGATCATAACTTGAAGGATTCAACCGTTCTAATAATGCCTCCTCAACTTGTGGGAAAGCACTTGTTTGCAACCTTGGAGCATTTTGATAAGCGAAAGATTCATTCTGCCCTTGCCACGGGCTGGGCGCATAGGGGAGCGTTTGACAAAACTTTTCCCCTTAGCAATCATGCGGATTACAATGATTTGATTGAGTATGTAAAAATATCAAGTCCAAAATTAGTCCTTACTGATCATGGTTTTTGTGAGGAGTTCGCAAGAAAACTAAACAAATTAGGCTACAATGCGAAGCCACTCAAGCAACATAAACAGAAATTGATTAGCGAGTTTTAAATTCTGCTAGTTCTAGCAGTTTTCGCGATTTGTTCCTGCTTTGCTTCGATTTCTTTTTTTAGCCTAGCTTCCTCTTCCTGAATTGATGTGCTGAACATTTCGCTTCTAAGGTGAGCGATTGATTTGATTAGGGTTTGCCTTCTTTTTCCTTTTATCATTCTTAGTTTTCCTTCATGCACAGGGGTTTGGATGTGTAACTTTGAGGCGGTTCTTTTTGCTTGGGCTACAATCCAATCGTCAAGAGCAAGCATAAAAACAATTCCCGAATTTGGGTTTTTTATTTTTTCTTGAGCCATTCGCTCAATTAACTCTTTTTTTATTTCTATTCGTAATTTGAGAAGTTCAGCAACTCTTGCGCCGAATTGTTTTTTATGAAGTTTTCGTCTTTCAATAGTCTGTATTTCAGAAAAAGTGTGTCTCATTCTTATTGCAGCTTCCTTTGCTCTTTTCCTTAAGACTGCCCCATGGATAACATTATTTTGCATCATTAAGCCCCTTCCTTGTCATAATAGTTACTTCTTTTGGTTTTAAAAAACCTTTTTCTCTTGTTTTATCATTTGGTTGTGTTGTGATGAGCAAGGTTGAGGTTACAAAGGAGCTGATTCAAAAAGTTGCCAAGAACGCTAGGCTCTCTCTTACTGATGAGGAGCTTGAAAAATTTGTTCCTCAAATTCAAGAAATTATTGTGGATTCTTTTAGCAAGCTTGATGAAGTGGAAGCAAAAGAAGAGCCTTCTTTTCAGCCGGTGAGTGTAAGTAATCGTTTCAGAGCGGATAAGCCAAAGGCTGGCCTTACTCAAGAGGAAGCGCTTAGCAATGTAGATAAGAAGTTAAGGCAGGACGGGTATTTGAAGGGACCTAAAGTTTTGTAATTATTAAATTTATTTTAGAAAAAATGATTTGTTGGTGTTTGTAATGAAAAGAGAAGAAACAATCACTTTTTTTGTTGAAGAGGCAAGAAAAGATTTTTCAATTGTGGAAAAAAATCTTGCGAGTATTATGCAGGAAGCAAAAGTAAGTGAAGTAAAAAAGCTTAATTATATTGAAGAGTTTGACGCGCAGAATGTGGTGAGGCAACTCGTTGAGTTAAAAAAAAGTTTTGCTGCGAAGGACTCAAAGTATTACGGAAAACTTTTTGGGGTCCCAATTACTGTGAAGGATGCGATTTGCGTTAGGGGACTCGAATCAAAAGCAGGTTCAAAAATTTTGAAAGGGTACAAACCATTGTTTGATGCTACTGTAATTGAGCACGCAAGAAATGAAGGCGCAATTATTTTAGCAAAAACCACTCAGGATGAATTTGGTTTTGGGACTTTTGCAACAAACACAATTAAAGTTCCTAAAAACCCCTTTGATAATTCACGCTCATGCGGGGGCTCAAGCGGGGGTGCCGCAGGATTTACTGCGTTCACAAAAAATTACCATTTAGCAATTGGGGAGAGCACGGGGGGGAGCATTGCTTGTCCTGCAAGTTTTTGCGGTTGTGTTGGTCTTACCCCTACTTACGGGGTTGTTTCAAGGTTTGGCTTGATTGATTACGCAAACTCGCTTGATAAGATTGGAGCGATTGCAAAGAACGCGGAGGATGCTGCGCTCTTGCTTGAAGTAATTTCAGGCTATGATGAGCGGGATTCTACTTCACTAAAAAATGGTTTTGTAAAAGAAGAAGGGGAAATAAAGAGGGTTGCAATTATTAAGGATTTTTTTGAACCTTGCGATGAGGAAGTAAAAAAGGTTGTTAAAAAGAAAATTGAAGAGTTAAAAAAGTTTTACGCAGTGGAAGAAGTTTCTCTTCCGCTCAATGTGAAATATTCTCTTGCAGCGTATTATGTTATTGCAACATGCGAAGCTTCAACAAATCTTGCAAAGCTCTCCGGACTTCGTTATGGGGTGCAAGGAAGTGTTGAGGGAAAGCACTTTGATGAGTATTTCTCTGAAATTAGAAGCAAAGAATTTGGCGCGGAAGCGAAGAGGAGAATTATTCTTGGAACGTTTGCGAGAATGAGCGGGTATCGTGATGCGTACTACCTCAAAGCGATGCGGGTAAGAACAAAATTAATTAATGAGTTTAATGAAGCGTTTAAGAAATACGATTTGCTTTTGTGCCCAACAATGCCTACTGTTGCTCCTCGGTTTGATGAGATAGAAAAACTTACTCCAATGCAAAACTTTGCGATGGATTTATGCACGGTTCCTGCAAATCTTGCTGGCTTGCCTCATGTTAGCGTGAATGCGGGCTTCTCAAAAAATAATCTTCCTATCGGGTTAATGGCTATTGCTCCACATTTGGAAGAAAAAAGACTCTATTCTTTCGCGAGGGTGGTGGAAGCATGAGTGAAGAAACTAAAGTAATTATTGGTCTTGAGATTCACGCTTATCTTGGCACGGAGAGTAAATTGTTTTGTTCTTGCGCAACAAATGCGACAATGCCTAATACTGCGTGCTGTCCAATTTGTTTGGGTCATCCTGGAAGCAAGCCGGTTCTGAATGAAAAAGCTGTTGAGCTTGGAGTAAAAGTTGGTCTTGCCTTAAATTGCACAATTAATGAGGATTTTTTCTTTAGCAGGAAAACTTATTTCTACCCTGACATGAGCATGAATTATCAAATCACGCAGTACGAGGTTCCGGTTGCAGAAAAAGGGATGGTTACTCTTCCAAGCGGAAAGAAAATACGAATTAGAAGGGCTCACATTGAGTGGGATCCTGCGGCGTTGGTTCACCCGAGCGGGATGGGGAAAAGCAATTATGTGTTGATTGATTACAATCGTTCGGGTCTTCCGTTGATTGAGATTGTTACCGAACCTGATTTGTCCTCTCCTGCTGAAGCTAGAGAGTTCATGAATACTCTTGAAAATATTTTGAGTTACTTAAACGTGTTAAGACCAAACACGACAATGAAAGTGGATTGTAACATTTCCATTAATGGGGGAAACAGAACCGAAATAAAAAATGTTTCGGGATACGCTGCTGCTGAGAAAGCGCTTACTTTTGAACTCGCAAGACAGAAGCTTGAATTAAAGAATGGGAAAATAATTCATCAGCACACAAGGGCATTTAATGCGGACACTGGGATGACGGTTGAACTGCGAAAAAAAGAAACTGAGGACGATTATGGGTATATTTTCGATCCTGACCTTGTGAAAGTGTCTCTTGGGAAAGATTATTTGGCGAGCGCGAAAGCAGAGCTTCCTGAGCTTCCAGAAGCCAAGGCGCAACGCTTGATGAAAGAATTTAATTTTTCAGAGTACGATGCGAGGGTGCTTTGTGGGGATTTTAACTTGGGAAAAATATTTGATAAGCTGGTTGAAAAAAAAGCAAGCCCTCAAATTTCTGCGAGGATTCTGACGAGGGAACTTCTAGCGGTTCTCAATCACGATGCGCTTTTGTGGAGTGAAGTTAGTGTGAGCGCTGATGATTTTGTGGGGCTAGTTGAACTGATTGAGAAAGGGAAGGTTTCGGACAAGAACGCGAAAGCCGCAGTAATTAATTATGTGAGCGGGGACAAATCAAAACCTGTTGAGTTTCTTTCAAAAAATAATTTATTAATTTCTGAAAGTATTGATCTTGATGCAGTTGTTGTAAAAATTATTTCTTCAAATGAGAAGGCAGTCACGGATTATAAAGCGGGCAATCAAAAATCCTTAAATTTCCTTTCGGGGCTTGTGATGAGAGAAACTAAGGGGACTGCGAGTCCGCAAAAAGTTTTAGAAATGCTCAAGAAAAAACTCAGCTGATTATTTGGTACATGCTTAGAATCGGTTTTGCAAGCATTTGTACCATAAGTGGTTTATAAGCCTCTTTTCATTACTTACTTAGTCCTTTCATCTGGCGCAAGGAGCTGGGTTTTTTAGCTCTTTGTTCCTATTATTCTTGTTAATTAGGGGGTATTTTTTTGGATTTGAGAAAAGTTTTCTTGTTAGTATCAACTGTTTTTCTTAGTGCGGTAGTGTTTGCTGCGCCTTGGGATGTTTTAAGAGAGCCTGTCGCTTGGCTTGGAACTTTTGAGCCGTTCACTTCTTGGGCACTGTTAATTGTTTCTTTAGGTTTGTTTGGAGTTGCTGTTTTAGCGTTAAAGAAAAAATCTTCTTCAAAATTAAAGTGGGTCGGAGCAGCTTTTGGTTTGTTTTTTTTGAAAGCGTTGCTTGTAGTGCTTGATTTGTATGTTTCTAGCGGGAACTTTATGAACTACGCAATTCAGGGTTTCTTTGATCTTATAATTCTTGGAATACTTTTTGTTGCGTTGTTTCGGAAGTGAATTCTTTAGCTGGTTATTATGGTTGATAGGGGGCTAAAGAGATTGGATGAGGCGATGGCGCTTACTCCTAGGGACAGAATTTACTCTACTATTGTTCAAAATCCCGGGCTTCATTTTAGGGAGATTCAGAGGAGAACAAATATTGCTACTGGCGCTCTTCAGTATCATATTGATTATTTGAAGAAAAAGAATTTTGTGAGGGAGGAGAAGCAGGGAAAATTTTCCCACTTTTATTCCCTTCAGAATCAGCACGTGGATTCTGGGTTAATGAATCTTTTAAGGCAGGAATCGGTTCGAAGAATTGTGTTATTTTTGATGAATAGGAGAAGGGCGACTCTTCCTATTATCTCAAAAAATGTTTTGCTTAGTCTTTCAACAACTAGTTTTCACATGCAGAAGCTTTTGCTTTCAAATATAGTTGCGCAGAAAAATATTCAGGGGAAGGTGTATTTTTGTTTAACGGACAAGGAAAAGGTTTTAGGGTTGCTTGTTGAATATCAAAAGAGTTTCCTTGATGTTCTTGTGGATAACTTTATTGACACTTGGGAGAAAGAGTTTAAACCTTAATTTAGTTATTTGATAAACTCAATTTATTGGACCAAGTCCCATTTGGGACGGGTCCCGTGCCCGAGGGCACTTGGACACATTTTTTAGAAAATCCATTTTTTTGTGTTATTAAACCAAATAAGCAGTAATAAATATTTCTTTTTTCATTATTACTGGTATGAAACTCGAGCTTTTTCTCTTTAGGCACGGCGCTCTTCATTCAAAAAAGAATATTTTGTGCGGGTGGCTTAATCTTCCTTTAAGTAAAGTTGGGGAAGCGCAAGCGAAAATTCTCGCAAAAAAACTTGCAAAAGAAAAAATTGATGCTGGATTTTGTTCTGATTTGATTAGAAGTAAGCAGGTTCTAATTGAGGTTTTGAAGAACAAACCGCGATCACTTGTTGTTGTTGACCCGCGTTTGCGTGAGAGGCATTTTGGCGCGCTCTCAGGGGAACTTGAAAGCATTTTTGCAAATACTTCTTCATTGAAAAAAGTTGAGGGGGGTTTTGTTGAGGGAGTTCCGGGGCTTGAGAGCATGCATGTTGTGAGAAAGAGGTTGTTCCCTTTCATGAATAACTTGTTAAGATTCATGCAGAAAGAGAAAGTTAATGTGGCGATTAGCGCGCACAAGGAATCCTTAATGCTTATTCAGGAGTATTTGGAAGGACTCGCTCCAGACCAGGCTGAGAAGCTTAAGCATTTTCCGACAGAGTATAAAAAGTATGTTATTGAATTTGATTAGTTAAAAAGTATTCAAAAATTTTTTCTTTTGATTTATTTTAGCTTAAATCCTGCGGCAACTAATATTGGGAATATTATGCTTGCCTCTCCCCACACTTTAACGTTGTTCTCGTCAGGCGCCGCTTTTCCCCAGGACTTTGCTTCGTTAGGATTTGCTCCGGCGTTACTTCCTTCCCCCTCGTACCCCGTGTTAATGTAAATCGTATAATCAGCTCCTTCTCTTAGCATGCAGGAGTTCATGATGAAGTGCTTAGGGACGCTTCCTCCCAAGAGTATTGCCCCTATTTTTTCTTCAAGCATTACCGTATCATACATTTCTTCAACATCAGTCGCCATATCTATTTCAAAATCAGGATGTTCTTTTCTAAAAAAATAAATGTGGTCCCCTATTGCTCCGTCATGAAGTGGGATGCAGAATAATTTGAGTTTGTTTTTGTAAGCCCAGTAAACAAAACTCTCGTTCTTTTTTGGAGAACTTTCAAGCGCTTTGCCCATTTCTTTAATTATTACGGTGCTTGTAATTCTCTTTTTGCTCTTCTTGTGATTTGTATAAACTTTTTCCAAAATACTTTTAAAGAATTTCTCAAACCAAATATACCTTTCGTTTGGTATGTAAATGTTTCCGGTTCTATTCACCCCATTTTTTCTAAGTTCTCCTCCCTCTGCATTAAACTCTCCGTGGAGAAAATCACCGTATGTTTTGATTACGTCTTCTTCAAGTCCGCCTGTTGTAGTTACCATTACGTTAACGAGTTTGTTTTTTGCCAAGTAAGTAATGTTTTCTCGCACGCCGCTAGTTCCCATGTTTGAGGTGAAACCTAAATAGATTGAGGCGTTTTCTTCCTGCATTTTTTTTACAAGCTCAATCGCTTTTCCAAGGTTTGTTGCCTGAAAGCCTACGTTCTTAAATGAGTCAAAAAACTTTTTTGTGTCAAAGCTCTCGTCAAAGTTATACCCTTGCACTTTTCCGCTTCCCAGTTCTTTGCTTTTTTTGTGTAAGGCTTTTTTTGGATCAATTTTTTTCATTTTTTCACCAAAATTAATACTAATATATGGGCAGGAGGAGATTTGAACTCCTGACCGCACGATTATCAGTCGTGTGCTCCAACCAGCTGAGCTACCCGCCCCTATAAAAATCTTGTTTGGGGGAAAGGCTTTAAATGATTGTGTGAAAGCCAAAAAACTGCATTTGCGGGCTTCTTGAATTGGTTTAAATAGGGGGGCGTGTTTTATTATTTCCTCATGGATTTGCTTTGGATTCTCATTCCTTCCATTCTTGGGCCCATTATTGGGGCTGCGCTCGGGGTAATTAAAAAACCAAGTGACAGGCTTGTTTTTCACTTGCTTTCTTTCTCTGCAGGAGTAATGATTGCCATTGCCCTTATTGAGGTTCTCCCCCTAAGTGTTAAGTATTCTGGGGTTTTTGGGTGTATTTTTGGCTTATTTTTTGGCTCAATTTTGATGTTTTTGCTTGATAGGTTCATTCCGAACTCTCACGCAGATATTAGTGTTGATAAAAAGTTGTGTGATATTAAGAAGACCTCAAACTCTCTTTGGCTTGCGATAATGGTTCACCATATTCCTGAAGGATTAACGATTGCGATTGGGACTTTGGTTGATTTTAAGCTTACTATGATCCTTGCGATTGGGTTGTTTGTGCATTACATTCCTGAAAGTATTTGCATTGCAGCCCCTTACTATTATTGCACAAAGAACAGATTGAAATCTTTCTTAATTGCTGCAATGACTTTTGTTCCTATAGTAATTGGATTTTTTTTGGGTTATTTCTTTTATCAGTTCATTCCTCAAACAATTTTTGGTGTAATTGTGGGAATTACTGCCGGGATAATGACTCACATTTCTGCGGTTGAATTAATCCCTTCCTCCGCAAAGAAGATATCAAACCATAATACAATTTTTTCTTTCATTTTTGGGATAGTTTTTGTAGTGCTTTTGAGGCTAATAGTTTAGTTGTTTTGAGTTGCAAGAAAGCCTCTTTTTTTTGGGGAAATCCTTTCTCCAGCATAGCTTTAAATTGCTACTCTAAGACATATTTTTTATTCGGTTCCTTAAAGGGAATTAATGAGAATAGTTAGCCCCTTCGTCTAGTGGCCAAGGATGCAGGCCTTTGAAGCCTGAGACCCCAGTCCGAATCTGGGAGGGGCTATTTTTATTTATTTTAATAAATTAAAAAGAACTTTTCAGGCGTTTTTATGAATCGCGTTTTTTACAGGGAAGTTGTTAGGGATTACTCTTTGATAATTGAAGAAGCCTGGTTTTTTGGTTTAACTAAAAGTTGTGATAAGGCTTTTGGGAAAAACCCTTTCTCTCCAATAAACGTTTTTAATTTGCGTGAGGGTGCTATTGAGCTTTGGCATGAGAATAGTGCTTACAAGTGGCTGCTTGATACGCTTGTTGATAGGGCAAAAAACGAGCCTGATTTAATTAAAAAAATTATTTCTGATTATAGTAAAAGTCTAAAGTATAATGAAAAATTTTGGAAGAGGGGGGCGTGCAGCTCTCGCGAAGAGCTGGTGGATTATATTGAGCATGTTTTTGATTCGATGCTTGGCTTTGCGGTGTTTTATTATCTTGGGGTTGACGAGCGCACTCCAAAAGAGATTCGGGACTTTGTTCTCAATATGCGAAAAGAGGATAAATTTTTTGAGGAAGCGGACAGGTTAATTAGAAAATCTGTTAAGAAAATCTATCCAAAAACTAAAGGGCTTGAAACTGGGGTTGTATTTGAAGAAATCAAAGAAAATAAAATTCCTTCAGTTGAGGAATTAAAAAAACGAAGAAATAATTGTGTTCTGATTCCGGGCATTTTTTTTGAGAACATTTCTTTGCAGGAGTTTGTGAAAAAACACCCTGATTATGAATTTTCTCTTGAAGTTTTGTCTAACACTAATGTTGATGAGTTAAAGGGCAGGTCAGCTTTTTTGGGTAAAGTCACGGGGATTGCGAAAGTGGTAAAAAGAAATGATCAATTGAATAAAGTGAAAGCGGGTGATATTTTGATTGCGCCCATGACTCTTCCTGAGTTTCTTCCTGCAATGAAACTGGCTGGGGCGTTTGTTACTGATGAGGGGGGGATTACCGCTCACGCCGCGATAATTGCAAGGGAGCTAAAAAAGCCCTGCATAATTGGAACCAAGTTTGCCACC
>Ga0247841_10014020_pt1 | contig 10112 bp, 7 predicted proteins | sample LaCruzMarch2015__2_FD_192410 | JGI IMG/M metagenome (GOLD analysis project Ga0247841, IMG submission 192410) | Freshwater microbial communities from meromictic Lake La Cruz, Castile-La Mancha, Spain - LaCruzMarch2015_18m | ecosystem: Environmental > Aquatic > Freshwater > Lake | place: Spain...
TTGTATATCTGAAGTTGAAGGAACAACCAGTAATCTAACACCCTTTGCAATTCTTTTTCCGTTTAGAATTTCTGCAGCAGCTACAAAATCTTCCCACTTTCCACCAGTACAGCTTCCCACATATGCCTGATTAATTCTAATATCTCTAAGCTCAGATGCAAATGCAACATTAGAAGGTAAATGTGGCATTGCAACCAAAGGTTCTAATGCTGATGCATTTATTTTTCTAACACTCACATATTTTGCGTCATGATCGCTTTTTAATTGACTACACAAATCAACTACTTTAGACCATCCTGATTGCATAAATTGACTAAGTTCTTTTCCATCTATCCTATGTCTAAGATATTGCATTGTAATTTCATCAGGTTCAATTATTCCAGATTTAGCACCTGCTTCAATAGCCATATTTGTTAAAGTCATTCTTTCATCCATAGACATATTTCTAATTGCCTCTCCTGTCCATTCCATTGCCTGATACAAAGCACCATCTACACCAATACTTCCAACAACCTGTAAAAATAAATCCTTTGCCATAACATTTCCAGGCATTTTTCCATTAACATCTATCTTCATTGTTTCAGGAACCCTAAACCATAAACTTCCTGTTGCTAAAACATTTCCAGCTTCTGTTGTTCCTATTCCAGTTGAAAAAGCTCCTAAAGCCCCATAGGTACAAGTATGAGAATCTCCTCCAACAATCAAATCTCCTGGAATAATATGTCCCTTTGATGGAAGCATTACATGACAAACACCATAATCTCCTCCCTCAACCATATAACCAATAACATTTGCACCAAGCCCTTGCTGTTCATTAACAAATTCACTTAATTCCTTATATAAAATTGCAGAAGCAATATCTTTTCCAGGAACATAATGATCCGGAGTCACAACAACTTTTAAATCAGGATGAATTCTGTTTCTAAATCCTCTTCTCAATAATTTTATAGCATCACTGGAAGTTATATCATGCATCATTAAAACATCTACCTTTGCTTCAATAGTCTCTCCAGAACTAACACTGTCTCTTCCACAATGTCTTGCTAGTATTTTTTCTGTAATTGTTTGTCCCATCTTATTTTAAGCTGCTAAAATATTTTCAACAACCATTTCTCCAAATTGTGATGTTGAAACTATTTTATCTAATGAAGTCGTACTTCTTGCAAGTTCTCTTGTTCTATAACCTTGAGCAAAAACATTTGTAAGTCCATTCCAAACATCATCTTCTTCCTGTGTAAAACCAAAACTTTTTCCAAGCATTAATGCTACACTTCCAATCATAGAATAAGGATTTGCTGTATTCTTTCCAGCAATATCTGGCGCACTTCCATGACTAGGTTCATAGTATCCCCTTCCAGTTTCTGGATTCAAACAAGCAGAAGGCATTAATCCTAAACTTCCAAGTATTCCTCCTGCCTGATCAGTTAAAATATCTCCTTGCATATTTTCAAAAGCCATTACTCCATTAAATTGTCTTGGATTAATCATTAATTGATAAGCAACATTATCAACAATCATTGAGCCATAATTAACATCTGTAAATTGTTTAGAAACATCATCAAAAACAGCATTCCAAAATCTTCCAGTAGCAAGAATATTCGGTTTTTGAACATTAGTTAATCTAGAGTTTCTTTTTCTAGCTTCATTAAAACAAACATGAGCAAATCTTCTTACTTGGCGTTCAGTATAATTACAATCATCACTTGCAAAACTATCCACAAATTTTCCTTTAACAAAGCCTTCGTGTTTATCTCCAAAATAACTTCCTCCAACTAATTCTCTTAACATTAAAATATCTATACCCTCCCCAATAACTTCAGGTTTTAATGGAGAAAAATCAGCACAAGATTTTGGAAGAACAACAGGCCTATAACATGCATAAGTATCTAAATCTGCTCTTAAAGGAAGTAGAGCATCATTTTCCAGTTTAACTCCTGCTGCATTAAGTTTTTTTGTTTCTTCAGGCCCAACACCAATAGGTCCTTTCAAAACAGCATCAGCAACATTTTTGCATAAATGTCTTGTCTCAGCAGGATAACAATTACCTGTTGTAAAATAAGCATTTGCACCAAATCGCGCAGGAAAGTAACCAAAATTATGATCATATTTGTGAGATATGGCTCTTAATACTTTTAATCCTTCTCGCATTATTTCAGGACCAATACCATCTCCCTCGAGTATCACAATATTTTTTTCAACCATCTTCATCTAAAAATCAAATCCTTTTTAAAGATTTATGTAAATGAATAATTAGAATTTTTCTTCCCTATATATTGAATCACTGGGAAGATCATAATGTATTATTCTTCGTCCTTTAATTGGATCATTTTCAAAAATAATAAATTTATCTTTAATTGAATCATCTCTAACAACCCCTACCAATTCAGAATAATGCTCTCTTTGTTCCATACAAATTTAATAATTAATGATTTTTTAAACATTTATATAATAAAAAACACATAAAGTCCCAGTCTTTACAATATCTTGTTCTTTCCGAGGTTTCTTTCAAGAAAGCTCCAACTAACAATATCATTTTTTTAAGAACTATCGACCGTGCTATAATCAAAATAGGTCAAAGCTCAATTCTAATGTTTAGCCATGCTAGCAGGCGAGATAAAGATTATTGTGTCGCCTCTTAAAAAAGTCAACCCAACACTTCTCTTGCTTTCATTGTCAACAATCTCTTTTGCATTATCCAACACAATATTAATGTGTATGTCAAATGCTAACAGAGTGCCAACCATCTGCTTGTTGTTTTTCAATTGCACAAGGACTTCTTTGCCTTTTGCATTGTTCAACACATCTAATGGCCTTTCTATTCCGTTAACCATAACAAAAAATCATCAGTGAGGTATTTAAATGTTTTGATAATCTATTTACATATTATTTAAATTAATAAAAAATAAATTATAAACTTACACAAACAAAGCAAGCAAATACACTATTAAACTAATATATAGATAACACTAATAATAGAACATAAAAACGCAACCTTTAAACATCAAAAATCTTCTATTTTTGTGGCTTAAAGATTTCGAAAGCAAAGCGAAATCTTTAAATACAAACTTTTTCTCAAAATTCCATGGCATATGGAAGAAAAATCACAGGCGGAAAATATAAGTTTTTCAGAAAAAAGAAAAAGTATGAAATTCAATCTGTTTCAAGAAAAGTTAAATTAAGAGAAACAAAGAAAAAAATACTTAGAGGTCTTGGCGGAAACAAAAGAACAGTTCTACTATCAGAAAACTATGCAAATGTATTAAATCCTGATACTAAAAAATCAAAAAAAGTCAAGATAATCAATGTTCTTGAAACACCTGCAGACAGATTCTTAGCAAGACAAAACATTCTTATTAAAAGTGCAATAATAGAAACAGAGATAGGAAAAGCAAAAATAACCAACAGACCAAGTCAAGAAGGCCAGGTTTGTGCTGTTTTGATAAAATAATAATTCTCAGATAAAAAATAAAACAACATTTTATCGTCGATAAAATATTTTGACAACCAAAAGCTTTATATATAACCTCGTCATCTGATTTATAAACATTACTAAACCTTTAAATAAGCCATTATGTCTAATATCAAACGATGCCCTGAATGCGGAAGTGTGAATCTCAACTGGGATGAACAAAGAGGAGAAGTTTTCTGTAATGAGTGTGGAACAGTTGTTGAAGAAAAGATGGTTGATTCTTCTCAGGAAATGCAGGGAAGCTTTGATTCAGGAGAGAAAAAAGGTAGAGGTGGAGCACCATTATCAATGCAAAAATTCGATAAAGGTCTTACAACAAATGTTGGAGAGATTTCTGATATATACAAATTAGATGCAGGTTCAACAAGAAAATTCTTAAGATTAAAAAAATGGCAGGAAAGAGTCTCAACAAGCATTGAGAGAAATCTAAGACTTGCAATGACAGAACTAAGAAGAGTAGCCTCTTTCTTAAACTTGCCAGAAGTTGTTAAAGATGAAGCCTCTAGAATCTATCAATTTGTTCTCCAAAGAGGGCTAGTAAGAGGAAGAAGCATGGAAAGTGTTATTGCAGCCTGTATCTACGCAGCCTGCCGTTCCTATGACATTCCAAGAACTCTTGATGAGATTTCAGCAGCATCAGATGTAGAAAGAAAAGAAATAGGAAGAACCTATAGATTCATAATAAGAAAACTTGGAATAAAAGTAACTCCCTCAAGTCCAAAAGATTACATCCACAGATTTGCATCAGTTCTCAAACTATCTCCAAAAACACAAAACGAAGCACTGAAAATTCTAAAAAAAGCAGAAGGAAGTGAATTAACAAGTGGAAGAGGTCCTGCAGGAATTGCAGCAGCAGGATTGTATGTTGCAGCTCTTTTAAACAATGAAAAGAAAACCCAGAGAGAAGTTGCAGATGTTGCAGGAATCACAGAAGTAACAATAAGAAACAGGTATAAAGAACTTCTAGATAAATTAGGACTAGAAGACAAATTAAGAATCAAAGAAGCTGAAACAAAAACAGCAAAAAAGAAAGAGCAAGAAGAATAGTTCTATCTTCAATAACCTTTTTAATCCCTTGATTTGTATTATTTCTATGCGGGGATGCCGGAGCGGTCAAACGGGCGTGGCTTAGGACCACGTGCTTAGTGCTACACAGGTTCAAATCCTGTTCCCCGCACTTTTTTATGCAAGGATTTAAAGTAAAAACTCTCTTATTATAAACACATAACTCTACTTCATAAAAATTAAATCAAACTACATGTAGTTTAATAAAAAAGATTTTTAACATTACTAAAATCTAAAAATCATTCATCTCTTATTTTGATCCATTAAATGCATCTTATGCTCAATCTCATTATCTAGTTTCTTTAAAGCAGAATGTACTGCTTTTCCAAAATCCCTCTCACTGGCTTTTGCTTCAAAAAAATATTTGCTGCATGTTTTATTTCCAGAGCATATCAATCTCAAGGTAACTTCATATTCATTTGTCTTAATTTTCCCAAATTTCTTAACATAAACCTCAATAACCATCTCTTCTTTAAGTTTTACTTCATTTCTCTCACCATACTCTCTTAAAACTCTATCTGCAAATTCTTTTTCATCATCATCTGTTCCAGCAACATATTTTTTATATAATATTTCTACCATGTTATTTTATGCATAAAATCTTTTGAGTAAAATAATTTTGACTTCCCTCAAGACACCATATATAGTTTACTCCATTTGGATTTATTACACCATAATAATAGCGAAGATCTCCAGCAACAGCAATATCTCCAATGCAATTACCGCTAGCAAAACTATATCCTAAATTTTGACAAAAAGTATCTGGCACACAAGAAGCAGCTGCTGCAGAAGCCTTACAAGAACTATAATCCACCCAAGCTCCAATCCCCCCTTCAATCTCATTAACACTATGTCCAAAATAAGCAGGATTTGCAGGATTTGAATTATATGCAACAACAAATCCTCCAACAATAATAACAATTAATAAAATCGCAATTAAAATAAATGCCCTATTGCTTATATCAATTTTCACCATTTTAATTATAAAATCATTAAAGTATTTAAACCCTATTATAAATATTCTAAATTCTATTTTGCTTGAACATATAATAAAATTAGATCACGAATAATAAATCACTTTATATCCGAAAAACTATTCAAATTAGAACAAGTTAATTTCTGTAAACTCTCTCTTGCAATTACCCCTGATTTTTCTCCAACATAAACTTTTAAATCAGTGCTAGCAAACCATCCACCTTCTTCATTTTTCAAAACTCTTGCAGCCAATAACTTTAATCCAGCATCACAACTGGTTCCCTTTAATGTTTTGGTAATAAAATTAAGATTCTTCTCAGCTAATCCGCTGTTAACTGCAAAAGCCTGACACTCTGTCCAGGTCTGATCAGTCCCACTAGGATTGTTATTAAACGAACAGAACCAAGTACTGTCTTTGTACATATAAAAAATATTTGAAGATGAAGTTCCATCTTGAAATTCAAAAATAGGAACAACCAAAGTTCCTGCAGAACCAGCATAAACAACATCTCCAATAAATATCATTCCCTGAGAATTTTTGCTAACCTTAACTTTTGTTCCATCATTCAGGGTAATAATCTGACTTTGATAATCAAAGGCAGTTACAGTATAACTGTTAAGACTTCCATCTTTACCATAGGCCTCCAAAACCCTGACTGCCTCTCCATTATCATTGGTAATCTCCCTTATATCACTAACCTGCACCATAGTTTGTGCATTAGTATTTGCAGAAGAATCAATAACATTGTTTATATTTGTTGTAGTTGTAGTACTTGTTCCAGAAGTTGTTGAAAAACTAGTTCCTGTATTGATACTCTGATTATTATTTACAATAACAATCAAACCCTCTGCAACTTGTTTGTAGACATTTGCAATCAAATACAATGCTCTTGCCCTATAAAGATTACTGCTTCCCTTGCTTACAACATTTTTAAGACTAGTAATAATTGCATTAATCTTTAAATCAATATTTGCCTTTGTCTCTCCAACTTCTATTTTTAAATTTGCAATATCTTCAATAGCCTTACTTATAATACTCATGCTGTCATCAGGAGTCAAATAACTTCCCTGGGCAATTCCATCAATATAATTACTTGCATCAATATTTCCAAGAATAGAACTTTCCAAACTCTTGTCCTTGATTACATTTTTAACAGAGGTTGTATCAAGCCAGCATCTTATTGTACTATCTCCGCAATAACCCACATCTTTCCATCTATCATAACTTGTTGTTGTATTATCATACTGCCCTGTGCTTGCAGTAACCTGTTTCCCAGGATTCTGACTAGCACAAACTCTTATTATTCCCTGATTATAAAGTTCAGGATTTATAGCACTTTCAACTCCTGCCTGAACATTAGGTTGCAAAAAACTTCCAACAGAAGCAGTTCCTGCAACACACTCACTCTCACCTGTTATTCCAGTAGTTACCTGCTCTGCAACATACTGTTCTGTCAAACTGTTTAATGCATAAGAAGTACTTACTTTTCCAAAACCACACTCATCTTTTCCATTAATATTAACACACAATTGTTTGTATCCAGATGCAGCTGTAAAGTCTTTTGCCTCATCTACCTGGCTTCCTCTTGGAACATAACCTCTTGCAACAGAATAAGAACTTGCAACATTAACATAACTTGTAGTTGAAGCCATGTCTTTCAGATAAACAACATAACTCATTCCAGAATCATTGCCAGCATAAATGTGATAATAAACCTTGTAATGAGACATAGCAGGAACAGTTGCAGTTGTCATTTTATCCTCGCTAAACCATGCACTGAACTGATATGGGCTATCGGGCTCTATCAAACTGCTAAAGACATCACCTAAAGTATTTGTTGATATAAATGTCTTACACATCTCAGTACCAATATCTTCTGTTGAACGAGCAGTAAATGCATTCATTGAATTAACAGCATATTGATTTCTGAAATAACTAATAGAATTTTCAAGATTCTTCCACGCAGTTCTAACAGTCAAATACTCTCCTCCCCCTCGAACACCCTGATTATACATACTCTCCATCAGTCTAGGAAGCAAGTTTTGAACTAAAGGCCCTAATTGTTTCCAGAAAAATTCACATAAATAAATACTTTTCACCTCATCACATATTCCCACATTTCTTCCAGTAGTTAAACTCTCATTCAAACACTGAACAGTTGAATTCAATATGCTAATATATCCTTCTAAACCAGCATGAACTCCTGACAAACAAATTGGAATTGCAATTCCATCTCTTGCATTAGGTAAACACAATAACAAACTTCCAGCGATTCCAGATTGCACAACATTATCCACCCTATAATTTCCACCTAAATCACATCTTGAAGCAGGACATATAACTGGATCACAAACATTAAACATAAGATTACAATCACCAGGACTCATAAAATCAGTGCACCTTCCATCTGTTCCTCCTTGAGAAATTCCTGAATTAAAAGTTCTTCCATTGATAACAACTTTGGATTTTCCATATTGTTTTGCAGCATCAGTAATAGCCTGTGTTGCTCTACTAACAAGAGTTCTTGAATCCCCTGCACTCATTCCAGGAAAATTCAAATCAGCACCAGTCTGTCCATTATAATATCTGCATATATCATCTGAACTCTGTTTAAACTCAATCAAACCATTTTCTCCAACATTACATATGTAAAAATTAACAGGCTTTCCAGATTCATCATAGGGTACGCCAAATCCAGAAACAACATAAGTAAGTTCAACATACCATCCCTCATTAGTATCAAATGGAACTTCAGCAGGAAGTCCTTTATAAGGAGCTGTTTCAAAATACTTAACCATTAATTTATCAGGATTAACCATATGATTCTGATAGGATTTAGTTGTGAGTTCTTTTATCCTATTCATTCCAGCAAGACTCAGATATTCTTTAACAGAAGCAGTGGCATTTGAACTTAATTTAGTTCCATCAACAAGATAGACATTTTCTCCAACACTATAGGTTCCTTTTGTACCACTTATTTCTTTTACTTCTACAATAACTTCTTTTCCAGAAACTTCTGAATTTGCAGTATAATAAGTATTTCCAAAACTTTTCTTAGCAGGAATAATAACTCTTATAACTGCAGTTCCTGCTTTGAAATTCTGGTAAACAGTACTTGTATCTGTCCTTGATATTCTTTTAACATCTCCATAGGTATATGCATCACCAGCAGGATCAGTAACTCTTAATCCAAGATTATATTTTCTCGATTCCTCATCTGATTTTGAAACAGCAAGTTTGTAATCATTAATATTCTTAGCTTCCAATACTGTCTTTCCAAGTTGCCTATCAGCAAAATTCTGCAGAGTAGAACTTCCAGAATTTCTTGCATTGTATAAAGTGTAAATATCTCTTCTCTGTTCCATAGTCATATTTCCATAGGAACAAATTCCATTCTGCCCTGTAAATGAAACCTTTGTCTGACCTTTATCCTGCAGAGTAACATCTCCTGTTGCTCCCTTGCAAAAATCATCAAAAACATTTTTAAACTCTTCATCAATTTTTTGAGAATTTGCCTGCCCTTTAAAATCAAGAACATCTGTACTAGTTGTTCCTACTCTCTGTTGTATCTGCTGCATTATTTCATTTGTTTTTTGAATTGATTGAGAATAAATCTGGACATCCTTATCAATTTCAGAACTCTTCGCAATCAAACATTGCTGGAAAGTCATATACTGTTTTTCACTTACTAATTTTTCACAAACTTCATTCCAACCACCAACACCGGTCATCAAAGTGTTTCTTGCAATGCTCTCTCCGCTCAATCCAGATAGATAAGTTTTAGCATTTAATATCGCTGCTGTTGCAAAACAAGCACCCTTCATAACCCTTATGACATCCCCTAATTTTTCGTTTATATCCTGCCATGTTTTCATTGCATCCAATAAACCCTTAATCATATTTTTTGTCTCTTCAGTGCTTAGATTTATAGCTCTTTTTTCAATACCAACTTTAAAATTAAAACTAGATTGTGCAGTAGGACCAAAAGTTTTTGGTGCAACATATAATTTTGCCTGTTCTTCCAAATTAATTTTTAATAATTTAATATTTATTCCTTCAAAAGAAAGCTGATTGCTCATTCCAGTAAAACCTATTTTTTCACTTCTTACAGTGCTTTGCTTTATATTCTTTCCAGATTTTTCAAGTCTTAAAACAACAAAATTCTCATTAAGCTGATTAAGCTGAATACTTATTGTCTCATCTCCTCTTTTAATATTCCGGATTTCATTTAGTCCTAAACTTACCTGTTCACCATCAATAAGCATCACGGCACTTAATCTTTCCTTTGTTGGTTTTCTAAAATCAAGTAAATCAATAACATAACTCTGGCTATCAATGCTTACACTTGCCTTTGATTTTGAAGTATCATATTTCATCAGCAAATCATTTTCAGCCTTAACAATCTGTGCAACACTGGAATCCGGATAATTCTTAATTAACTTATTGAAAAGCTCCTGTGCTTTTGCATTCATATTAAAAACTTTTGCAAGTTTTGCAGCCTCATACAATCCTATTGCAGCATAGGGATCTTCATCAGCAAGCCTTCTTTCTGCAGGATAATATTCCGATAAGTCTTCATAATTTTTAATAGCATCATTATAA
>Ga0247841_10014021_pt1 | contig 10112 bp, 7 predicted proteins | sample LaCruzMarch2015__2_FD_192410 | JGI IMG/M metagenome (GOLD analysis project Ga0247841, IMG submission 192410) | Freshwater microbial communities from meromictic Lake La Cruz, Castile-La Mancha, Spain - LaCruzMarch2015_18m | ecosystem: Environmental > Aquatic > Freshwater > Lake | place: Spain...
CCCATATGCTAAGTTGCCGGTTCGAGGCGAGGCTGTCGGTTCCGAGGGTAATGCGGCAACCACTTTTGCGGAAAAGCTCAATTTCGGGCAGGCGGTTTTCAATAAACAGGTTGGCATTCGGGCAGAAACACCAATATGCATTCCTGAAATATGCGTTTACAAAATCAATATCCTGTTGTTCACTCACCGTGTTGTGGACAAAAAGAATTTTCTGCTCCGGATTAAAATAAACTGCAATACTCTGCGCCGGTCGTTTGCCGGTTCCTTCGAAAGGTGGCAAATGCGGGTTAAACGCTTTTCTTCGGTCTGCGGCCGGGCCGCTCCCATCGGTAAAAAAGAGGTTCTCATCTGTATTCTCCTGATGGTGAATACTTAACAAATCTCCATCATTCACAGAGGATGAACCAGTTATCCGAAACAGTTCCTCCGAAAGTGAATAGGTTGCATGAGGGACGATGGACGATCGGCCAGGCAAAGTCGTTTCTTCAAACTGCTTTTTTAGTTGAGAAGCCTTCTGGAAAATCGCTCCGGCTTTGGCAGGATCGGATCCGAAAACTTCCACGAAAGTGTGGAAATAGTGCTGGTTACTGCTTTTCAATCCAAGGGTAATACCCCTGTTGGCAATGTCGGCTGTTGCCACAGTACCTGCTTGCTCCATCTCGCCGAAAGCCTGTTCGGCAGCATGTATCTGCCTTTTTTCGGAAGCTGCCTGCCTGAGTATTCTCAGTTGACGGATAAACCCGTCGAGGCCGGTTCCCCCAGGAATCAATCCTTTCGCCCAGGAAAGTTCCAGGTGGCAATGTGTGTTTACGAATCCCGGACAAAGGATGCCTGTGTAATGATGAATTTCATAAAAAGCATCCTTCAATTCGCTCCTGTCAAACAACCCATCTATCGTCCCATCATCAGCAACAGCAAGCACCCCATTGTAGTATGGATCTCCAACAATAGGAATTATGCAGTCGGCTGAAAGGTATCGCATGGTGGATTAGGGATAAAGTTTCGGCAAAAGACGTATGCTAAGGTCTGATCCTTTTAACATTACCTGCACCCGAATTTCACCATTTCCTTATCCGAAACCTTAAACCCCAATGACTTTGCTTTTTTCAAATCGGAACAACCATCGGTATTGGGGAAGGCATCGGCCGGCAGCTCGAACCAAACGGTGGCACGGTTGTAATAGGCTTCGGCAAAATCGGTTTTCAAGGCTATGGCTCTCGTAAAACACTCATATGCAACCTTATATTCAAATTTTTTGGCATGGTCAACGCCTTGCTTGTTCCATTCGGCTGCGGTTTGCGCGAAATTTATTGCTGAAAAAACAAGTAAAAACCCGGTCATCAGAATTAACTTTTTCATAAAGAAATTTTTTGGTCAGGCAAATATAGTCCTATTTCAAAGAATTTTAACCCATACCCGAACATTTTGCCCCTTATTAATTACTTTTGCACAAGTCGGTTTTCATTAGTCAACAATCAGTTACCTGAAAATTAACCTTCTACCCATAACCTTTAACTTTCAATTCATAATTTTCAATTTCCATCAAATCCACCCCCATGTTTAATCCTCAGGTTTATACCGAACGTCGCAATGCATTGCGCAAACTTATGCCGGGCGGCATTGTATTACTGCCAGGGAATACCGAAGCAGCCTATAATTATCCTGACAATACTTATACCTTCAGGCAGGACAGCAGCTTCTCCTATTTTTTTGGCCTCGAAAACCCTGATTTTGCCGGTATTATTGATGTTGATAACGACATTGATTATATTTTCGGGAACAATTTCGAGATTGCTGACATCATCTGGATGGGCCCGCAACCCAAAGTCGGCGAACTTGCTGCCAAAGCAGGAGTGAAAAGTTCCGCTCCTTTGAGCGAACTTGCCGAATTTCTTGGAAATGCAATCCGTAATGGCCGGCCAATCCACTTTACACCTGCTTACCGTGGCGAAACAATTCTGCAATTGAGCGGGTTGTTGGGCATAACCCCTTCACGCTTAAACAATTATGCTTCGATGCCCTTGATAGAAGCCATCGTGAAAATGCGGTCAGTAAAATCGGAATTAGAAATTATTGAAATCGAAAAAGCGGTGGATACTGCCTGGCTGATGTTCACGACAGGTATGCGGATGGCTTATCCGGGACGGAAAGAGCAGGAAATCGCAGGGGTAATGGAAGGCATCTCTATTTCCAACGGGCGGCCGGTTTCATTTCCCATCATATTGAGTATCAATGGGCAGATACTTCATAACCACCATCATGAAAACTACCTGCAGGAAGGACGGATGCTGGTGATGGATGGTGGCAGCGAAACTGCCCTCAACTATGCAAGCGACATTACCCGCTCGGTTCCGGTCGGGGGAAAATTCAGCCAGAAACAACGTGAAATCTACGAAATCTTGCTTCAGTCTAACCTCAACTCGATTTCAGCAACAAAACCTGGTGTATTATACCGCGATTGCCATATGGTTGCTGCCGAAACCATCGCCAACGGACTAAAACAACTTGGCCTGATGAAAGGCGATATTAAGGAAGCGGTTGCAGCAGGTGCCCATGCCTTGTTTTTCCCTCATGGCCTGGGGCATATGCTTGGCCTGGATGTTCACGATATGGAAAGCCTTGGGCAGATTAATGTTGGTTACGACAATGAAATTCAGCCCAGCAAGCAATTCGGGACGGCATACCTCCGCATGGGCCGCCGGCTGCAACCCGGATTTGTAATCACCAATGAACCAGGTATTTATTTCATTCCTGAATTGATTGATCTCTGGAAAGCTGACAATAAACACCAGGAATTTATCAATTACGACAAAGTGGAGGAATACCGCGATTTTGGCGGAATCCGCATCGAAGATGATATCCTTGTAACTGCCGACGGTCAAAGGATTTTGGGAAAACCTATCCCGAAAACCGTGGCCGAGGTGGAAAGTACGATGGCAGAAAGGATTTAATGTGTTAATGTGCTAATGTGCTAATGTGCTAATGGGGAATTGGGGTATTGGAATTTGGGTTTGGAATGTATGATCTGTGAGGTGAAAATGGGCGGTATTATACCGTAAATTGTCCTAATAATTTATTCATGCTAAAGCAGGCAGATTTACGAGGCAATACAATTGCCTACACCATTACTGGGAACGGAAATGCTATTGTTTTGCTACATGGTTTCCTGGAATCGAAGGCAATTTGGGAAGATTTTACCGAAAAGCTCTGCTGCGAATTTACGATTATTGCTATTGACCTGCCGGGTCATGGGGGTAGCCCGGTGATTGACGGAACCCATACGATGCAACTGATGGCAGAAACGGTAAAAGCGGTGCTTGATGCCGAAAGTATTCATTCAACTATAATCGTGGGCCATTCGATGGGCGGGTATGTCGCCCTTCAGTTTGCTTCCGATTATCCTGAAATAATCAAAGGACTGGTTCTGTTTCACTCCCATGCAGCCGCCGACAGTGAACAGGTCCTGGAGGATCGTCGCCGCACCATCAACATCGTAAAACAAAACCATGTAGGTTTTATCCGGCACTTTATTCCTTTGCTTTTCGATCAAAAATATGTGGAAAAGCATGCTGCCGATATCCAAAATCTTCAGGAACAGGCAACAGCAATGTCTTCCGAGGCTGTGATTGCCGCCATTTCAGGCATGAGCAGGCGTAGCGATCAGCTTAATTTTCTGTTACTTACAGAAATACCCGTACTTTTTATTGTTGGTAAACAGGACAGCAGGATCCCTTTTCAGCAGGTTCTGGCTCAGGCTGTGATCCCATCGCACAGCGAAATCCTTATACTCGAAAATGTTGGGCACATGGGTTTTATTGAATCTGCTGCCAAAACATTGCAGGCTTTACGGCATTTTGCGCTTAAATGTTTCGAAAATACCTGAACCCTGAAACCATCAGCCCGAAATATGCCCCAATGCATTAATTAGATGTGACTTAGTTATAAATACGCAGCACCTCCCCATCGTACGAATGGCGGTATTGCATAAGCATATAGGGAGAAGGGCCTTCGTAAGGCGATCCGTCAAGGAGAATAAATTTCGACATGCAAACCGAATCTACCGCCGTGGTGCCTGAAGGATCAATTTTAATCTGGGCACCATCTTTTTCGGGATCATAGGGGCAACAACGCTCAAATGCCATAAAATCATCGTTAAGAATACGGTAAATCACAATGCCCCTGTAGCCTGCATTTATTAGTTTATACCCCCCAACTGGAATATAATCCAGTGTATTGGGATAAAGGGTCAAATCAACATATACATAAGGTATTAGCGGTTGCTTGTCTTTATCACATGCCGGTGCAAGCAGCAAAATGAAAATAAATGCAATTAATAAACGCTTCATCCGGTAATTAATTAGCCTGTTTCAAGGTGTAAAATTAAGACTTTATCTGCTTAAAACATAATAATAACGCTGCGGATGCCGTAAAATTGCCTTTTCATCAAACCCGTATTTTGCTTTGCTGGATTATATGCCTTTTCTTTGCAAAAAAATCACCGAAAAAATGCACATGCACTTTCATAAGAATTGGTTCGCCCGTTGGTTTTCTTTGGTTTTGATTATTTTTACAATTATAAGCCTCTCAATTACTCTAACGGGATGTCGTTTATTAAGACGTGACAAATCGGAAATTGCCGAAAAAAAACAAGCCAAATCCGATCAAAAAGCGATGGAAGCCTATGAGAAAGCCAAAAAGCAACACTTCAACAACCAGAGCAAGGAGACCCAAAAAATGATGAAAAGTACTAAAAAGAGGTCTTCTGATCTGAATAAGTCTAAGAAGCGTAGTCGCTTGAACAAAACAAAATGCCCTTAAGCGACTAATTAATACCGTTCACAGATTCAAATACCGTTCTCGTCAAAAATATTTGTATTTTTACAAAAAATCTTAACTAAAATCTAATGGACGACTTGATTTATGTGTTGATAGGGATTGCATGGATTGGATATTCCCTATACTCGGCCAGCAAAAAAAGTGCTGCCAGGAAACAAGCAACAGGTGTCCCAACCAACCGCCCTTCCACATCCTCTCCTTTGCCAATACCACGCACTGAAGGAAGCGGGAGAACATTGTTCGAAGAAATTTTCAGTGAAATTGCCGGTGAACAAAAACCTGTTGCACCTGTGCCACAGCCTGTTTTGAAACAACCACAGGTAAAATCTTATCAAAAGATGCAACAGATGATGGAATCGGCAGGCTCACCTGAAACTATTTATAACGAAGTCAATTCCAACTTAATCCATCGAACAGATAAAGCAACAACTGAAAAGATACCTGCACTCCCGGACATTGAGACTAAACAGGAAGGCCTCGCCAGAAATTTTAATTTACGTGATGCCGTCATTTTTAGTGAAATATTGAACAGAAAATATTCCTGATATAAAAGATTTTTTCAGTAGTTAAATTTTTGTTAAGGGAAGTTAAATTTCTTTCTACTTTTACACACTTTTTTCGAGGCAAAATATCCTTTTTATATAGCAATCAATAAACCAAATCTTTATGGCAAGAAAATTACTCTTTTTCCTTGTTCTGCTCCTTGCAGCAAACGCTCCCATCTTTGCCCAATCGGGAGCATTGAAAGGTAAAATCACCGACAAGTCAACAAAAGAACCTATCCCATTCGCCAGTATAATTGTCCTTAACAATGGGACAATGGCCGGAGGCGGTACTTCTGATATTGACGGCAACTTCACCATCAAGCCGATCACACCGGGCAAATACGATGTGAAAGCCACTTTTATCGGTTATAAACCGGTACTTGTCACCGGCCTTCCGATACGGTCGGAAAAAATCGAATACCTTAATATTGAGATGGAATCATCAGCAACTCAAATGACGGGTGTTGAAGTTATCGGGTACAAGGTGCCACTTATTGACAAGGACAAAACTGTATCCGGAGGTACTGTTACTTCGGAAGAAATCTCGAAAATGCCAAACCGGAATGCTTCGTCCATTGCGACAAGTATCGGAGGGGTTTTCTCCCGCGACGGTGAAGTTGGAAGCGTGCGTGGTAACCGTACCGATGGAAACGTAACTTATATTGACGGTATCCGTATCCGTGGTTCAGGTGGCATTCCCGAGTCAGCTATCGAGCAGGTACAGGTGATCCTCGGAGGGGTGCCAGCCCAATATGGCGATGCCACCGGAGGTATTATCAACATTACTACAAAAGGCCCTTCACGCAAATTCGGAGGCGGACTTGAGTTGCAAACCTCACAGTTTCTTGATCCTTACGGAAGCCATCGTCTTGGCTTGAACGTAACCGGCCCATTGTTTATGAATAAAGAAAACGAAGCCGTACTTGGTTATTTCCTTGCAGGTGACTTAAACTACCATAAAGACGGCGCTACCCTGCCATTAGGTTTATATAAAGTAAATGATGCCAAATTGGCGGAACTCGAAGCGCATCCACTCCGGCAGTCAACGACCGGTTTCGGTAGTTTTCAAAATGCAGAGTTCATCCGTACCAGTGATCTCGAAAAGTTAAAGACATCGCTCAATTCAGATGGTTACGATATAAATACTTCCGGTAAGTTGGATGTAAAAACAGGAAAAAACACCAACCTCACTTTTGGCGGATCCTATAATATGTATGCCGGGAAAAACTTTGATCTGGGGAACTCGGTTTTCAATTACAACCGCAACTCATACTCAAACGGTTATACCTGGCGCGTGTTTGGTAGGTTTGTCCAGCGATTCCCGAACAGCAAAGAAAAGAATGCCATCATAAAAAATGTGTTTTACTCTATTCAGGCCGACTATACCAGTATTTTTAACAAAACACAGGATGCTGAATTGAAAGACAACCTCTTTGCTTATGGCAATGTCGGGAAATTCAATACCTACAAACAGAAAGGATATGACGTGGTTTTCGATACCGCAGGCAGCAACAATTATCTGCGGTTTGTCATGAATGGCTATCGCGATACCTTAGTAACGTTCGAGCGTGCGGAGTTCAACCCGGTACTTGCCAACTATACTGACGATTTTTACGCATTGTATAATGAATCATCCGGAGGGTTTAGTCCTTTCCAACGGGATATCATCTATGCCGGTGGAGGGTTATTGAATGGATATACCCCCAATGGCAGGTTCGGCGGAGTTTACGGTTTATGGTCGGCACCAGGTAATCAACAATCGGGTTACGGGATCAACTCAACCCAGCAAATTACCGCGAACATGAACTTTTCAGCCGATGTGGGAAACCATGAAATCAAACTCGGTTTTAACTTTGAACGTGTGAGCACCGGAAGCTATAATTATGCCCCCATAACTTTCTGGACACAAATGTATCAACTTGCCAACTCGCATATTATCGAACTCAACACGAATGACCCGATGGTAACTGAATTGGGGCAAATGATAGTTGGTGGTGATACACTAGATGTACAGCAGGTTGATTATAACCGTTTGTACGATGGCAGTTCGCAGCGGGAATTCGATAAAAACCTTCGTCAGGCAATGGGTTTAGCCATCAATGGAACTGAATGGATTGATGTTGACTCCTACGATCTCAACTCCCATACTATTTCCTATGTTGATGCCAATAGCCAACACCATACTGTAACCTTGAACCGTCCCCTTTCGGTTGACTTCTTCAGCCCCGATGAGTTTTTAAACAATGGCTCTCCTTTCGCTGCTGCCCGTGGATACGATTATTATGGAAACAAACTCACCACGAAGCCCAGTGTCATGGATTTTTACAAACCTGACGAAAACGGCTATTATCACCGTGAAATTGCTCCTTATGAGCCTATATACATGGCAGGATATATTTCGGATAAGTTTTCGTTCGATGATCTGGTATTTAACATAGGTGTGCGCGTTGACCGCTTCGATGCCAACCAAAGCGTGCTCAAGGACCCCTATTCCCTCTTCCCGATTAAAACTGTTGCCGAAGTACCTGAATTTGACCACCCTGGCAATATCAGTAACAATGCTGCTGTATATGTTAATAATAGTGATAATGTTTCACGCATTATGGGTTACCGGGAAGGCAGCACATGGTACGATGCCGAAGGCGCCGTGCTGGCCACCCCGGCTTTGAAACTTGATGCCGGTAATGGTATCTCGCCCTTTTTTGTCGAAAAAGATAAAGAAAAAAGGATCCTTGAGGAAAGCCCTGGATCTTTTGCCGATTATGAGCCACAAATCACGGTGATGCCCCGTATATCATTTTCATTCCCGATTTCGGATGAAGCTTTGTTTTATGCACATTATGATGTAATCACCCAAAGGCCGAAGTCGAATGCCGTGTTCAATCCGTTGGATTATCTTTTCTGGGCATCGGAAGGTAACCCGACCATGGCCAATCCAAACCTGAAACCTGAGAGGAATGTGAATTACGAGTTGGGCTTCCAACAGAAGATTTCCAATTCATCCTCGTTGAACATCTCCGCTTACTACAATGAATCCCGTGACCTGATCCAATCATTCCGATACACCGGGGCATATCCTAAAACCTATTATTCGTATGGGAATATTGACTTTGGGACTTCAAAAGGTTTGACGGTTACTTATGACCTTCGTCGTACTGGCAACACCCGTGTAAGGGCAAGTTACACCCTTTCTTTTGCCAACGGTACCGGTTCAAGCCCCGAGACATCGGCAGCGTTGATCCGTTCAGGCCAACCAAACCTGCGTAATCTTATACCCCTTGATTTCGACCAGCGCCATGCCTTCCAATTTAATGTTGACTTCCGCTACAGCGAAGGCAAGGAATACAATGGCCCTATCATCAAAGGAAAAAGGATTCTGGAAAATGCCGGGTTCAACATTACGCTCAACGGTGGTTCAGGAACCCCTTATACCCGGTCGAGCAAAATTTCATCATTCGGAAGCAACAATATCATCCAAGGCTCGATCAACGGATCACGCCTGCCGGGCTATTTCAGGATGGATGGCCGTTTAGATAAAGATTTTACCCTTTCGACCAAAAAGGATGAAAATGGCAACCAGAAATCGTACTACATGAATGTTTATTTGCAGGTGTTGAATATCCTCGATGCCCGCAACATTATGGGAGTTTATGCAGCCACTGGAAACCCAGATGATGACGGATATCTGGCAGCAGCCGAATATCAGACACAGATCTATTCGCAAATCAATCCTGAATCATACATTGACATGTATAGGATCAGGGTCAACAACCCATACAATTACAGCAATCCGCGCATGATCCGTTTGGGTATAAGTATTAACTTCTGATCATTGTTACATGCAGTTTAGAAACGAAAAACATTCAAGTACTATGAAAAATATTCTCCGTATCCTACCCGTGATTTTGCTTGGCATGGTTTTGGCAAAAACAACACAGGCCGATAAGGTTCATTACAAGTCGGGAGCGCCTGTCGTGAAACAAACGGCTGCGCTTTGTTCTCCGGGAGCAAATTTTAAATGGCTCGAAATCAATAACGTGCGTACCCGTATCAATACTGGTGGCGATATGTGGTGGGATTTTGAGGTAGCTCAATATGAAATTCCCAAAGGGTCGAAAAAAATGTCAATGTTTGCTGCTGCACTCTGGATTGGCGGTATTGATGCAAACGGACAATTAAAACTGGCAGCCCACCGGTACAGACAGGTTGGTAACGATTATTTTCCAGGCCCACTCACCACGGATGGTTTTGCATCTATCACCAGCGATGTTTGCGCCAAATGGGATAAAATCCATTACATTACCCGGCCCGAAGTGGATGATTTCCTTACATATTGGGACGATCCTTCCAGCAAGCCCGATGACTATCATGTTCCTTTGTCAATCATTGATTATCCGGCCCATGGCGATGAAACAAGGGGACAGAGTTACTATCAGGCACCATTTTTCGACAGGAACGAAGACGGCGATTATAACCCTGAAGATGATGGTGACTATCCCTATTACGATATATTAGACTCCTTATGCGGCACTAACTTACCTACCATGGAAGGCAACGGGATAAGGGTTGACCAGGTGTTGAAAGGCGATGCAACCTTGTGGTGGGTTTTCAATGATAAAGGCAATATCCATTCCGAATCAAAAGGGCAACCTATCGGGCTGGAAATACGCGCTCAGGCATTTGGATTCTCGACCAATGATGAAGTGAACAACATGACTTTTTATAGTTATG
>Ga0247841_10014022_pt1 | contig 10111 bp, 6 predicted proteins | sample LaCruzMarch2015__2_FD_192410 | JGI IMG/M metagenome (GOLD analysis project Ga0247841, IMG submission 192410) | Freshwater microbial communities from meromictic Lake La Cruz, Castile-La Mancha, Spain - LaCruzMarch2015_18m | ecosystem: Environmental > Aquatic > Freshwater > Lake | place: Spain...
TGTTGCTGAAGTTTAACAATTTCGTTGGGGTCGGAGATAAAACGGTCGGCCAGTTCCGAAACATGAATCAATCCCGATTCTTTGATTCCCAAATCGACAAAAGCGCCAAAATTGGTAATGTTGTTAACAATTCCCGGCAGTTCCATTCCTTCGCGCAGGTCGCTTATCGAACGGATTCCCTCTGCAAATTCAAATATTTTAATGGGTTTTCGCGGGTCTCTTCCTGGTTTTAAGAGTTCGTTTTTAATATCGGTCAGTGTTGGCAATCCAACTTCTGTAGTTACATATTTCTGAAAATCAATTTTAGAAACCAGTTCCTCATTTCGAACCAAATCATTGATTTCGCATTTTAAATCCTTGGCAATTTGTTTTACAATTTTGTAGGATTCAGGATGAACAGCAGAGTTGTCGAGTGGATTTTTTGCATCGGGAATCCGAAGAAATCCAGCGGACTGTTCAAAAGCAGCCGATCCCATTCTTGCCACTTTTTTAAGTTCATCACGCGAAGTAAACGGTCCGTTTTCTTTTCGGTAATTGGTAATGTTTTCTGCCAACGTTGGCCCTAATCCCGAAATGTAAGTCAGCAAATGTTTGCTGGCTGTGTTCAGATTTACACCCACCGAATTCACACTCAGTTCAACTACCGAATCGAGACTGTTTTTCAGTTTTTTCTGATCTACATCATGCTGGTATTGTCCAACACCAATACTCTTAGCATCAATTTTTACCAGTTCTGCCAGTGGATCCATTAATCGCCTGCCGATGGAAACCGCTCCACGAACTGTAACATCGTATTGCGGAAATTCCTGCCGGGCAACCGACGATGCTGAATAAACAGAAGCGCCATCTTCGCTAACCACGTAAACCCGTAACTCGCGGTCGAAATGCAGTCGTTTAATAAAAGCTTCGGTTTCGCGGCTGGCTGTTCCATTTCCGATAGCCACTGCTTCTATTTTGTACATTTCTACCATCGAACTTAGTTTTTTAGCGGCCATTTTAAATTCTTCCTGCGGTTTGTGCGGGTAAATGGTTTCGTTGTGCAGCAGATTTCCCTGTTCATCAAGACAAACAATTTTACAGCCGGTACGGTATCCGGGGTCGATTGCCAGTATTCGTTTCTGCCCCAAAGGTGGCGCAAGCAAAAGCTGCCGCAGGTTTTCAGCAAAAACCCGGATAGCTTCTTCGTCGGCCTTTTCTTTCGCAATGTTGGCAAATTCGGTTTCGATGGAAGGTTGGATCAAACGTTTCAGACTGTCTTTTAAAGCCATTTCAACATGATCGGCACAGGTATTCAATCCGGTTACAAAAAAACGGTTCAGGTGTTCAAGTATTTTATCGGTATCGGGTGTGATGGAAACGCGCAGAAATCCTTCGTTTTCTCCACGTCGCATAGCAAGTAACCGGTGCGACGGACATTTTTTAAGTGGCTCGTTCCAATCAAAGTAATCGCGGTATTTTTCAGCTTCTTCCTCTTTCCCCTTAATAATTTTTGCTGTAATTGCAGCATCAAGTTCAAATCCGCGACGGACGATATTTCTTGCTTTTTCGTTTTCATTTATCCACTCTGCAATAATATCGCGGGCACCTTCCAAAGCATCTTCAACAGTTTTTACATTTTCGTTCAAAAACGATGTAGCCCTGGTTTCTATGCTCCTTTCCAATTGTTTCATGATAATTTTTGCCAGCGGTTCCAGCCCTTTTTCTTTGGCAATGGTTGCTTTTGTGCGCCGTTTGGGTTTGTAAGGCAGGTAAATATCTTCCAGTTCCACTGCATCGAAACAGTTTTCAATTCTTTTTTTGAGTTCGGGAGTTAAAAGTTCCTGTTCTTCGATGGTTTTCAGTACCGTTTCTTTTCTTTTTTCGAGTTCAGTGTATTTTTCGTTGAGTTCTTTGATATTCAAAACCTGCACTTCATCGAGACTCCCGGTGCGTTCTTTCCGGTAACGTGAAATAAAAGGAACAGTGGCACCCTCGTTTAAAAGGGAAATGGTGTTTGAAACCTGGTTTTCTTTAATTCCAAGGTTTTGTGAGATGATATCGATTATTTTGGTACTCATCATTAAAATTTTTCGGAAAGCAAAGGTAAAAAGAAATTCTGTTTCGGGGTGGAGCGATTTGTAATCGCTTTAAAACATCAGTATTAAAATGCACTTTTCTTTACAATGTGCTGTTGGTAGTTGAGATAGAAATCAATCTTTTCTTCGTTTATTCAAAAAAATGCCTACACTAAAACTTACTGATTGAATTATGGTTTTAATTCCCTGATCCTGATTTGAGGAATAGCAGAATTTTAAATTGGTGAACAGGGTATGATTTGGGATTTCATAATTGCAGCCCAATTGAACAAAACCCCCGAAAACGGCGGAAGTAAGAGGAGTTTCGTCATACGACTCAAAGGTATAAGCCGTATCAGGATGCTGTTTTACAGTAACAACTTTCTGATTGATTCCGGCAAAAATGTCGGCAAAACCGCCAACAGCAACTGTTGGTTTAACTTTACCTGTCGGGAAAGTATATTTTACTGAAATGGTGGGTTGCAGAGATTTTAAATCGAAGTAAGCATCATAATACTCCATTATCGAACCATTCTTTACCTGGTATGAACCATGAAAATTGTACATATTAAAGTCGAGTTCAGCCTCAAATGATAACTTTTCGTTGATTTGAGGGAAAACAGTACTCATTAAAATCCCGGCTCCAAAATATATTTCAGGTTCAAAAGAATAGTTGGAGAAAATGCCTTTGCTAAACCGAAGATTTGCAACACCCGTTTTCAGAACCGGGGCAAACCTGATTTTTGCCGATGGTACCTTTTTTTCGTAAACAATACATTCTTCGGTATCACATACATAATTATGGTAACTTTTAGTAATGTTAATCAGCGATTTATGACCAAGACTAACATTGTTTAACTGAGGCTGTATTTCTTTACAATCGGCAAATGTTGCTTTTAAAACACCAATATATTTATTCGAATTTCGCTGAACTTCGCCTTTTCCTTCAACATTGCTGGTTATTACTTCGTTGGATAATAACAGCAATTTGCCATTCTTATCTTCAATAAAGTACATATAGTTATTAATGTCGCGGTAGAAATACAGGTTTGTAATTCCATTTACCAGAAATTCCAGAAAAACGGTTTTTTCTTCATTACCGGTATTTATTTGGTTCGAAATGTAAAATTTGCCGTCAATAAACCGATAACCCTGAATTTCAGTGGGCTCGAACTTAACGGGTAGTGACAAATCCTCCTTTTTAAAAATGCACACTTGTGAATTTTTTACTTCGCCGCGGTAATCAACCAGTCCAAAAACGGTATCATTCTCAAGTGTAATGTAATAACCTTCATGAAAATCGGTTTGAGCCATTCCCTTTAAAATGGCTGTAAATAATACAAAAATCAGTAACGAAAATTTAAGTGAATTTAGCCCGATGAGTTTATTGAATCTGAAAATGAGTGTTATAGAGTATTGCATTAGTATAATTTTTGGTTTTTAATTGAATCATAAAACTATTAAAAATTCATAAGCGTACACATTCGAATTAAGCAAAGTCTGAATTTATTTTTTTTGACAGCGACAATCGTACTTCAGGGTGTTCGGAAACCATGCCATCCTTCACTCAAACTTTTTTCATTAAACTTTATCCCAATAGTCATTCGGATTAAACATTAAACTTGTATTTTTACGCCTCATTTTCAAAAGAAATAAAAACGATGTTTGAGAATTTAAGCGACAGGCTGGACAGGTCATTTAAACTGCTGAAAGGGCAGGGAAAAATTACAGAAATAAATGTGGCGGAAACGCTGAAAGATATTCGCAGGGCATTGCTCGATGCCGATGTAAACTTCAAAATTGCAAAGCAATTTACTGATGAGGTAAAGGAAAAAGCTCTGGGACAGCATGTTTTAACGGCTATTAAACCCGGGCAGTTGATGGTAAAAATAGTTAAGGACGAGTTGACTGCATTAATGGGTGGTAAGTTTACCGATGTCAACCTGAAAGGAAAACCATCGGTGATTTTAATGGCAGGATTACAAGGTTCCGGTAAAACCACTTTCTCGGGCAAATTGGCGCTGATGCTGAAAAGTAAAAAAGGCCGGCACCCGCTGTTGGTTGCCTGCGACGTTTATCGGCCTGCAGCTATCGAACAGTTAAAAGTGCTGGGCGGTCAAATCAATGTACCGGTTTATACAGAAGAAGGAAATTTGGATCCGGTGAAAATTGCTAAAGCTGCAATCCAGGAAGCAAAAAGTAAAGGATACGACATTGTAATTATAGATACTGCCGGTCGTTTGGCTATCGACGAACAGATGATGAACGAAATTACCGCTGTAAAAAATGCGGTGAATCCCGATGAAATATTGTTTGTTGTTGACTCCATGACTGGTCAGGATGCTGTAAATACAGCAAAAGAATTTAATGACAGATTGGATTTCGACGGCGTGGTACTTACCAAACTCGACGGTGACACCCGCGGTGGAGCTGCACTTTCCATTCGGGCGGTAGTTGAAAAGCCAATCAAATTTGTGGGAACCGGCGAAAAACTGGATGCCATCGATATTTTCCACCCCGATCGTATGGCAGATCGTATTCTCGGGATGGGCGATATTGTTTCGCTCGTTGAAAAAGCTCAGGAACAGTTTGATTCGGAAGAGGCACGTAAACTGCAGAAAAAGCTGGCTCAGAATACCTTCAACTTTAACGATTTTCTGAAACAGATTAGCCAGATTAAAAAAATGGGTAACCTGAAAGATGTTGTCGGAATGATTCCGGGAATGGGCAAGGCAATGAAAAACCTGGATATTGATGATGATGCATTTAAACATATCGAGGCCATTATTTATTCGATGACCCCGAAGGAAAGAGAAGATCCGGCAGTAATTAACGGCAGCCGCCGCAAGAGAATTGCTGATGGCTCTGGTACAAATATTCAGGAAGTAAATAGGTTGCTGAAGCAGTTTGATGAAACGCGAAAAATGATGAAAATGGTTTCGCAGGGGAAAAATATGCAGCGAATGATGAGCGGGATGCAGCAGCCGGGAAGGAAGTTTTGATAAGTTCAGAGTTTAAAGTTCAAAGTTCAGAGTTTCGGATTTAAAGTTTTTGTAAATGATATTAATTGACGGGAATAAGGTGGCTGCTGAAATGAAGCAGGAAATTGCGGAAGAAGTAAAACAAATTATTGCAAATGGTGGAAAAGCGCCACATCTGGCCGCAATTCTGGTTGGTCATGATGGCGGCAGCGAAACCTATGTTGCTTACAAAATAAAAGACTGCGAGGCCGTTGGATTCAAATCTTCGCTGATTCGGTATGAAGATGATGTTACCGAAAAAGAGTTGCTTGCAAAAATTGAAGAACTCAACAACGATGACGATTTGGATGGTTTTATTGTTCAGTTGCCTTTGCCAAAACATATTTCGGAGCAAAAAGTAATCGAGGCTATCAATCCGCAAAAGGATGTGGATGGATTTCACCCGGCAAATGTAGGCCGCATGGTAATTGGTTTGCCATCGTATGTTTCGGCAACCCCGTTTGGAATTGTTGAATTGCTGAAACGGTACAAAATTGAAACCAACGGAAAAAACTGTGTTATTGTTGGCCGGAGTAATATAGTTGGCCGCCCGTTGAGCGTGTTAATGTCGCAGAAAGCGGTAAATGCAACGGTTACAGTAGCGCACAGCCGCACCGAAAATCTGGAGGAAGTGTGCAGAAATGCCGATATTTTGATTGCTGCTATTGGTGTTCCCGATTTTATTAAAGGTAACATGGTGAAGGAAGGTGCAGTGGTTATAGATGTTGGCACCACCCGCACAAAATCGGATGTAACAAAATCGGGATGGAAACTCAAAGGCGATGTACTGTTTGAAGAAGTTGCCGAAAAATGTGCATACATAACTCCGGTTCCCGGTGGTGTTGGGCCAATGACACGGGTTTCGTTGTTGCAAAATACCTTGTTGTCGGCGAAAGGGGAAATTTACAAATAGACAATATTCACATAAAATATCATTGGAAGGAGGCAAAATTTTGTCTCCTTTTTTTATGACATTTTTAGAATCAATTTAAACTACAACAAATCAGACGTTTTAAGACGTCAAAGTTTTGGTTTAAACCATTTGTTAATTTTATTTTTTTATTTTTGGATTCAATACTTAATTGAAAAACCAAAAAATATTAGGATGGAAAGTGTTGATAATAAGGAGGAAATGAGAGATTCTGAAAGTAAATTCAATCAGGAGATTCATTCGAAAGTAGTAAGAGCCGGGAAGAGAACCTATTTTTTTGATGTCAAGAGTACCCGAAACGATGAGTTTTATTTAACCATCACCGAGAGTAAGAAGCGATTCGAATTTGACGGAAACTTTCATTACGAAAAACACAAAATATTTTTGTATAAAGAAGACTTTGAAAAATTCTCGGAGTGTTTACAGAGCATAATTGAGTATATCAACAAAAATCAGGGTGAAACAGTTAGTGAAGTTGAGCAGGTGGATTCTGCGCCGGAGGGCGAGCCTGTTGAAAATTACAGCAACGTAGATTTTGAGGATATTTAGTTGTAGTTTCCGGTTAAATTACTTCAAATCAATTCACTCAATTCAAGCCATCTCAATTCTTTCTCATCGATAAGCGCTTTTACCACCATCAATCTTTCCGATTGCTTGTATAATTCGTCGTGAAGTAATTTTCCGGAATTCATTGTTGTTTCCAGCATTTCTTTTTCTGCTTCCAATTGTTCAATTTCGTTTTCCAGCGATTCAAACTCCCTTTTTTCGTTAAAAGTCAGTTTCTTTTTTTGTGTTGAACTTGAGTCCTCTTTTAATTGTACTTTTTCTGTTTCCTTTTTCTTTGCCTGATTCTGTGCTTTTGCCTTTTCATTCTCCTCATCCAGCAATTGTTTATTTCGGTAAATTGTATAATTGCTCGGAAAGTCGGTAATTTTTCCTTCACCGTCAAAAACAAACAAATGATCCACAATTTTATCCATAAAAAACCTGTCGTGCGAAACTATTACCACACAACCGGCGAATGATTTTAAATATTCCTCCAACACGTTCAATGTCATAATATCCAAATCGTTGGTAGGTTCGTCGAGTATCAGAAAATTTGGATTTTGCATTAAAACGGTGCACAAATAAAGTCTCCGTTGTTCGCCACCGCTCAGTTTTTCGATGTAATTATATTGTGTATCCGGCGGGAACAAAAAGAAGTTCAGCATTTGGGCAGCGGTCATTTTTGTTCCATCTTCAAAAGTTATAAACTCTGCAATTTTTGTAACTGCATCAATAACCCGTTCGCGGTTGTCGAAGGAGATTCCATCCTGGCGGTAATATCCGAATTTAATGGTTTGTCCGATTTCAATATTTCCCGAATCAGGTGGTAATTTTTGTGTAATCAGGTTCAGAAAGGTTGATTTTCCGGTTCCATTTTTTCCAATAATGCCAACCTTTTCAAAACGCGAAAATTTGTAACTGAAATTCTCAATCAGTTTTACTCCCGGAAATGATTTTGATACATTTTCGAGTTCAACCATTTTATTGCCCAGACGCGATGATTTTACATTCAGGTTGATGCTGTCAGTATTTAGTTTTTGTGATGCTTTTTCTTTGAGTTCACTAAACGAATCGACCCTGTATTTTGCTTTGTGGCTGCGGGCTTTGGGCATTCGTCGCATCCATTCTATTTCGGTACGTAACAGGTTTTTTGCTTTTGATACGGAAGCCTGCTGCATTTCAATCCGCTCATCGCGTTTCTCCAAAAAGTAGGGATAATTGCCCATGTAACGATATATCTGACTGTCTTCCATTTCGATGATTTCGTTACAAACACGGTCGAGAAAATACCGGTCGTGGGTGACCATTAAGAGAGTCGATTTTGTTTTCTCGAGGTACGCTTCAAGCCATTCAATCATATCCAAATCCAAATGATTTGTTGGTTCGTCGAGGATTAACAGATCGGGTTTATCAATTAATACTTTTGCAAGTGCTACGCGTTTTTTCTGCCCTCCTGAAAGTTCTGCAATTTTTTGATCGTGAAGATCGATTTTGAGTTCTGTTAATATCTGTTTTACTTCTACCTCAATATCCCATGCTCCCAGTTCATCCATTTTCGATGAAATTTCGGCAATTTTAGCCTGATTGTTTTCGGTAACGGCAAGTTCAAATTCTTTTACAGTTTTAAGTTTCTCGTTATCCGATACAAAAATTTCCTCCAGAATTGTATGGTCTGGATTTAACTTTGGAATTTGTTCAAAGTAGCCAATCTTAATATCGTTGGTAACTGTAATTTTTCCTGAATCGGGAGTTTCTTTTCCGGCAAGCAAATCGAGTAAAGTGGATTTGCCAGTGCCGTTTTTCGCAATCAAAGCCACTTTTTGACCTTCAAAAATGGTAAACGAAATATTCTCGAAAAGCATGATTTCGCCCCATCGCTTCGATAGATTTTCTCCTTGCAGGAAAGGTCTCATAAATTATAATATTTGGTTTTTATGTTTTATAAACAAGTTAAAGAATGTGGGTACCCCGTGTGAAAAGAAACTGTTTGGAGAATTTGAGAGAATGGCAATTCCAACTTCTTCGGTTTCACAAATGGCAATTTCGGCCTGATAACCTGAAACATAACCACTGTGATGGACTATTTTTCTGCCCTTGTAATTAATTATTCTCCAGCCAATTGCATAATGTTTCGAATCAATTTTGTCCCAGTTTCTGTAATATGTTCTTCTTAATACAGTTTCAACCTGTGGAGCAAAAACAATTTCACGTGCATTTTTCGAAAAAAGGTCATCGTCTTTTCCTGAAACAGCAATAAGAAACTGACCCATATCGGAAATACTGGCGTTTATTCCGGCAGCAGGAAGAGTAACGTAATACCTGTCATTTAAAGGTACAGTTGCAAAACCCTTGTCGTTTTTTATATGCGGAAAAGCCTTGTTTTCGTTATTCAGAAACGATTCGAAATCGGAAGAAGCATCTTTCATTCCGAAAGGTTCAAAAATTTCTTCGTGCAGAATAGTTTGAAAACTTTTTTTTGTTTTTGCTGCAATAATCGGGTCAAACAAACTAAACATTACATTCTGATACGCATAAAACAAACCCGGGGGTGTTACAATTTCAACTTCATTTAAATGTGGCATTATTTTGTTGAGCGGTATCTTGTCTTCCACCATAATATCGAAAGCATGTGGTATCAATCCCGATGTATGGCTAAGTAAGTGTCTTATTGTGATATTGTTGGTGCTCTCCGGAAGTTTTAATCTGAATTCCGGCAGACAATCAATCACTTTATCATCAAGTTGTATTGTTTTATTTTCGGCCAAAATACCGGCCAACACTCCGGTAACCGCTTTTGAAACTGAAGCTAATCTGAAAATAGTATTTTCATCAACCGGGCTGTTTTCGCCGACTTTCCTTACTCCAAAACATTTAATCAGGGCAATCTGACCTTTGTAAGTAATAACAACTGCCCCGCCAACTGCTCCCGATTGTTCGATATGACTATTATAAAGGCTGTCGAATTTGGTTAGTACTTCCTGAATTTCCTTTGCATGGTTAACTTTAGTAATTTCAATTAACTTTTTTCCAAAGCCCAATTTACCAACCAATGGTGAAAATTTGAATGCAATTACTATTAAAATAAGGATGAAGAGGAATATTAAGAATTTGTATTTCTTCATAAAAACAATTAACCATCGTTTTAAAATTCGATGCGCCGAAGATACAAAAAACTTCATATTTACATATTTTTACAAAAATTGAAATTGAACGTGATGAATAAAGCAGATTTGTTTGACTTTGTAATACAATATTTTCAGAAGGAGATGCCAATTGCCGAAACTGAATTGGAATACGAGAATCCATTTGAATTGATAGTTGCAGTTATTTTATCGGCCCAGTGTACCGATAAGCGCGTAAATCAGATTACTCCCGAATTGATAAAACGTTTTCCAACACCCGAAAAAATGGCATTGGCAGATCCTGCCGAGGTTTTGGATTATATCAAGAGCTGTTCGTATCCCAATAATAAGGCAAAGCATTTGGTGGGAATGGCTCAAAAATTAATTGAATTGTTTGATGGAAAGATTCCGGAAGATGTTGATGATCTGCAAAAATTG
>Ga0247841_10014023_pt1 | contig 10110 bp, 17 predicted proteins | sample LaCruzMarch2015__2_FD_192410 | JGI IMG/M metagenome (GOLD analysis project Ga0247841, IMG submission 192410) | Freshwater microbial communities from meromictic Lake La Cruz, Castile-La Mancha, Spain - LaCruzMarch2015_18m | ecosystem: Environmental > Aquatic > Freshwater > Lake | place: Spain...
TCTAATCCAGCTAGAGTTCCTCAGGCAGCTGGTGAAGCATCTCCTATTAGAGCTCAAATTCAAGGACCAATAGATGCCCCAGAAGCAGTAGGTTCTGAAAAGGTTGTTTCTATGAAACCTGAATTAAATCCATCTCAGGAAACTCCTAGCCCAGTTGCTCCTAATAATGTGGTTAGCCCTACACCTATGGGAGTTAGTGCTGCTGCTGCTGGTAGCCCAACTGTTGTTGGGCCAACTAATATCCAAATACCTTCATCTCCTTCAATTGAAAATAAAATTACCGCTCCTACTTCTAGTAAATCTCCTATTTCTACTTCAACAACTTCTCCAATCAATAATAATCCTACTGCAACTCCTAGTTTTAACCTTCCAAGTGGTGGAAATCTTAATGTTGGTTCTAAACAACCTGCAACTTCTTTAGCAACCAAACCTTTAATGCCTTCAGCATTTAATGATAAATTAAAAAATGTAATAGCTAATAGTGGAAGTATAAAACAAGGTTATAGTACTAGTAATACTCAAAAAGCTGCCTCTGCAGGTGGTGGAGTAGGTGCTAGTTCTTTATTAAGCAGATTAATGTTAGGACTTGGAACCTTTATCTCTAGATCTACTCTAAACAAAGGTATAGAATCTATGAAATACGGTGGTAGAAAAGCTACTAAGATTTAATTATCTAATACTTTTACCTTAGTTTTTTCCCGATACTCTGAGTATGTCTGGTGATTATAAAAAATTCGGATTTACTCCAAAGGCAGTTTCAGAAGGTTCCTCAATAGGTGCTGGTGAAATTGATTTTGTCCATTTATCCCCTGCTTTATTTTCTGCTGTTAGAAATGTTCAACTTCATACCCATAGTGGAAATGGAAGTGTTCGGTTAAAACTTCAAGACTTAATAGGGTATTTCCCTTCTTCTGGGTTTGTACTTTACTCTGATGATGGAACTAAAAAATATATGATTACTATTACTAATGCTGGCGTAATCCAGGCAACAGATATAACTTAATATGACTGCATATAATTCAAAATTTCACATAGGTTTAGATAGTAAAGGTTATATTCTTGATCGTGGAGGGAAAGCTATTTATGCTTATCAAAAGAAAATGGCTCCAGCCTTTGTTAATAAATTTGGATCTGGTGACTCTTCTTATCGTGATGCTAATTTCTGGCAATTTTGGGCTCAAATCAATTGGAGAAATGGTGCTAAGCAAGAGAAATGGGGAGATGGTGGAAAGTTTTGGAAATCATCTGATGTTGATGTCTCACAACTTGAACAATTAAAACTTTCTAAACTTTTAGTATCAGCAGGTCAAGTTGAAGCAGGTGCTAAAATTACCTGTCAAATTGCTTGGAGAACCTCTCAAAACTGGTGGAATGAAGATTACGGTTATAGAAAACAATTAACAATTACTGCCCCTGTTTCGACAACTATTCCTGTTGGATATCCAATTAAAATTGATATAGATACTGCCGCTTTACAAACCGCCTCTAAGGTTAGAAGTGATCGTAAAGATTGGAGAGTTGTTTATTGGAATGGAAGTACATGGGTTGATCTTTCTAGAGATTATATTGATACGACTACAACTTTTTTTGGAACTCAAAATACAATTTCCCCAGGAACAACTGAAAATAATTATTATGTTTATTATGGAAAATCAGATGAATCAACCAGTAAACAACCAACCACCGATGCTGAATGGAATGCAACTTACTATCCAAAAATTGATGATACTTATTGTTTAGCTTTATGGCATTGTAATGAAGGTTCTGGTAATACTTTAGTCGACAGTGATTCTACTAATGATCAAACAATATATGCTGGTTCATCAAGTTGGATAAATACAGGTCAATTTGGTAGAGCAATGAGATTATATTCAAGCCAAGCATGGAAATCTGCTGCCACTGCTGAATTAACAGTAGGTTCTTTTAGTTTACAATTTAATGCTAAATTTAATTCAGCAAATGGAGATGATTTATTTTTATCTGATTCTCCAACATCAGATGGAACACAATTTAGAATTAGAGTAAATTCTAATGGTACATTAAATTTTAATAAATGGGTTAGTGGTGCAGATGAAAATCAAACTACCTCTGTTGCTGTTGTTCCCGATTTTACAAATTGGTATAACTATGCAATTGTTTATGATGGAGCACAAACAGTAAAATATTATAGAAATAATGTTTTAATAACAACTTCAACATTTACTACTAGTGGAATGAGAGGTAATGCTACTTCATTTTTAAAAATTGGTGCAGATAATTTAGATTTATATTTACAACATATTAGATATGATAATGTAGCGAGAACTTCTTTTTCAGGAGCTGATATTGGATTATTAACAGCCTCAGCAGGTACCGAAGCTACTACTCAACCACCATCTTCATCATTTACTCTTTATGTTGGAACTAATACCGGAAAAATATATTCTTGGGATGGTAATGTTACTTGGACATTAGCTTATACTGCTACTGGTTCTGTCAATTGTGCCATAATTACTTCTGTTGGAGGAACTCAAAAAGCATTATTTGGAATTGGAAATCTTACTAGTGTTACTAATGCTGAAGCTAAAATAGTTTCTTTTGATGGGACTACTTGGGCTGTTAATAAAACTTTTGGAACTGCTCCAACTGAATCTCAAGTAACTTCTATTTGTGAATTTAGTAGTAAAGTTTACGTTGGTGTTGGTCCACAAGCCAGAGTTTATGAAACTGCTGATTTGTCAACCTATACTCTTTCAAAAGATATAGATTTTCCTCAAAAACCAGGTTATGTTTATGTCTTAAAAGAATACAATTCTCAACTTATTGCAGCTGGCGGATCTCCTGAGTTCCTTCCAACTAAGAATTATGGTGGATTTGCTTTTGTTTATAATGGAACATTATGGCAAAGCCTTTATCCATTTGACCATACTGTTATTAAGAGTGCAGAATTCTATGATGCTTTTCTTTTCTTTGGAACTTATCATGGTCAAACTTATACTTATAACACTTCATATTTAGATCCATTGTTTTCTTACAGAGATGATTATAATTATTTACAACAAGTTTCTTGTCAAAAGTATTTTGATGATAAATTGTTCTTAGGACTTTACCCACAAACTGATTCTAATGATACTAACATTGGTCTTTGGGTTTTTGAAAGACATGGTATGTCAATGCTTAACTCATTACCAAGTTCAGTAACAGGAATTACTACGATTGAACAAGTTAATAATATATTAATGATTGGAACTGGAAATGATGGTTATATTTATAAGCAAGATCCTTCCCAATATGTGGCGACTGGTTGGATGCAAACTTCTTATTATGATGCTAACCTTCCAAGTATTCCTAAACTTTGGAATCAATTTACTATTAACCATGACCCTTTAATAACTGGAACTAGTATTCAAGTTTATTATAGATTTAAAGAGTCTGATGCTTGGGTTGAAATAGTGGCAAATCCAATAGTAGTAGTTAATTCAACTTCAACTATATATCCATTTCCAAATCAAGTATCATCAAATAAAATTTCATTTAAAATAGTTTTATCAACTACTAATTCTATAATAACCCCAGTAATTAGAGAAACAATTATGAGGTATACTTTATTCCCAGTAGTTAAATATATGTGGAATTTAAGGATTAAATGTAAATCTCCAATGAAATTAGCTGATGAAACTGTTGATACTAGAACTGGTGAAGAAATGAGGGCTGAATTAGAAGCATTAATAGAAGATCCAGGACTACATACTTTTGTAGATATTGATGGAACTTCTCACACTGTTTTATTTCATAGTATTGATGAAGGTTCTTGGGTTATCAATCAAGAAGATAGTTCAGGGGCTACTGTTCCAATATCATTGATTGAAGTCTAACTATGGCAATAACTTATAGAAGTCATATTAAATATAGAAGTCATTATACTTATAGAGGTAAAGTTTCTGTATGGACCCAAAAAATTGAGACACCTACTGCTTGGACACAAAAAATTGAAGTTCCTACTATTTGGACTGAAAAAGTTGAAACATCTACTTCTTGGATTAAATTATAATTATCTAATACTTTTAATATAGGTATCTAAGTCATAATTAAAACATGTATCCAAGTACAATCTATTCACAAGGTAATCCTACAGAAAATACCTTTCTTGATGATTCAGGTTTTTTTCTTGATGTAATTATTGGCTATCTTAATGATAATGTTATCGCTATTGAAACTAAACTTGGTGTTGATGGATCGGCTATTGCCACTTCAATTGATTACCTTCTTAAAAATCCATTAAGTATTAACCCTGGCCATAAACACACAACTGCTTCTATAAACTTTACTGCTGATCAAAATTTTGTGACTGCGGCTCAATTAGTGGTCATTGGAAATACTTCAAACACTAATACTGGAGATGAAACAGCCACTAGAATTGGTGCTTTAATTGGTGGTGCTGATGATGCTACTCCAAATGATACTGATTTTGTTGCTACTTCTTTAACTGCTGCTGGTATTCTTAAAAAGATAACTTGGACCAATGTAAAAGCATTTTTAAAAACATATTTTGATTCTCTTACTCAAACTCTTACTAATAAAAGAATTGAACCAAGACTAATTACTGCTGCTTCTTATACAACTGACACTGGAACTTCTTTGACTGTCGCTACTGCTGATGTCTTTCAAGTTACTGCACAAGCTGGTGCTTTGAAATTTAACAATCCAGGGGGAACTCCTGTGGCTGGACAAAAATTAATCATCAGAATTAAAGATGATGGAACAGCTAGAGCCTTAACTTATGATACCCAATTTAGAGCTTCAAGTGATTTGGCTTTACCAAGTACAACTGTATTAGGAAAGACTTTATATATGGGATTTATATTTAACCTTACAGATACTAAATGGGATTTGTTAGCGGTTTTAAATAATTTCTAATAACATAATGAAAAATTTTAATTATCAATCATTTATGTTCATACTAAGACACAAAATAATGGCTTTTTTGTGTGGAAGTTGTAAAAAATAATATGGCATTAACCGCTAAAGTTGTAGTTGTTGGAGGTGGAGGAGCTGGAGGTCTTTGTTCTGGCGGAGGTGCTGGTGGGTATCAATATAACGCTGCTTTAACTGTAACCAAAAAAACTTATGCCGTAACTGTTGGTAATGGTGGTTCTCAAAATCCTGCTTCAAGTCTTAATGCTGGTGATGATGGAGATAATTCAGTTTTTGATACAATAACTGCTGTTGGGGGTGGAGGAGGTGGCGGTGGTACTGTTGGTAATAGAAATGGTAGAAATGGTGGATGTGGAGGTGGAGCTGGAGCTAATGATGGTGGTGAAGGTTACACTGGTGGTACTGGTTCACAAGGTTATAATGGTGGAAATACTGGTGGTACTGGATGTAGTCCTGCTGGAGCTGGAGGTGGTGCTGGAGCAGTTGGAGGAAATGATGCTACTGCTGGTGGAGTTGGTGTTGCTAATCCAATAACAGGTTCCACTGCTGGACATTTAGTTTCTGGAACTTATTATTTTTGTGGAGGTGGTGGTGGTGGTTCTTGGTGTGCTGGTACTGGTGCTGGTGGTTATGGAGGTGGTGGTGCTAGTGGAGTTGGTGTTGCTAATCAAGCTGGAGGTGATGGAACACCTAATACTGGAGGTGGAGGTGGTGGTGGTTATTCAACTGCTTCTGCTGGTCGTGGAGGTGGTAGTGGAATAGTAATTATTTCTTATGTTACTGCTGATTTTGGTGGAACTATTGTTACTATTACTGGGGCAACTAACACTAAAGTCGTTTCTGGTACAAATACAATTTGTACTTTTAATGAAAGTGGTAATTTTGTTATTTCTAATGGAAGTGGTTTTTTTAATTTTTTATAACTATTAATAAAAATAAATAAATTATCTAATACTTTTAACCTATATTAAAATTAACAATATATATATGAATAAAAAAGCGGACCAAAAAGGAGATAATTATGACACTCAAAGAAGTATGTGATGAACTAAAAGAAAAAGTATCATTAGATAGATTTTCACCTGTTGAGAGAATAGCTTATGGTTTAGTTACTTTGATTGTTTCTTCTGTGGTGATAGGATTATTAGCATTAGTTATCAAACAATGATTAGAAGAATATTAAATATTATTTCATTTATAAGTATTTTTACAGCTTTTTGGTTGATTATACTTATCGGATACTGGAAACTACACAACTATAAACTCATAGAATATAAAAATGCTCCATTTCCTGTCTTAAATCCAATAGTAAAAGGTGGAGAAAGACTAGAATATATTGTTGATTATTGTAAATACACCGATGAAAGTCCAAGAGTAACTAAATACTTTGTAGATGGAGTAATCCTTGAAGTAAATACTGTTGATGGAATTTATGAAAAAGGTTGTCATCAAACTAAAATGGATATCTATATTCCCCGTTCTATCGCTCCCAGTAACTATGCTGTTAAAATAATCGCTGTATTTCATCCAAATCCATTACGAGAAATAAAATACGTTACTAAAACTATTAATTTTACAGTGGTAAAATAACATATGATAAATACACGAATATATTCACAAAGAGATTGGCGTTGGTATTGGAAAAAAGTAGGATTTGGTAAAGGACATTTTGGAAATGTTGGTTGTACGGTTACCGCTTTAACTTCACTTTTGTTCGTTGCTGGATATGATTTAACTCCACCACAAGTGGCTGAAAAATTAAGAAATGTAAATGGCTTTATTGGAGATTTACTTATTTGGAATAAAGTAGAAAGATTATTTCCTAAGGTTAAATTTATTTTTAGATATTACAAATACGATAATACAGAAGTTAAAAAATTAATAGACAAAGGAACTCCTGTAATGGTAGAAGTTTTATTAGGTGGTTCAAGACATTGGGTTTTATTCTTAGGCGATAAGATGATGGCTGACCCTTGGACTGGAAAAGTAGTCCCAACTTCAAAATATCAACCAATAGGTTATTCAGTATTCTCTATTAAAAAATAATTATTTATTAAAAAATAATATGTCAGCAAGATTTACACTAAACAAAGAAGACTTAAAAAAATGGGGGTTAAATACTTTAACCTTTCTAGCACCAGCACTTATTATTTTCTTGACAGCTATTCAAGCAGGTGTTCCTGTTAAAGAAGCTCTTTACTCAATATATCTTTGGGGATTAAATGTCACCATTGATTTATTAAAGAAGTTTATACAGCAAAAATAATGGTTAAAAAACCTTATCAGTTTAAAGAACCTAATATCTGGAAATGGATAAAAGGTAAGTTGGTAAAGCTCGTTAAAAATTAAGTGTTGCCTACATTGTATCCAGTCAGTAGCTCTGACCATTCTAGTTGAGCTTATAGATGAGGATAGTGACGACCACTGTACATGCTAGTCACGTAAATACTAGGAATTTGTCGTCTCATCGGGTCGTAGGTAACATTTAGTTTTTAAATAGTTCTTTGACAATTAATTGCTGGTGTTAAGTCATAGGAGTTAAGTTATGTCAAAAAATGTCAAAAGTTTTGGTTTAGTTTGTATGTCCCAAATAAATCCAGATGATACCTATATTGTCGTTCATTTAGATGATTTTTATAATAATCAAAAAGATTTATTCGGAAAAATTTTAACTTTAATAGATGCTAGTGTTTCAGACAAAACACAATGTAAAGCTGTTAAAGATTTAGTTCGTCAGTTAATAGGTGAAAATCATAATAATCTTTGGTGTACCTATCTTAATAAAAAAGATGCCGAAGAAGTTGGTATTACAGGTGGTGGAAATCCACAATGTACAAATATCAGTGATATCCGTTAATTATTAATTTAATTAACACCAGCAATTAGTTTTTAAAGCATATGAAAGAACTACCAAAACCAAATCTTGATGAGATAGAGCGACAAAGTACTCTCAAATTCATAGCCGATAGAGAAAAAGACGGATTAGATTGTTCTGCTCTAAAAGAGTATATAAAGCCTATTATTATCAGGAAGCCTCATGACAAAGGAAAAGAGCCACTATCTAGCAAACAGAACTGAGGCTTTTTTAAAGAAAGGTATTGACCCAAGTGATAAGAGGTTTAATTGTCATCATATCCTAAGCAAATTTGATAAGAAACTAGGCAGACTTCCAGAAGGATACGATATTGACCAAGTAGATAATCTTTTACCCATCTTAATTGAAAGACACGAAGAACTTAATTGCTTTATGGAACACCACCACGAACTGTATGAAGATATAAGTAACCGTCAAGACTTAGCTCACTTAGCCGAGATAGGACAGTTAGACCATTACCAGTTACCAGTTGCTAGAAAAAAACATTAAATATAAAACTCAGTAACCCCTAGTTGTTTTTCAAGATCGTCCATACTGATACTTTTTTGTTTCCAAGTATTTTTAATTATTATAAAATTTTTAATTGACATTTTTAAAGCCTTAGTAAAATACTTATTATTGTAAAAAACCACTACCACATAGGCCTCGTAGGCTTTTATCCAAATAGCATCAAAGGGTTTCTTCATTGAGCCACCATTACTAGACACTGTGTCCGCAATCTTATGCCACAGGCCATCTAGTGAGGTCATCAAACCTAAATACTGATGATCTTTAACCTTATCAAAGTAAAATTTTCTCTGTTTTTTAATATCAACAAACTTTAATTCGTAAGTCTCAGTTGATAATGGAGGGTGAGATTGTATAAAATGTTTCCACTTAATTGTTACCGCGGCTTCATTCATTATTTAGAATAACATATTAACACCATTAGTGTAATTAAAACAAAGGGACTTGTTAGAAATAATAAAAATATACATTGATAAAATTTCATATAAATTTACAAAATTTAAAAACTAATAACCAAATTCCTATCCACATAAATAATCCAAATGTTGTATATAAGAATTCTTCAAATTTTTTCATTTTGTTTACAAATTTTTCTATGTTCAATTTCTTCTTTTAACATCTCCTCTGGCTTTCCAGCTTCTCCAAAGGTAGCGATGTATAAATTACAGAGGTTACAACGGATAGAGATTAAATCTACCTCGTCAATGATTTTAAAGTTTTCTTTAATTGTGTTTTGTTTTAGTTCTTGCTTCATATATTTCTGTTTGATAAGGATTACTAACTTGCTTAAATGGACACAAAGTAACGCATATCCAAGTATATAGTTTACAGACTGGTTTGTTTAATAGTTTAGCGATTAGTTTTTTCATAAACTTTTAATTAGTTTCCTAACATTCTCTATCGTAATAATGGTTAAATTATCGGGTTTATCTAATTCAACTAAAAGATTATTTATCTCCTCTAATAGTCCTGTTCTTTGTTGGGTAAGGGCATATTCAAAACTTTTTTTAAAATATCTAACTGCTTCCTTATAACTCTTTTCACTTTCAAAATCATATTGTAAAGCTGTTACAAAATGTTCAGAAGTTTCTCCTGTTAGTTTTAACCAACAATCTAATTTTTTAGGTTTTTGTTTATCTGTCATATTATTTGTTCTCCTGTTTGTAAAACTTTTTTAAATATTTCCTAACTCCATTTATTGCTTGGTCATAAGCTAATGCTGAATTTCCAACCACTTCAATAGCATCTGATGAAGCACAATCAATAGCACTATTAAAAGTTCTTAAATCCACTTCCCTCTGTTGTTGGAGGGTTTTAGTTATGAAGTCTTTAACCTCTTTATAAAAATCACTAGACAATAAAAATCTTGGTTTTAATTTAGTTCCATGATTAAACCATTTATCAAACTCTATGGCCCAACTATTATTTGTTCTCTGTATAGCAGTTTCTATAACACCTGTATAGCAATTATTTGGTTTCATATTTGTTTAAATTAAATAACCCTAATTTATCATAGGGGGTTTATTTCTTAATTTTTAAACTCTTAACATCAACTCCAAACTTTTGAGCTATTTCATCCATGGTAATTTCTTTTATTTCTGGTTCTTCTTCACCAAATTTAATATCACCTTTACTGATTAATCCATAATAGTCATCTATTTCTATAAAAGTAATAGTTTCTTCTTTTTTTCTGAATCCAAAAAATAAGCCTGATAAAAGTTTTAATTTACCAGAGACCTGAGCATCACCATAGATCTGAGCACCACCATAGACCCAAGCATTACCAGAGACCCAAACATTACCAGAGACCTGAG
>Ga0247841_10014024_pt1 | contig 10110 bp, 10 predicted proteins | sample LaCruzMarch2015__2_FD_192410 | JGI IMG/M metagenome (GOLD analysis project Ga0247841, IMG submission 192410) | Freshwater microbial communities from meromictic Lake La Cruz, Castile-La Mancha, Spain - LaCruzMarch2015_18m | ecosystem: Environmental > Aquatic > Freshwater > Lake | place: Spain...
AACCTCATTAGACCTCCTTGACCTTGCTATTCAAATTGAAAAAAATGGCAGAGATTATTACGACCAAGCCGCAAAATTTGTAAAAGCCCAAAAGGTAAAACAGGTATTTGAGTATATTTCCAATGATGAACAACTCCATATAGCAGTATTTGAAGAAATTATTAGCAAACTTGAAGAAAGTTCCGAACCAGACCCTAAAAACCCAAGTGAATATGCCAATTATATCCTTGCCCTTGTAGAAGAAAATGTATTTACAAAACCCAAACAGGGTTCCGAAATGTCTCGAACAATCAGAAACGATAAGCACGCACTTGAACTAGCACTCGGTTTTGAAAAGGACTCAATCCTTTTTTATTATGAAATCAAAAAAATGCTCAATGATAGTTTTTATAAAGAAATTGATAAACTTATCACCCAAGAACAAGATCACTTTAAAAGAATATCTGATGTGTTAAAAGGTTTCAATAAATTTGGTGTGTCAGGAACACCATAATGCCTGCCTCGCCATGTCGTGTTGGCGGGTTAAAAACCTCGACAGGTCGTATCTGGCGGGTCTGCCATTCCGTAGCTTAAGCATAAGAGGGTTGATGAAAGATGCCCTGATATGGACATTCTAAAATCTGTTTGAAAAGTTGGTGTGTGAAGTTGTAGAATCAAAACACGAGGTAATTATGGAAGCGTATTTTAGAAATGTTGGATTAAGAATATATCATGGCGATGTAGTTGAAACATTAAATAATTTACCCGAGGAATCAATTGACCTAATTTTTGCTGATCCTCCATATAATTTATCAAATGGTGGTTTTACTTGTCATGCTGGTAAAAGGGTTAGTGTAAACAAAGGTTCTTGGGATAAGAGCAAAGGCGTTGAAGCAGATTACAAGTTTCATTATAAATGGTTCCTTGTGGATTTCTGGAACATATCATTCAATATATGCTTGTGGTTATGCTTTACAATCTCAGGGCTGGCACATAATAAATGATATTTCATGGTTTAAACCGAATGCAGCACCAAATTTATCATGCAGGATGTTTACTGCAAGCCATGAAACGCTTTTGTGGGTAAGAAAAACAAAAGATGCCAAACATACCTATAATTACCCCGAGATAAAAAACGGCAATTGGGGTAAAGATTTTTTAAAAAAACCGGGAAAGCAAATGAGAAGTGTGTGGTGTATTGATACCCCCAAAAATGGAGAAAAGAAATACGGAAAACATCCAACACAAAAACCGGAAGAACTCTTGAAAAGAATTATTCTAGCTAGCAGTAAAAAGGGTGATATTGTTTTGGATCCTTTTTGTGGAAGTGCAACAACCGGAGTTGTTGCTTTAAAAAATAAGCGCAGATTTGTTGGAATTGATTTAGAAGCAGCTTATTTGGACAAGCTTGCAATTCCAAGGTTAAAAGATGTTTTAAATATTTATAATAATTCATTGTTAAAACCTATGTCGCAAGTTAAAGAAAAAGGTATAAAATATAATTTACTGCCATAGAAATTAGGATAATAAATGTAAAAGAAGAAAAGCGATTAAGAAGTTAAAACAATTGGCACTTAGTTTGGGGAGAAAGAGCATGAAATATATTGAATTCTATAAAACAGTTTTAAATTGTAAGAATAATGATGAAGTGTTTGAGTTTTTAATAAGCAACTTAAAACCAAGTATTTTTCAATGGTCATATTTTGTTAATTGGGAGAAGGTGTTTAAGAACACAAACAATATTGAAATAGCTTTGAATAATCTAAATTATCTCATAGGAAAAGATAACTTTGATGAGGCGTTCAGAGATCTTATCAAACATAATCCCACAGTAGCCAAAGTTATTCCTGCACTAGCTGTTAGAGATGGTGAAAATAGTATGAAGTTTAAAATTCTCGTTGATTTTAAGAGTAAAAGGCTTATCTATGAATATTTTGATTTTAATAAAGATAATCCAAGCGATGAAGATGTTGAAAAGTATTTATTGTTTATAAAGCAAACTGGGCTAAAACAACTTATTACTTCTAAAAAAATTAAAAATCTTGTTGATTATATGCTTGGTGTTGAAGCTGGGTTGGACAGTAATGGTAGGAAAAATCGCAGTGGGAGTTGCATGGAAAATATAGTTGAAGAATTCTTGAAAGATTATTGTAAGAGGAATAGTTATGAATATATTAAGGGTGCAAATTCAAAAAAAATTGAGGAAAAATGGGGTTATAATGTCCCTGTAGACAAATCTTCAAGGATATATGATTTTGTTATCAACAAAGGGAAAGAATTATTGATATTTGAAACTAATTTTTATAGTGGTGGTGGTTCAAAACTAAAATCTACGGCTGGTGAATATAGAAATCTTTTTGATGTTATTGCTGGAAAGTATAAGTTTATATGGATTACTGATGGAATGGGCTGGGAATCAACTTCTAGACCTCTTAGGGAAACTTTTGATCACAATGAATACCTATTCAATTTAACAATGATTGAAAAAGGTGTTTTAGGACATCTATAAAAATATCCTCGTCATCCCAGTCAGATTATTAAAACACTTGCTTCCAGTAAGTGTTTTTTTGTTTTTCAAGGTGGCTACTACCAAAATACCAATTTATGTTGATTTTGAAAAATAAAAGAGGTACGATTCCTCAAAGATATAGCGTTTCATAAATCAAGCAACAAGTTCAGAAGTAAAGCCTGACACCAAAATTCAAGAACTATTTAGCCAACAGGAGGTAAGATGAACGATCCAAGAGGTTCTATATGGAGAAAATGGGATTTGCATTTTCATACACCAGCTTCAACTGGGTGTTATAAAAACAAAAATATTACCGATAATGATATAATTAATACTCTTATAAAGAATGAAATAGCGGTAGTAGCTATTACAGATCATCATGCCATAGATACTAAAAGAATAAAAAACCTTCAATTGCTAGGCAAAAATAAAATTACAGTGTTGCCTGGGATTGAATTTAGGTCTGAGTTAGGTGGCACTACTTCAATTCATTTTATTGGGATATTCCGTGAAGATTGCGATATAGAATCAATATGGATAAGCATTCAAGGAGGATGTGGGTTAACTCCAAAAGATATTACAGAAAAAGGGAGTGATAAAATTTACTGTGATTTAGAAAAGACATCTACACTAATCCATGATCTTGGCGGAGTCATATCAATTCATGCAGGTAACAAAAGCAATTCTGTTGAAGAAATCACAGACACACTTCCTTATAAAATTGCACAAAAATATAATATTTTTACTGAATATGTCGATATTCTAGAGTTGGGAAAAGAAGTGGATTCTGAGGATTATATTAAATATGTATTCCCTAAGCTCAAATCAGAAGTTCCAATGATAATATGTTCTGATAATCATAATGCAAATCAATATAAACTAAAACAAAATTGTTGGATAAAAGCAGATCCAACATTTGAAGGTTTAAATCAAATTCTTGTTGAACCCAAAGATCGTTGCTTTATAGGTGAATTGCCTGACAAAATAATAAAAGTATCCGAAAATAAAACAAAATATATCGACTCAATTAAAATTCAAAAATTGGTATTGCCACATTTTAATGAATTGTGGTTTAATAATAATGTTCTGCTCAATCAAGATTTAGTGGCTATTATTGGGAATAAAGGTAGTGGTAAAAGTGCTTTATCTGATATTATTGGATTGTTGGGTGAATCACGGCAGGATGCTACATTTTCATTTCTTAATACTACCAAATTTAAAGCAATAAAAAACAATAAAGCTAAATATTATGAGGCAACTCTTAATTGGGCTAGCAATACATCCTCCAGTAATAAAAATCTTAACGATTCTGTTGATATGCAAAAAACTGAAATGGTTAAATATATCCCACAGCATTTTCTCGAAAATATTTGCAATGAAATTCCAAGTGGAGAGAAAAGTGACTTCGATAAACAAGTGGAGAATGTGATATTTTCACATGTTAAAGAACCGGAAAAATTAGGACAGTATTCATTGGAAACTTTAATATCATATAAAACTAAAGAAATGCGTGGAGCAATTGATATCTACAAAAATGAATTATGCGAAATTAATGCCAAAATTGTAGATTTGGAGAATAAAAATACATTAGAATACAAGCAGAATATTGAAAATCTTTTAAAAGTCAAAAATGACGAATTGCAAAATCATGAGAAAATAACTCCAAAAGAGATAAAAAAACCGGATAACAATCTTACGGAACAAAAGGAAATTGCAAGGATTTCTAATTTAATTGATAAAGAAAGACCCATTTTGGAAGAAGTGATGCGATTAATTCAAGCAGCAATGAAAGAGCAATCTAAACAAGTGCAATTGGTATCAGTTGTTGATAAATTATTTGCTAAATATGAAAACTTTCAAAAACAATTTAAGATATTTAGAGATGAATGTTTCGCCGAATATAAATTATTAGGTTTGGAATTCGATGATGTTGTTAAATATGCGTTTAACAAAAAGGTATTAGATGAAAAACGTCTTATATGCGAAAAAGCAAAAAAAGAACAAGATGAATTGTTAGATAAAACAAATGAGAATGGTTTAATATACAAACAACAACAATTAGAAAATAAAATTAAAGAATATCAATCTAAACTTAATGAACCAAATAAAATATATCAGAATTTTTTAAAAAACTATAAATTATGGGAAGTGAAGAAGTTGGAAATGATTGGCAGTGAATTAAAACTTAATACGATTAAATATTATGAAAGGTTATTAGAAGATTTAAGAAATATTCCTGAGAAACTTGAAAGAACAAAACAAATACGAATGGAAAAAGCAATGGAAATCTATGCTGAAATTAGCAAACTGGCTGCCACTTATAGTGTATTATATAAACCTGTACAAGAATTTATCAGTGGTCACCCTCTTGCCAAAGATAAATTTAAACTAAATTTTGAGGTGTCCATTGAAGATGTACGATTTGGAGAAATATTGTTTTCCTTAATTCAGCATGGTGCCTCGGGTTCATTTTGTGGTGTTGCTGAGGGTGAAAAAAGGCTCAAGGAAATAGTAGCAAAATATGATTTTAATAATAAAATCGCAACGACGGAATTTTTAAATGATATTATTAATAATTTGACAAAAGATAAACGTACTGAACAAGCATCTGAAGTAAAGATAATTGATCAATTGAGGTTAGGTAAGACAATTCAATTACTCTATGATTCCATCTTTTCTCTTGACTATTTAGAGCCAAGATTTTCATTAAAGTTGGGTGACAAGGAAATGAGACAATTATCTCCAGGCGAAAAAGGAACCCTTTTATTGATATTTTATCTATTAGTGGACAAGAGTGAAGTACCATTAATTATTGATCAACCTGAAGAAAACTTAGATAATCAAACAGTATATGAACTTTTAGTCCCATGTATTAAAGAAGCAAAGAAGAAAAGACAAATAATTATTGTGACTCACAATCCCAATCTTGCTGTTGTTTGTGATGCGGAACAAGTAATTTATGCTTCATTGGACAAACTTAATGGGAATAAAATTGTATATGAAACAGGATCTATAGAGAATCCTAATATCAACAAAAGAATAATTGATGTCCTAGAAGGAACCGAACCTGCGTTTGCAAATAGAGATTCAAAATATTTATGGAACAATTAAACAGTTAGGAAAATAGTTGTCAGAATTTGGAGGGTTGAATGTCACAAGATACAATAAAATGTCCCAAATGTGGAGAATTAATTAAAGTATCGGAAGCTATATCCCATGATATGGAAATTTCTATTAAAACAAAGTTAGAGAAAGAATTTGATGGCAAACTAAGTGAAGAGCGGAAACAACTACAGGACAAGGCAAAAAAAGATGCCATTGATTCAGTTAAAGTTGAGTTATCAGATTTAAAGGAGCAGGTAGCAGAGAAGAATAAGAAGTTGGAAGAAGGTCAAAAGCAAGAACTTGAACTGCGAAAGAGAGAAAGGCAGATAAATGAGAAAGAGGAAGTCCTTAAAAAGGAATACGAAGACAGAGAAAAGAAGTTGAAAGATATGTTACAAGCAAATAGAAAACAAATTGAAGAAAAAGTAAGAAAAGAGCTTGAAATCAGTCAGAATATTCAAGTTGAAGATTTGAAAGAACAGTTAAATGAAAAAACACAGAATCTTGAAAAAGCGCAACAACAAGAATTAGAACTTCGCAAACAACAACGCAAGTTGGAAGAAGACAAAAAATCTTTTGAACTCGAAATGGCTCGTAAGCTTGATATTGAAAGACAAAATATCGTGGAAAAAGTTAGCAGGGATTTGGAAGATAATCACAAGCTTAAAGATGCAGAAAAAGACAAACAACTTATGGATATGAGAAAGCAGATAGAGGATTTAAAACGAAAATCAGAGCAGGGGTCTCAACAAACGCAAGGTGAGGTTCTTGAGCTTGAGATTGAACATATTCTCAAAGAAAACTTCCCATTTGATGAAATTATTCCGGTCTCAAAAGGTGTTAAAGGCGGAGATGTGATTCATATTGTAAAAACACAATCTGGACGCGTATGTGGGAAAATATTATGGGAAACAAAAAGAACAAAGGTTTGGAGCGATAGTTGGATTATAAAGCTTAAAGATGACCAGCGTGAAGCAAAAGCTGATTTGTCAGTGATAGTTTCAGAAATTTTGCCTAAGGGATTGCATCATTTTAGACAAATAGACGATGTGTGGGTTACGGATGTCCCATCTACATTGAGTCTTGCACTTGCTTTAAGGGTTGTATTGACTCAAGTTGCAAAAACACAAGAAATTCAAACCGGTAAAGAAGAAAAGAAAGAAATAGTTTATAATTATTTAACTGGAATAGAATTTAGAAATCGTGTACAAGCAATAATTGAATCCTTTGTTACGATGAAGAATGATTTAGATTCAGAAAAAAGGGCAATGGTCAAAATATGGGCACAAAGAGAAAAACAAATTGAAAAAATTACTCTAAATATTGCCGGAATGCATGGCGATTTGGAAGGAATAGTTGGTACTTCATTGCCCGCTGTGAAAATATTGGAATTATCAAACAAGAATGGGAGCATAGAATAAAATAATAAAACAGGAGGATAGAATGCATAAAGACTATGAAAGTTTTCTTAAGGCAATTCAGCAAAAAAGATACGTTGAAGTAACTTTTGATTCTAAGGAAAAAGGAAGAATAAAGAGGAAATGCATACCGTTTGATTATGCAATTAGTAGGAGATATAAAGATGGTTTAGTGAGATTTCATTTTTATGATTTAGAAAGCCCGGATGGAAATCATAACTTATCTGTCTTATCAGAGCAATTGATATCATTAACAATTCTCGATCAGATATTTGATCCTAGTGATTATGTTATTTGGGATACACAGAAAACAAAATGGACAATTCCAAGAGATTGGGGTAAACATAGTTAACAACAACAATATATTGGAATTAGCTAGGTTTAGGGTTATGGAGTTAAAATAAGATAAGGGGGTAAAATGTTATGGAAAGATACAAAAACCTTAGTGGTAATTCTAGTGTTGTGGCGTACGAAATTGAAGAAGATTCTATAACTGTCAAATTCAGTGATAGTATGCAGTACAAATATAGCAATGCGAGTGCAGGAAGTCAAAATATTACTCAAATGAAGAATTTGGCAATATTAGGGCGAGGTCTGAATAGTTTTATAATGAAAAATGTTAAAAAGAACTACTCCTCAAAATGGTGAATTGTCTTTTGTCTTACTTTTATGGTGTCAGGCCATCCTTCGCTTTTTGAGCTTCGGAATGACTCGGTTTTACCCTCCAAGGTGATTCCTTGGAGAGGTTTTCAATCCGCCAATAAAATATGGTGAGATTTATAACTTGCCCACCCAATGCGGGTCAGCTTCGGGCTGACTTTACTTACTGAAGATGAACAACGGAGACGCACAACATGAAAATGAAACCATTTCCACTATCAGAAGTTTACAGATTAATTGAACAGGGACCGGTTGTTATGGTTACTACCGCGCATAAGGGGAAGAAAGATGTTATGACTATGTCGTGGCATACTATGATGGATTTCAATCCGCCGCTTATAGGATGTGTAATCAGCGATCGTGGTTATACTTTCAATATCCTCAAAGCATCCAAAGAATGCGTTATTGCCATTCCTACCGTAAAACTTGCGGCGAAAGTTGTGCGTGTCGGTAATACTTCTGGTAAGAAAATTAATAAATTTAAAACCTTAGGGCTCACTGAGGTACCTGCATCGCATGTTAAAGCGCCGCTTATCGGTGAATGTTACGCTAATCTGGAATGCAAGGTTGTTGATTCAACAATGAGTAACAAATACAATCTTTTCGTGCTTAATGTGGTTAAGGCATGGATTGACCCTGCCCAAAAACATCCGCAAACTATCCACCATCTTGGCAAAGGCGTTTTTATGGTTGCTGGAAAAACAATTAAGTTTCCGTCAAAAATGAAATAATTAATTTGGGAACCCAATACTTAAATACCTTATCCAACAACTACCTGCCGCATCCAATGGTTAAATTTTATATAATTTGATTTGCCCCCTCTTGACTCTTACCATAATATATGGTAGTATTACCATAAAAGATGGTAAAGGAGCCTAATATGTTAGAACCCTTATTTGGTAACAGAACAACCGAGCGAATTTTATTCTTCCTTGAGCGTTACGGCGAAGGATATCCTAATAAAATCGCCAATTCCTTCGGAATTCGAGTAAATGCCGTTCAGCAACAAATGAAACGGCTTGAAAACGGCGGTATTGTTGTTAGCCGTCTTATGGGGAAAGTGAGAATTTATCAGTTTAATCCAAGATATCCGTTTGTTGGTGAGATAAAAACACTTATCAAAAAAGCAATTACATTTTTGCCTGAAAGCGAGATACAAAAATATTATATGCTTCGTACCAGGCCACGCAAGGAGGGCAAACCACTTTGAAAAATATAAGCAAACTAACCATTCTTGAACTTGCGCAGCTTGTAGCAGATAACCTATCAAAAAATAGTATAGAAGCGGTATTAGTAGGTGGTGCCTGTGTTTCAATTTACAGTAAAAACAAATACCAATCATACGACCTTGATTTTGTTACGGAAAGTAGCTTGAAGGAAGTTGAAAACGCATTAAAAGAGATTGGATTTGATGATAAAAAAGGAAGAATATTCAGCAATTTTAAAACAGAATTTGTTATTGATTTTGTTGCCCCTCCGGTGTCAATTGGAAACGAACCGATAAAAGAGTTTTTCAGGTTAGGTAACCTAAAGTTGTTAACCCCAAGTGATTGCGTTAAAGATCGATTGTCGGCATACTATCATTGGAATGATGCTCAGTCGTTAGAGCAAGCGGTAATGGTTGCAAAAGCTCAAAAGAATAAAATTGACTTGCATGAACTTGAGCGTTGGTCTAAAGCCGAAAATAATATATCTAAATATCAATACTTCATTGAAAAGTTAGGATAATCCCGCGAATCCTATTGCAAAGTGTTGGTTAAAACTTGTAAAATCAACAAAATTCAGTAAATATTTCTAATTAAAATTAAATAAATTAAATTAACAAGGAGTTTTTGTATGCGTACGCCGTTACTTGCCGGAAACTGGAAGATGTTTAAAAATGTTAAGGAAAGTGTTGAGCTTGTTAATGGGTTAAAAGCCGCTCTCGCTGATGTTAAAAATAGAGAAATACTTGTTTGTCCGTCATTTACCACTTTAACCTCAGTTTTTGATGTTATAAAAAACTCAAATATAAAACTTGGCGCCCAGAACCTTTTTTGGGAAAGCAAAGGCGCATTTACAGGTGAAGTTTCACCTGGTATGATTGCTGAAGTTGGGTGTTCATATGTGCTTATTGGGCATTCTGAAAGAAGGCAGTTTTTTGGCGAAACAGATGCAACTATTAATAAAAAAATATTCGCGGCTTTTGCGCTTGGGCTTAAACCAATTGTTTGTGTTGGTGAAACATTGCAAGAAAGAGAATCCGATAAAACACTTGAAGTTTTAAAAACACAGTTAACAAATGGCCTTGCAGGACTTTCCGCCGAACAGGCAAAGATGATTGTTGTTGCGTACGAGCCGGTTTGGGCAATTGGCACAGGTAAAACGGCAACAACTCAGCAGGCGCAAGACGCGCATGCATTTATTAGAAAAATTTACGAAGAAATGTATGGCAAAGAT
>Ga0247841_10014026_pt1 | contig 10109 bp, 3 predicted proteins | sample LaCruzMarch2015__2_FD_192410 | JGI IMG/M metagenome (GOLD analysis project Ga0247841, IMG submission 192410) | Freshwater microbial communities from meromictic Lake La Cruz, Castile-La Mancha, Spain - LaCruzMarch2015_18m | ecosystem: Environmental > Aquatic > Freshwater > Lake | place: Spain...
TTAACAGTGATACTTCAATCACAGCAAGTACCCCAGCCGGAACCGGAACCGTTGACATCACCGTAATCAATCTGATTGGCGGCTCCGCGACTTCAGCAGCGGACCAATTTACCTATGTGGTAGTCCCGACTGTCACCGGCATTTCACCGGCGTACGGGCCGACAACCGGAGGTACCAGGATAACCGTTACCGGGACCGGATTTACTGGAGCGACTGCAGTATCTGTTGGCGGCACACCGCCATTCTATTTCACAATTAACAGTGATACATCAATCACCGCAAGTACCCCGGTACATGCAGTAGGACCTGTTGATGTCACTGTCACCACACCCGGCGGCACATCTGCGATTTCAGCAGCCGACAAATTTACCTATGGAGTTGTTCCGACAGTCACCAGCATTTCACCGACAACCGGCCCGTCAACTGGCGGTACCAGGGTAACCATTACTGGGACCGGCTTTACCGGAGCGACTGCAGTATCCGTTGGCGGCACACCGTCACCCTCGTTCACAGTTAACAGTGATACTTCAATCACAGCAAGTACCCCAGCCGGAACCGGAACCGTTGACATCACCGTAATCAATCTGATTGGCGGCTCCGCGACTTCAGCAGCGGACCAATTTACCTATGTGGTAGTCCCAAAACCCAATGTGCTGTATGCCACCAATGCTTCCGGCACACAGGGGCAGGATACGGTTGTCGGGATCTACCTAAACAACAGTTACAACCCGAAGGCTGGGGCGATCACCTATAAAGTCTATTACAACGAGACGCTGCTCCAGGCAAAGTCCATTACCGTTGCTTCCGGAGGAGTGGCGCCGATAAACCTGGCGAGTCCGTTTACCGTTGCATATGCAAGTGCCAGTGGGTACCCGAATGGCAATACGTGGCTTGGGGATGTCACATTCCAGCCAAAGGTAAGTGATAATCTGGTCACCCCGGTAAGACTAACCCTTGAAGAACTCGTGGATGTTGCAATCCCTCCAAAGGATCTCGTTCCCGATACATCAGTCCAGAACGGATACTTCACCATAGGTGGCGGTGTGCAGGTGAATGTCATCGATGCGAACGGCAACCCGATGACTGCCGACCGGATCGCGCTGGAAAGCGGTACGGGAACGATGAGTGTCACGGGCGTGAACAACTACCGGTTCAATGCGGTGCCTACTGGCACGTACCAGCTAAACGTCACGAAATCCGGATACCTTGGTGTGAACACGACAATCAGTTACTCGGCGGGATCGATGCGGGTGTTGACGGCAACATTAGTTACTCACGCATACCAGCCGACCGTGATCCTTGCCGAAAGCGGCGTTGCACTGTCAGGGATGAGCCATACAGCTCCGGAGCGGTTGAACGCACTCAGGAACGAGACCGACCAGTACAACCTGACGTTGAACGGCGGTGGAGTGATCAGCGTCGCGCTCGAATACCCGATGCGATACCAGCTCAACAGACCCCAGCTGACCTCCGCGCTGCCCATTGGAACAGAGATGCGGAATGGGACGTTCCTCTGGACGACGCCGAGTTATACCACTACCAACGCCACGCTCATCGTGACGGCAACTCCGGTAACCGGGCAAACGCTGGTGGGACTTAAGTTCACCGGCGGGAAACTGGGCGATGTGTACTATGATACCAGGGTGACATCCACCGATTCGCTCTACGACCTGCACTATGTCGTCACGAACCTGCGATCGCTGTCGACATATGACTATGCGGATGTAACCCGGGACGGAAAGATCACGTCGACGGATGCACTGTATATCCTGCACTATGTTGTGGGGAACGTGAATGAGTATTACCAAGCGGTGTGAGGTGGGAGAAAAGAACCTCTGAATAATCGGATCCCTTCACCTTTTTTTAGGGGTTTGATTGGGTCGACCCATTTTGATTGTCGCGTAGGTTTTTGACTTATTTGGTGAACGTGGGGAAAGAGTATGAGCTTATTATTAAGGGTAAACCAAGAAAATCACAAAAATGAATCGGTATTGGGGAAATATCCCGTTGTTGTAGTGCTTTTTTTCTGTGTGCTTCTTCTTATTATGCCAGTTTCCGCTTTGCGTTATGATATCATCACAACTCAAGGGACACAAGTACCTGGCGCGGAATTGGATCGTGGTGAATTGTATTCAATTACTTTGCATAATGAAAATTGGTTTGGTGAAGCATTGGTTCTCTTCTATGTTAATAATGGGGATGAAGCATTATTTGATGAAAATGATATTCAGTTAAGCGGGATAAAAATATCCTATGGAAGTAAAACCTTTAAAGTGCAAGCTCATGATGGATATGGATCTGCATATTTGTATGTAGATTCATCCACAAGTAGTGGGATATATTTTACAATTTATCCCTGTGATCCAATACCCCCGCCAATACTATCATACCCAAAAAATGACGAGTTGATTTGGGAAACAAATCCAACATTTGAATGGAATAATGCTGAATCATTTTGGGCTGACAATTATAATTTGGTCATCCGTGATGACACTAGTGATCCCCCCCACAATGTCTACCAATCGTATGAACATACGACAATCAGCGGGGATACGACGAGTCACTCCTTACCCTCCGGTATTCTAAATGAAGGGAATCATTATTCATGGTCAATGAATTCAAATAACCCGGTAACTGGTTGGGGTAGCTATTCTTCAAGAGAATACTTTTGGATTCGTGGGCAGAGGGAGTATACATTCGGAACAACCGATGATTTAGCGAAAATTACAATTGAGGGAGTTGAATATCCGTCCCCAACAGAAATTAAATTTTATGATGATGATGATCATACCGTCTCCGTACCTAAAGAACAATGGTCTGGAAATGGCATGAAGTATATTTTTAAAAAATGGGATGACGGGGTTACTTCAAATGCGAGAATAATACATGCAAGCCCGGATACACAAAAGGAGTATAATGCCGAATATGAAAGGACATATGGAGTTACTGTAGAATCAGATCCGGAATACGTGCATGATTTTAGTCAATATTCAAAATATTATCCTGTAGGTACACAGTTTAGTATTGAAGCGCCAGTGGAGATTCCAGACAACGGAAATATTTGGTTTTTTGAAAAATGGCTTGTTGGTACTCAATTTGATAATAGTAATCCTCTTTCGGTAACTGTAGATGAGACCAAATATATAACGGCATGGTATGAATTGTACACTCCCCCAACTGTCAGGACAATACCCGCGACAGAAGTTAGTTCAACAAGTGCCAAACTGATAGGGAATCTTAACGCTCTTGGCACTAATGATTACAGTGTAGTTTGGTTCGAATATGGGACAACAAAAAGCTCATTAGATTCTTCGACATCAACCTCAAGCCAATATTCTATTGGTCAATTTAGTACACAGGTTCAGAATCTTTATCCGGGGACCACATACTACTACCGGGCGTGTGCCGCAAGCCTATCAGGCTATGATCAATATGGAGAAACACTTGAATTTACAACCCCGGTTGAGAAATCTGTTCCGACAGTCAGTACCCAGTCAGCGAGTGGGGTCTCTGCAACAACTGCAACATTGAACGGATATCTGGACAATACCGGGGGACTGTCATGCAAAGTCTGGTTCAAATACGGCAAGACGGCGAGCTTAGAATTTTCTCCGACTTCGCAACAGGATCGAACATCAATTGGGCAATTCAATACGCAGATATCCAGTCTTAATCCTGGAAATAAGTACTACTACCAAGCGTGGGCAAGCAATAGTATGGGACAGCCCGTTTGGGGTCAGGTACTCGAATTCACGACAAGTGTTGATAATATAGTCCCAGCAGTCAGTACCCAGTCTGCGAGTGGGATCTCTGCAACAACTGCAACATTGAATGGATATCTGGACAACACCGGTGGACTGCCATGCAAAGTCTGGTTCAAATATGGCAAGACGGCGAGCTTAGAACTTACCCCGACTTCGCAACAGGATCGAACGTCAACGGGGCAATTCAACACGCAGATAACCAGTCTTAATCCGGGAATTAAATACTTCTTCCAGGCGTGGGCAAGCAATAGTATGGGGCAACCCGTTTCGGGTCAGGTACTCGAATTCACGACAAGTGTTGATAATACAGTCCCAGCAGTCAGTACCCAGTCGGCAAGTGGAGTCTCTGCAACAACTGCAACATTGAACGGATATCTGGACAATACCGGTGGACTGCCGTGTAAAGTCTGGTTCAAATACGGCAAGACGGCGAGTTTAGAACTTACCCCGACTTCGCAACGGGATCGAACGTCAACGGGTCAATTCAACGCGCAGATATCCAGTCTTAATCCGGGAACTAAGTACTACTACCAGGCGTGGGCAAGCAATAGTATGGGACAGCCCGTTTCAGGTCAGTTACTCGATTTTACAACGATTTCAACATCAACAATAGTTGGCAAATGGATGCTTGATAGCCAGGTTGGAAAGTCAGATGACATAATTACCTGGAATTTCTATGAGAATGGAGAATGGACGGATACACATGTTTTCGTTGATGGGACTTCATGGGATTACGACTGGGGATCCTGGGAGTATATCGGCAATAACCAGTATAACGTGCAAAAATACAGTACTTCAGAGGTTGTTTTCTGTGACGGGACTGTTTTACGTAACAACCTTGGGACTGCCTCGGAATCCGCTTGGCACCGGATTACTACTGTAATTTTTGGTCCACCACTCAATGGTGACCTGAATGGTAACGGTATCCTCGATTCCGGGGATACAACACTGCTGATGAGAAAGATTGTTGGACTGGATCTGCCAGGCGATTACCCACTCAACGGTGACCTGAATGGTAACGGTATCCTTGATTCCGGGGATACAACACTGCTGATGAGAACGATTGTTGGACTGGATTCTTAAAGAGGGAACTAATATGAGATTAAGTATTGGATATAAAATATTATTGATAATTGCGGTGATTGCCGCAATTAGCCCGTTAGCCTCGGCTGCGGGTGAAACAATCAGTATAGGAACAACCACCGTTGCAGTGGGGTCTGATGTAACCCTCCCTGTTGTGATTGGAAATGCTAACCTTGTCGCAGGAGGAACAATAAAGTTGGTATTTGATCCAACAATCGTTCATGTGGTCAGTGTTTCAGCTGGAGACTTTGGCAGTCCAACCACGAATATCAACAACGCAGCTGGCTTTGTATACGTTACTGTTTCAGGAACCTCATCTATAGGAAAAACCTCTGCAACACTTGTAAATATAAAATTTTCCGGCGTATCTGCTGGAACGACTAACCTTGATTTTGCAGTTGCATCCCTGAATTCTGCAAGTGGTTCCTTGATTACTCCCACGGTTTCAAGTGGTTCGATATCTGTTAGCGGACCGGTTACAGGTGAAACGATCAGTATAGGAACATCCATCGTTGCACCAGGTTCGGATGTAACCATGCCTGTTACGGTTGGAAATGCAAACCTTGTTGCAGGAGGAGAAATTAAGTTGGTATTTGATCCAACAATCGTACATGTGGTCAGCGTTTCAGCTGGAGACTTAGGCAGTCCAACCATGAATATCAACAATGCCGATGGCTTTGTGTATGTTACCACTTCAGGAACATCAGCAGTGGGAAAAACCTCTGCAACGCTTGCAAATATAAAATTTACCGGTGTGTCCGCTGGAACGACTAACCTTGATTTTGCAGTAGCTTCCCTGAATTCTGCAAGTGGTTCCTTGATTACTCCCACGGTTTCAAGTGGTTCGATATCTGTTAGTGGACCGGTAGCACCAGTAGCAAGTTTCACCGCCACTCCGACATCCGGCACGGCACCGCTGACCGTCACATTCACTGATCTATCGACCAACCTGCCAACGAGCTGGAACTGGAATTTCGGAGACGATAGTACCAGTACATTCCAGAATCCCACTCACACGTATACAAGCGCTGGCTCCAATACAGTCTCACTAACGGCGACAAATGCAGCTGGTAGTAATACGCGTATAAAAACAGATTATATCCATATATCCTCCAGTATCGGAGCACCACTCTGGAGTTATCATATTGGTGGAGATTCCCCATGGATGGCAATTTCATCAAACGGAAAATATGTTGCTGCAGCATCCACGAATGACGTCGTTTATTATTATGATCAATCCGGAAATCCCCTCTGGAACTTTACACTCACAACTCCGGCTATCACTGCCGGGAACAGACGTGCAGAAGTGTCATCTGATGGAGAATATGTGCTTGCTTCTGATGACAAGACGATCCGATATTTCGATAAAACGGGGACGGTTCATTGGACAAATACAACGAGAGGAACATTCCTCCAATCAGCCATATCTGAAGATGGCGATACTGTTGTTACTAGCACACTGGACGGTAAAGTATTCTTCTTCGATTCTGATGGAAAACTCTTAAACAATTATCAGACTGGCGATGGGGTCTATGGTTTAGCAATCTCCCAGAATGGTCAGTATGTTGCAGTCGGATCGTTCGATAATAATGTATATCTCTTCGATAATGCCGGTCAACTTATTTGGAGCAACAAGACTGGTGGCAGAGTAAACAGCGTTGCAATTTCAGCTGATGGGCAATATATAGCATCAGGAGGCTATGACTCAAAGGTATACTTATTCAGCAGGGAAAACCAGTATCTCTGGAGCTATTCAGCAGGTCGTACTGTTCATTGGGTCTCCATTTCTGGCGATGGAGAGACCATCGCGGCAGCATCTTGGGATTCCAAAGTTCATTGTTTGAATCGGGATGGAACCCCCCGATGGCAATATCCAACATTAGGATGGGTGTATAGTGTTGATGTCTCACAAGATGGAAATTATGTTGCAGCCGGATCTGACGATGCATATATCTATTTACTAAATTCAGATGATGGCACGTTGTCCTGGAAGTATAACACAGGCTATTCAGGTAGTGCCGGGTGTATCGTTTCGATATCATCCAATGGAAGATATCTGGCGGCTTCTGCAAATACAGGTTCAATTTATTTCTTTGATAACGGAATTCAGAGTGCACCGCCAATTGCTAGTTTCTCGGCAGACAAAACCTCCGGCACTGCACCATTAACCGTCACATTCACTGATCTATCGACCAACCTGCCAACGAGTTGGAACTGGAATTTCGGAGACGATAGTACCAGTACATTCCAGAATCCCACTCACACGTATACAAGTGCTGGCTCCTATACAGTCTCACTAACGGCGACAAATGCAGCCGGGTCGGATACCAAGACGATTGCTAATTACATCACAGTGCCTGCAATACCGACGAATCTCCCCACAACCATAGGGATGTATCGCGGTGGTGTGTATTACCTCCGGAATAGCAACACGCAAGGTATAGCAGACATTGCATTTACCTATGGAACACCCACAGATATCCCGGTAGTTGGTGATTGGGATGGCGACGGCATCGATACGGTCGGGATGTATCGCGGCGGCGTGTATTATCTTCGGAACAGCAACACGCAAGGTATAGCAGACATTGCATTTACCTATGGAACACCCACAGATATCCCGGTAGTTGGTGATTGGGATGGCGACGGCGTCGATACGGTCGGCATGTATCGCAACGGCGTGTATTATCTACGGAATAGCAACACGCAAGGTATCGCCGACATAGCGTTTACCTATGGAACGTACACGGATATCCCTGTAGTCGGTGACTGGGATGGCGACGGCATCGACACGGTCGGGATGTATCGCAACGGTGTGTACTACCTCCGGAACAGCAACACGCAAGGTATCGCCGACATAGCGTTTACCTATGGAACGTACACGGATATCCCTGTTGTAGGTGACTGGGATGGCGACGGGATTGATACGGTCGGGATGTATCGTAACGGCGTGTATTATTTACGGAACAGCAACACGCAAGGTATAGCAGACATAGCGTTTACCTATGGAACCCAAGGCGATATCCCGGTAACCGGCAAATGGATCTGACTATAACATCAGAAGATAGGGGAATGGTCCCCACAATTATTTTTATGGTGATTCGTTGAAGACTGATGTGGGTTTGCCACATCCCCCCCCTTTTCGTTTGGGAACGAAGATCTGCGGATTGTACGGGTTGTTTTAATCAATCCCCGGCAATCTTCTCCTCCCCAAGCACAACCCTGTCCCAACCATTTTATATAAACAGGTATCACTGTCTGTCTGTCAGCAGCGTGTCCGGACAATAGGGTCCGGTGAAAACCCGAAGCGATCACAATCACACTTCCAGTTTTCCCATGGTATGGTGAATATTCATACCCAGTCCCACGGATGGACTCGCCAGGACTCCTTGCTGCTGGGATACCAGGAAGTGAAAACGAATGAACCATAAGACCATTTTCCAACTCTTTGTGCTCCTGTGCCTGACGGGATTGATCGGCATCCCGGCAGCGGCGATGCCGGACCGGGTCTTTGCACCCTATACCGATACCGTGCGTTATCCCCCGTTCTCTCTTACGGATATGGCGCAGAAGACCGGTGTCATGTATTACACCCTTGCCTTCATCACCAGTGACAGTGCAGGAAACCCCGCTTGGGCAGGTGTCGTTCCCCTGTCGCAGATGAATTACCGTGACCAGGTGACCGCACTCCGGGCGATGGGCGGAGATGTCATCATCTCATTCGGGGGTGCGAACGGTGTCGAACTGGCGCAGGCTGCCAGCGATGCCGGAACGCTTGCCGGGAAATACCAGGCAGTGATCGATGCCTATAATGTCACCTGGGTGGACTTCGATATCGAAGGGGCGGCGGTTGCCCAGCCCGCATCTGTTGACCTGCGAAATAAGGCAATCCGCATCCTCCAGGAGAAGAATCCAAACCTGAAGGTGGCATACTGCCTCCCGGTGATCCCGTCCGGGCTCACGGGAGACGGGATCGCGGTGCTCCAGAATGCGAAGAATAACGGGGTCTCGGTCAGCGTCGTGAATGCCATGGCGATGGACTTCGGTGACGGTGCAGCGCCTGCCCCGCAGGGGAAGATGGGGGAATATGTGATCCAGTCCGCCCAAAGTGTCTTCTCCCAGCTGAAGGTGCTGTACCCGGAGAAGACCGACCGACAGATCTGGGCAATGATCGGCATCACGCCAATGATCGGGCAGAACGATGTTGTCTCGGAAGTCTTCACCCTTGCCGATGCCCGTGACCTCACGGAGTTTGCCCGGGCAAACGGGTGCAGTCTCATTGCCATGTGGTCAGCCAACCGGGACAATGGCAGCTGCGGGAGCAGGCAATGGTCTGACGCCAGCTGCAGCGGCATCATCCAGGACGAGTTCGCATTCTCACGCACGTTTAATGGATTTACAAATGTATCTCCCACACCTCAGCCTACACCGGTACCCACCACGATACCGACCACCCAGCCCACGCCTTCCCCGACGGTAACCCCAACCCCGGTTCCGACAACGCCAGTACCTACCATCATCCCGACGACACAGCCCACCCCTACCCCGACGGTAACTCCCACGCCGCAGCCGACAACCACGCCATCGCCGGGTGTGGAACCCTGGAGCCCGACGAAGGTGTACGTGAAAGGGGATGAAGTCAGTTATATCGATCAGCAATACCAGGCACGCTGGTGGACCCAGGGGGATGTACCGGGTATTGCCGATGTCTGGAAACTCATCTCCACGACCGGGGTGCTGTCACCGGCGCCCTGGAGCCCGGATAAAGCGTATACTGCTGGTGACCAGGTACTCTACCTGACGCTGAAATACCAGGCGCAGTGGTGGACCCATGGAGATACCCCCGGAGTTGCCGATGTCTGGAAACTGGTCTCTGGCGGGGGTTCACCGGTTCCTGCGCAGTGGAGCCCGGACAAGACGTATATGACCGGCAACCAGGTCATATATCAGACAGTAACCTACCAGGCACAGTGGTGGAACCGGGGAGATGTTCCGGGTGTTGCCGATGTCTGGAAACCCGTCTCTTCCGGGGGCACTCCGGCAATCGCCGAATGGAATCCTGCCAAAACGTATACCGATGGTGACCAGGTACTCTACAAGACGGTAAAATTCCAGGCACAATGGTGGACCCGGGGAGATACCCCCGGCGCTGCACCGGTCTGGAAGCGGGTATGAGTTTTTCCCTATCATCCCCGCCTCACTTTTTTACCCCTGGTCGAACCCCTGCCCGGAAAACCCCCATGAGCGGGAAACTCCAATCGCCAT
>Ga0247841_10014027_pt1 | contig 10108 bp, 10 predicted proteins | sample LaCruzMarch2015__2_FD_192410 | JGI IMG/M metagenome (GOLD analysis project Ga0247841, IMG submission 192410) | Freshwater microbial communities from meromictic Lake La Cruz, Castile-La Mancha, Spain - LaCruzMarch2015_18m | ecosystem: Environmental > Aquatic > Freshwater > Lake | place: Spain...
TATAATACTTTCTTCCGTTAAAATATTTAATCAATCCCGTTTCCTGTAATTCATTAAATGACCTGAATTTTTCAACTTTTTGTATATTTATTAACTCGGCTTCCACCTCAATTAATTCTTCCGAATTCATCGAGCCGCCAAAACTATCTTTAAGTTTGAAGCCGTTATACATAAAGGGATTATGAGATGCCGTAATCATAACTCCAAAAGCAAGTTTGAAATCTCTTGATATTAAAGAGACAGTCGGAGTGGAAACGAATGATTCCGTTATCATTACCTTAATCCCCTCGCCAGCAAATATTTCAGCCGAGCAATGAGCAAATTCTCTGGATAGAAACCTTGTATCGTATCCTATAACAATTCCATTTTTTATATTCGGATGGTTCTTAAATTTTCTTGCAGCTGCTAAGGAAACTCTTCTTACATTTTCGAATGTGTAAGTATCTCCAATAACGGCTCTCCAGCCGTCTGTGCCAAATTTCACAGGTTCCATTTTTGTTATTTTGAAATTTATTAATATTTACTGTTTTCGTTAACCCAGGTTCTGACATATTCTATAGTCTCTGTTGTTGTTGCGCCGGGTGTAAACAGTTTTCCTATTCCTAAAGCGTACAACTCATCTATATCGTTTTGGGGTATTATTCCGCCGCCAAAAAGTAATATATCATTTATGCCTTTATCATCCATTAATTTCTTAATACGCGGAAAAATGGTCATGTGAGCACCGCTTAAGATACTGACACCTATAACATCAACATCTTCCTGAACAGCCGATTCTACTATTGATTCTGGTGTTTGTCTTAATCCCACGTATATTACTTCAAAACCCGCGTCCCGGAAAGCCGATGCTATTACTTTCGCTCCTCTGTCGTGACCGTCTAATCCGACCTTCCCTATTAAAATTCTAATTTTTCTGTCCAAAACTTAAAAAAAGTTACAACAATCAATATATATTTTATAAAAATTTACTTCAAGTGAAATATTAGCTTGAAAGCACGAACAAGTGCACATCCGTCCAAAACGATTAAGAGATTAAGAGCAAAACTAATTAACAATGATATAAAGAATGTCGGGCAATCTTTCAGATCTTTTCATGCAGACACTCGAAGTGTAAGTAAGATTCGTTTTCGGGCTTACCTTGAAAAATATTTTCTTTAAAGATTCGCTTAACCCGCTGGCTGAATTTCTTTATTGCCAAAGTTACTAAATTCTTTAATATGAATTTTAAGACAAATAATTTTCGATAGTCTAATGACCTTTCATCGAAAAGATAACAAATAGTGTATTCATCATAATCTTAAAGTCGAGAGAAAGGCTCATATTTTCTATATAGTAAAAATCATACTGAAGTTTTTTCTTTACATCATCAACAGATGTATCATAAGTATGCTTAACCTGCGCCCATCCTGTTATGCCCGGTTTAACGCTCAATCTTCTCGTATAATATGGAATTTCTTTTTTTAATTGTTCGACAAAATATGGTCTTTCGGGTCTGGGTCCGACTATACTCATCTCATTCATAAGAACATTGAAAAACTGAGGCATTTCGTCAAGCCGAAGCTTTCTCATAAACTTTCCGAATGCAGTCACTCTCGGATCGTCTTTTTCCGCCCAAATCGGACCTGATTCTTCGGCATTTGTCACCATTGACCTGAATTTATATACTTTAAATGCTTTACCCTGTCTGCCGAGTCTTGTTTGAAAATACAAAACCGGTCCTTTTGAAGTTAATTTAATAACGAATGCCGTGAAAATTATCACAGGTGAAAAAACGATAATTATGAATAAGGAAATACTAATATCAATTAATCTTTTTGCAGCCCTTGAAGGCAAAGACATTAGTTGTGATTTGACTTCGATTAACGGAATTCCGTAAATCTGATCGGTCTTTGCCATACCGCTGAAGATTTCCGATAATTCGGGCATGATTTTCACATGTACATTTTCATCGGCGCAATAATTTAACGCTGTTAATACAAGATTTTTGTCTTTTTGCTCGGACGCAATAAGCACTTCTGAAATTTCTTTATCCTTTATAATATCTTTAATGGAAGAAAGTTTACCTATTTCATGTTCACTTACTTGATCTTCTTCATTGCTTATCATACCTATAAACTTGTAACCGAGTCTCGGATATTCGCTTATCATTTCAAACAATTCAGTTGCTTTTTGCCCTGTACCTACAATCAGAGTATTTCTAAGCCCGATACCCTTCTCGAACAAACGGAATTGAAATCCCCTGATTAAAAATCTACCGTAAGAAGTAAACATAACCATGAAAAACCAGTATATAAAAATTAAAAATCGTGAAATCACTTTTGCATCATGGACATAATCATCAACATATATTGCAAAGAATAAGATTACACATCCGGTCGAAACAGATTTGAAAACGAGTGAAAATTCGTCGAACCGTGATCTTACATACCAGTGCTGATAAAGTCCGGCAATGGAAAATATCAGTAACCAATAAACATAAACAACAATCATCGGAGCAAAAAAGGATGGTGTATTTGCAAATTTAATCCATCCGCTTTCTATTCTTATATAATAGTATATGCCCCAGGACAGGTTCATAAAAAAGAAGTCGAAAAATAACAGCAATATTAATTCTTTTTTCCGTGACATCAATTTAAACAAAGGATTAATAGCAACACAGGAAAAGAAACTACTACAGGCGGGGCAATATACGGCGGAATCATAAACTTAGTCATTAATTTGGGGAATAAACCTCATTATTTCATTTTCTCTGTATGGAATCTCTCCAAATTTAAGCTTACCCTTTGCATTCCACTTTTCCCACCAGTATTCCGCAAATTCTCTTAATGATTTTGGATTGCCGGAACCTACATTATCAATAAATGGTTTACCGTCAGTGATATATGAAAAATCTAATTCCTTAATAAATCTTTCCGCAACTTCAGAAACGTGCATAAAATCTCTGATCTGTTCTCCTTCAGTCATAGGGAAGTCATTACCTTCTTCAGCAGTTTTTTTCAAAAAAGGCCAAAATCTTGTTTCTAATTCCCCTTCGCCGTAAACCTGAAAAATTCTCAGATACTTCAATTTCAGATTATTTATAGCAGTCCATCCTGAAAATGCAACACTTGCTGCTGCCTTTGATGTTGGATAAGTCATCGTAGGTAATAAAGGTGCATCAGGCGGAATAAACTCATACTTCTCTCCGCTTTTACCATATTCAAAACAACTCCCGGCAGCTAAATAATTTTTTACGCCCGCTTTTTGCGCGGTGTTAAATAATTTCAGCGGAGCCGTAAGATTCCAGTATAAACAATTATTTAACGTATCATAAGGTACATTAGCGCTATGTGCTGCTAAATGGACAAGCACATCTATTCCGTTAAAAATATCTGCAGGCAAATCATCATCAAGCTTTCCGATTATCCAGTCCGGATCTTTTTCCAAGATAATACTTGAACCGGTGTTTTTTATTTTAAGACAAATTATTTCATGGCCTGCTCTGTGTGCTCCATTAATAAAGTGTGAGCCGATAAATCCTGTCCCGCCTGTTAAAAATATCTTCATATCATCTCCTGAAAAGGTGTAGCAAAATTTTTTAGTATCGGGAATGTTTTATCACGTTCTGAAATAATTGGGTTTTCTATTCCCCAATCAAATCCGAAGCTGTTCCATAGGATGCCGAAATCGTGTTCTTTCGAATAACAGCTTGTTTGGTTATAAACAACAGTAGAGCCGTCCTCAAGGGACATAAAACCATGTGCACAGCCGCTTGGTATATAGAGTGAATCTTTATATGCTTCCATTTTCATTGAAATAGTCTGACCGTATGTTTTTGAATACTTTCTGATATCCAATACAACGTCAATAATACTTCCTGAAGTAACGTAAATCAGCTTAGCATGCTCATAAGGGAATGTCTGGAAATGCATTCCTCTGATTACATCTTTTTTTGAAATGGAATAATAAATCTCTTCCGGATTAAATACTATATTTTCCTTTAAAAACAGATCGTTATTAAATACTTTAATAAATCCTCCCCGTACATCATAAGAACTAAAATTATCTACAATGAAAACACCTTCTATATCGCTTCTGACTAATTTCATATTTTGTTAATATATTTAAAATAAGCTGAAATCTACTCCCAGTCGTCAGTGATTATATCAGAACTATTAATGCTTTTGTCCAGCAGATAGTTCTTAAAATTATTTATCATTAACGGTGGTCCTGAAATAAAGTAGGTAGCAACTCCGTGATTATTATGTATATATTTTATATCCAACATACCGTTCCGGTCTTCATAAATAGTATTGATTTCAAACTTGTTGTTAATATTTTGTGCAAAAGTTAATTCTTTATTAAAAATATTGTAACTTATATTTCTGAAACCGCTGTACAAAACAGGATTTACATATTCCGAAAACGAATTATCGGTAAACAACGATAAAAAAGGAGTAATACCTGTACCTCCTGCTATAAAAACACAGTTATCTTTATTTTGATCTCTGTCGAATAAATCACCATAAGGCAGTTTAAGCCAGACTTCTTTACCTATCTTTAATTCCTCTGCCATACGTTCTGTAAATCTGCCCTTAACCGAGAATGTAATGATTATCACCGGTTCGGCAGGACTGCTCTGCATTGAGAAGCATCTTGATTCCGGCCATTGCCCTATACCGTCATATTCATCTAAAGCAAGATGCAAAAATTGACCGGGCAGATATTTGAACATCTTTTCTGATGTAAAAGAAATCCTATAAATATCCGGTAAGGGATTAAGTACTTGTTTAACTACTACTTTATACTTTTTTATTATCGCCATTCAAGCGTTATTTATCCTAAACAATTACAGATAATTTTTCATAAACCCTGCAAGGATTTCTTCTATATAATTCAATCTTTTCGGTGTATTTCCGGGGTATGTACCAAGGAAAAAAGTATTATTCATAACATAATCGGAATTATTCAGATGTTCTGCAATTCTAAAATTTCTGCGTATAAATGCCGGTTGCCGCACAATGTTTCCCGCGAAGAGATTTCTTGTTTCTATTAAATTATCATTCATGTGCTTGGTAAGTTGATCCCTCGTGAAGGGAGAGTTTTCCTTAACAGTAACAATATAACTAAACCATGAGGGGTCAGAATTTTCCGTTGCCTTCGGTAAAATAAAATAATCGGAATACTTTTCAAATATTTGATTATATCTGTTAAAATTTTCTTTTCGTTTTACGCAGAACACGGGCAGTTTATCAATCTGAGCCGCACCGATTGCAGCCTGCATATCGGTCATTTTAAGATTGTAACCGATTTCAGAATAAACATACTTATGGTCATATCCGTAAGGAAGAGTCCCGAAATGCTGTGAAAATCTTTTGCCGCAGGTGTTATTCTCACCACCGGCGCAATAACAGTCTCGTCCCCAATCTCTGAAAGACCTGATTATTTTAGCGAGTTGTTCATTGTCTGTGCAAACAGCTCCGCCTTCGCCTGTTGTAATGTGATGAGCAGGGTAGAACGAAATTGTTGAAATATGCCCGAATGTTCCGGTGTATTTATCCCGGTATTTGCTTCCTAACGCATCACAATTATCCTCAATAACCCAAAGATTGTACTCTTTCGCTAATTTCATTACAGCGTCTATATTATACGGATTGCCGAGTGTATGAGCTAAGAATATACAGCGGGTTTTTTCCGTAACAGCTTTTTTCATCATCTCAGCGTTAATGTTGTAAGTTGGTATATCAATATCCACAAAAACCGGAATCAAATTATTCTGAATAATCGGTGTAACCGATGAAGGAAAACCGGCCGCTGCCGAAATTACTTCATCTCCCGGTTTTAATCGTTTATCTCCGAGCTTTTCCGAAGTTAAAGAAGAAAGAGCTAAAAGGTTAGCGGAGGAGCCGGAATTAACAAGTATAACATTTGAGAGGCTTAGAAAATCGGATAACTTTTCCGCAAAAGTTTCTGAATATCTCCCTTCTGTGAGCCAGAAATCAAGCGAAGAATCAACAAGATTAACTAGTTCCTTTTCATCAAATACTCTTCCGGCATAATTTACACGGGACTTTCCGTCAACAAATTCATCGTCCGAAAATTTTGTTTTATAATATTCTTTTGTAAGTTCTAATATTTGTTCTTTTATTTCTTTATGCGTCATAATTATTTTTTGGAATTAGCGATTGTAAAATTCAACTCAAGTCCTGATTATTTCTCTTTTAAGGAGAAGTGTGTCAGGGTTTAAGTTAGTTTGAATTACTTTTTGTCCACTCAATATTTTTCTCGTATGCAAGTTTTATATAATTCAAAATTTGTTGTTTCCTTTTTTCATAAACGTTCTGCTCATTCTCGTCTAAATACCCGTTCACCGTAAACTCGACAGATTCGCGAAAATTCAGAGCAGGTCTCCACCCGAGAAAATTAATTACTTTAGAAATATCTAATCTTAAGAAAGATGCCTCGTGAAGTTTTTCCATCTTTTCATCAAATTTATAACTTCCTTTTTGTGCAATTTCTATCATACTCCTGACTAAATCAAGAACAGAAAAATTATTTGTATCAGATGGTCCGAAATTCCAGGCACCGCTGTATTCCTTTCCTTTGCTCAATAACATTGCTCCTAAAAATAAATACCCGCTCAGAGGTTCAAGCACATGCTGCCATGGTCTCGTTGCATAAGGGTATCGTAAAAATAATGTTTCATTTTCTTCAATTGCCCGGAAAAAGTCCGGAACGATTCTATTTTCGGCCCAATCACCACCTCCTATTACGTTTCCCGCTCTTACCGAAGCAATGTTACATGTCCCTTCTTTCTGAAAAAATGAATTGAGATAAGCACTTGTTATAAGTTCCGAGCATCCTTTCGAAGCGCTGTAAGGATCTTTACCGCCCATGGCATCAGTTTCGTTATACCCGCGGGTCCACTCGTAATTTTGATAACATTTATCGCTTGTTACATTTATTGCCGCTTTTACACTTTTGGAATTTCTTATTGCTTCAAAAAAATTTACCGTCCCCATTAAGTTTGTTTCAAATGTATAATGCGGGTTTTCGTATGATTCAATGACCAAAGGCTGAGAAGCAAGATGGAAAGCGATATCCGGTTTCACTTCATCAAAGAATTTGAGGAGATGCTTTCCGTCTCTTACGTCTCCGTCTTCGTGTTTTATTATTGTATGTAAATTAGCAGAAACAAAATTATCTTTCGGTGTTTTTGGCGGCAATGCATAGCCGAAAACATCTGCACCCAGTTCTTTAAGCCAGATAGCCAGCCACGAGCCTTTAAAACCGGTATCACCTGTTATAATAACTTTTTTATTCCCAAAAACCCCGTTAAATAGATTATTCATTCCGTAATTTCCCTGATTATATCATGATTAATAAAAGTTATTCCCAGATTTTCCACGGCGCATTACCCCTTGCCCACAGATTTTCTAATTCAAATTTATCTGAAAGTTTATCCATCGGCATCCAAAAACCTTTATGGCGATAAGCAGTAAGTTGGTTTTGCTTTACTAAATTTTCCATGGGAGATTTTTCAAATATGGTCAAATCTCCTTCGATAAAATCAAACACTTCCGGTCCAAGCACAAAAAAACCTCCGTTAATCCATTGCCCGTCTCCGACCGGTTTTTCTAAAAAATTTTTTACACTGTCTTCATTATCTATACTCAAAGCTCCGAATCTGCCGACAGGTTGCGTGGCAGTAACGGTTGCTATTTTCTTTTTAGCATTATGGAAATCAATTAATTCTTTTATATTTACATCAGCAACTCCGTCTCCATAAGTCATCATAAATGTTTCATTGTTAATGTGATTCTTAATTCTTAAAATTCTGCCGCCCGTTAAAGTATTGTCACCGGTATCAACGAGGGTGACTTTCCACGGTTCAGCGTAACTATTGTGAGTTTGAATTTTATTCTTTTCTAAATCAATCGTAATATCAGACTGGTGCAAAAAATAATTAGTAAAATATTCTTTTATTAAATAACCTTTATAGCCGAGGCAAATAATAAACTCGTTAATTCCATAGTGAGAATAAATTTTCATAATATGCCAGAGAATCGGTTTACCGCCGATTTCAACCATTGGCTTAGGTTTAACTGTGGTCTCTTCGCTTAATCTCATTCCGAGCCCGCCGGCTAAAATGACAACTTTCATTGATTTGTCTTTTTTGATTTGTAAATACTTTTTTTGTAAATACTTTTTGTTTAAGAAAAAACCAAATTACATACTTGAATAAACCTTAAATGTACACATATCATTTTATATTTTCAAATCCAAAAGTAAAATATATGTGGGGATATTCCTTGAAAATTGCCGATGTTTAAACAGAGTAAATTTTATGCTTTAACCGAAATCGGACAAATTGCTTATTAAATTAAGTATGAAATTTAAATCCGAAAGTTAGAGACTTGATTTTTATAATTGAATCGCTCAATTTGGGTAACAATAAATTTTAGCCGCATGATACCGAATATTTTTCATTTTATTTATTTTTATGATGAGCGAAATAAGGAAAATATATTTCCATTATCACACTACCTTGCTATCAAATCAGCATCTGTAATTAATAAACCCGAGAAAATTTATTTCTATTTAAATACAGAACCTTCGGGCGAATGGTGGGAAAGGGCAAAAGAAATTGTAGAAGTAAAGCATATTTCTCCTCCGACGGAGGTTTTCGGAAGAACATTATATCATCCGGCTCATAAATCAGACGTTGCAAGGATTTATATACTTATTGAAAACGGAGGCATATATCTTGATTTCGATATTATTTGCAAGAAATCTTTCATGCCATTGCTTAATTTCAATTATGTAATGGGTAAACAGGGTAAATACAGGAAAATGGGATTGTGCAATGGTGTTATACTTTCAGAGAAAAACGCTGAGTTCCTGAAATTATGGCTGGAAGAATACAGGAATTTCAGGTCAAAGGGGCATGATAAGTATTGGGTGGAATCATCAACTGAAAAACCATTAATGCTCTCAAAAAAGTATCCGGATTTGATTCATGTTGAACCTTTTGACAGTTTCCATTTTCCGTTATATTATCCTTGGAGTCTGAGAAATCTGTTCGTCAGGAATAAAAATTTCCCGAATGCTTACTGTCATCATTTGTGGGAGTCGGAATCCCGCGAGAAATATTTAAATAAGCTTACACCTGAATTTATAAAGAAAGTTGATACAACTTACAACATAATCGCGCGCCGTTTACTTTGATTTTTATAGTATAAAATTGAAAGAAGTTTCAGTAATATGTCAATAGACAAAACAGGTTCGGCAGTATTTTTTGACAGGGACGGCGTAATAACCAAACCTGTGTACAGTGAAAAATTCAGCGAATATCAACCTCCTCATTTTCCCGGAGAAGTTGTTTTTTATGGTGAAGTAATTGCCGTTTTACGGGATTTCATGACTCTTGGTATTCCGCTGATTGTTGTATCAAATCAGCCCGATGCAGCAAAAGGTAAAATAAGTTTAGAAAATTTATTTTCCGTTCAAAACAGGATCGAAGAGGTTTTAAGAGATAATGGGATTGTATTTAATGATTATTACTATTGTTATCATCATCCGGACGGAATAATACACGAATTTTCGTATAAATGTGAATGCCGGAAGCCGAATAATAAATTTCTGATTGATGCAGTAAAAAAATATTCTCTTGAACCGGAGAAATGCTGGATGTCAGGAGATCGTTCAACAGATATTGAATTCGGCAATACACTGGGGCTTAAAACCGCTTTTATAGACAGGGGACAGAAACTTTCCGGAGGGGATAAATCTTTTCCATTATCCAAAAAACCTGATTTTATAATATCAAATCTTCGGGAATACTATAATCTTGTGCAGAAATACTTGAATTAAAATACGGTTTATTAATAATTGTTCTGAATATAATTATTGTTTATAAACACTAAATATTTTGATAATTTGCTTTATAATTACGATATTACAGGTTATGACTGATGTAATTTTTATTCTTTTAAGATAATTCAAATGCAGAGAGTTCTTGTAATAATACCTACATACAACGAATCGGAAAATATTACAAAAATTATTCCTCAGGTACTGGAGCAGACCTCAAAGGATTATGAGTTTAGCGTACTTGTTGTTGATGATA
>Ga0247841_10014029_pt1 | contig 10104 bp, 7 predicted proteins | sample LaCruzMarch2015__2_FD_192410 | JGI IMG/M metagenome (GOLD analysis project Ga0247841, IMG submission 192410) | Freshwater microbial communities from meromictic Lake La Cruz, Castile-La Mancha, Spain - LaCruzMarch2015_18m | ecosystem: Environmental > Aquatic > Freshwater > Lake | place: Spain...
CGTCGGCCTGAAGGTCGATGACGTAGATCCCAGGGGCCAGAGGGCCGCCTTCCTCGACGAGGTCGATGGGCGTGTAGCCGACCTCGTTCAGCGGGGACGACACGGCGACGGACCACGTCCGTGCGCGACCCCGCGCGGGTGGCGTGAAGTCGTACCAGTCCTGCATCGCCTCGAAGTACTCCGGGAGGTCCACTTGCGTCAGCGTGAGCGCGAGGCGGCTGGTGTTGCGATGCGCGACGACGATATGCGCCGGCTCGTAGGAGCTGTAGGTCCCCACGTTTCCGAGAACCTGCAGCCATGCGGCCGGGTCGAGGGGCGCCGTCGTGAAGCGGACGATTGACTCCAGAGCCGGACCAGAGCCGTCTGGCGCCCTGGGGCCATCCAGCAGAAGCAGTTTGGACTCAGTTGGCAGCGCCTCCAATGCGACGCTCAACTCGTCATCGAGCAGCGCAGTCTCAGCAACTTGCCCCATGGTCGTATCGAACAGCACGAGACACTCATCCAGACCGTTCTCCTCATCGCCATCGACGTCGATGACGGTGGTGCCATGACCCGAGAAGTAGAAGAGGAATAGGTCGTCAGCGTCAGTCACCCTTGAGAACGAGTCAAGCGCAGCGCGAACAGCAGCCAGCGTAGCACTACTCCCTGATAGGAAGACTACATGTGATGAGTCCAGCCCACCCCCGCCAGGGTCGGTCAAGTAAGAGACAAGCGAGGCCCCGTCAGCCTCTGCGTACCAGAGGCGGGGAATCTGCGGGTCTGCTGGGTCATTGACAGAGATGACCAAAGCCCAGGCTTCTTGTGAGGGTCGCGGCTGCTGCGTCTCTACGAGAATAGCGCGCGCCTCCTCCGCTGCTGCAGAGAGAAGACCGACGATACACAGAACAAGAACGCAGGCAAAAGCCGTGCTTGGCTTGGCGGGCCTCACGACAGAGAACCTCCTCGCCCTTCGGGCCTCCTGGTCGCGGTGCTTCGGCACCCGGGTGAATTCCCCCAGAAAGACGCTTCACTGAACCGGCTTGACCACATCATGCACCTCAATTGGGAAGTCCTGGGACACGATACGGCACGCGGCGCGTTCTGGCCCGAGGAGATACAGGACCTCCACAATTGCGCGGACTTCCTCCATCGTCGTCCCGTCAGGGAGCGCGTAGACTCCGACAACCTCGAACCGATCTCCCGGCTGCACGCCGTGGCGGGTGCCAAGCGTAATGACGACCCGGTCCGCGTCAAGCGCTGTGACCTCCCCGACGAGAGGTTCACCGTACCCGTCGAGCGCAACCCGTGCTAGGGTCAGGTCGCCTGTCACGAGTGGGTGCTGCTGAGGCTTTGCTCTCGTGACCTCGCGCTCGAGGTAGGTGCGAAGCTCCGCGACGGTCACTCGACCATCCTGGTCCGCATCGGCTTCCGGAGTCGTCACGCCTTCCATCGCTCCCAAACCGCGGAGGAGGTAGTAGGTGAACACACCGTGTCCCAAAGCTGCGTCTTCGTACGAGAACTCTGCTTCTTGTGATGCGGCGAGGAACAGTCTTCCAGGGCCAACCAGGTCATTGAACACGCGGTTCCCAGGTCCCGCCCGTGTCCCCGTCTGTTCTAGACTACGCGTCGCTCCCGCGGCGAAGCAGGAGTCGAGAATGACGACAACGTTGTCGCAGCGGAATGACGCCAGCCAGTCCGCCATCTCGTCATCGCGCACCGCAGTCGAGAAGAGATCCGTCTTCTGGGCGTCGTACGTGACGAGGTACTCATCGAGTCCGTCGGCCTCGTCTGGCGGTACCGTGACGTCCTCTCCGGTTCCTCCATGCCCAGCGAAGTAGATGACTACGAGGTCCTCCGCACCGGCTTGACTGATCAGCCAGCGGAACGCCGCCTTCACCGCAGCGGTGGTCGCTTGCTCGTTCAGGAGGAAGCGCACTTGGTCTCTCTGGAATCCGCCACCTTGCGTACTGGTGAGGAAATCATAGAACGCTTGAGCATCCGCCTCCGTGTATGTTAGGTCGGAGATTCTGGGGTCCTCGTAGTTGCCAACGCCGATGACCAGGCCCCACTGGTTCTGGAACCGCGGAGGGCCGGAAGGCGCTGCACTCACCACCACATCCTGCTCCGCCGTACCTGTCGCACCATCGCTGTCGACCACGGAAAGGGTCACCGTGTACGTGTTCGCTTCGACGAACGTCCACGTTGCCTCCATCTCGGTCGCATCGGCCTTCGCATCGCCATTGAAGTCCCAAGCGTAGGAAGAGATCGTCCCGTCGCGATCTGTTGACGCAGATCCGTCGAAGCGCACCGACTGCCCAACTAGAGGAGTCTGCGGCTCGAAGCTGAACGACGCCTCGGGGGGGAGGTTCACAACCGTGAAGGTCTGACTCTTCGTCCCCGTCAATCCGTCGTTGTCGGTGACTGTGAGCTTGACGGTGAATGTCCCCTTGCGGGAGTAGGTATGAGTCGGGTTGCGATCGGTCGATGTGGTTCCATCCCCGAACTCCCACGTCCATGACACGACCTGGCCATCGCCATCAGTCGAGGCATCCCCGAACGGAACCGAATCCAAGACGGAGGGCGGAGTGGGTGAGAAGGTGAAGAGAGCTTGCGGCGCTTGTCGCTCGCCCACGCTGACAGTCTGCGTCACGCTCCCCGTGGCGCCTTGGTCGTCCGTCACCCGTAGGGTCACGCGCTGAGGGCCGGAGGTCGAGAAGATGTGCTCAATCGTTGGGCTTGTCACTTTCGTGTCGTAGCTTCCATTGGACTCCCAGTCCCACTCATAGGATACGATCCGACCATCTGAATCCGAAGAACTAGACGCGTCAAAGCGAATGCGGTCCCCGGTCCGGGGTTCGACCAACAGCCTCGCCCCCGACGTGAGTGCCTGCCATGTGAAGGAAGCGACCGGTGACTGGTTAGGGTGAAGGATTGCCTGAACGTCCCACAGCTTGACCGTCCTGTCGGTTGACCCAGAGGCGAGGAGCTTGCCGTCGGGGGAAAAGGCGACGGAGCCGACCGCGGCGGTGTGGCCAGCCAAGGTGTGAACCACCGCTCCTGTGGCAATGTCCCACAGCTTTACCGCGTTGTCCCGCGACCCTGAGACGAGTAGCGCCCCATCTGGGGAGAAGGCGATCGATTCGACCCAGTCTGCGTGTCCAGCCAGAGTACGCACGAGGGTCCCTGTAGCCACACTCCACAGCTTGACCGTCTTGTCCCACGACCCTGAGGCGAGGAGCTTGCCGTCGGGGGAGAAGGCTACGGACGCGACTGAGTCCGTATGGCCGGCAAGCGTCTTCAACACGGCGTCTCGTCCCGTAGAAACGTCCCACAGCTGCACGACGTCATCACTCGACCCTGAGGCAAGAAGCTTGCCGTCCGGGGAGAAGGCTACGGAGGTGGCGAAGCCGGAGCTGAAGAGGGTGTGCTTGACTTGCCCAGAGGCGACGTCCCACAGCTTCACGGTCTCGTCGCTCGACCCCGAGGCGAGTACCTTGCCGTCCGGGGAGAAGGTGACGGAGAAGATCCAGTCAGAATCGTGATTGCCTCTTCCGAGTGTCCGCACCACCGCTCCGGTCTTAGCGTCCCACAGTGTCGCGGCATCATAGTTCGCCTCCGAGGAGGCAAGAAGCGTGCCGTCGGGGGAGAAAGCAACACAGGTGCTTTGCCAGCCAAGGCCGTCAAGGGTGCGGATCACCGCTCCCACGGCGACGTCCCAAAGCGTTACGTCTCCCGCCCCCGCGGCGAGGACCTTGCCATCCGCCGAGAAAGCGACGGAATTGACCGGGCTAATGTGACCTGCAAGGGTGCGCACTGGAAGTGCCTCTCCGAAGGCCCAAGATGAGCCGAGGCATGACACAAGAACCACCAAACCAAGCATCAGAGATGCCTTCGCCCTCATGGGTGACTCGCTCCTTTGCGGGCAAGAGTAGCAGGCGGGACGATCCTTGCCTAATCCCTGAGGTTATTTCCGGTCTCGCGGATGCGAATGCCTGGAACCAAGAGAAGGACCTTCTAGCTGGTGGGGAGATGAGGATCCGGACGCCGACGTTGGACTTCATCGAGTGACCGAGGGACTCCTGCCGGTGTGCGACTGAGGTAGCTGACCCGTCGTGTCGTGCCTCGCGAGCAAAGGCCTTTCGTAAGGCTCTTCTATACGCCCTATTGGACAACTTTCGAACTCCCGGCGATTGACATGAAAGCCGCATCGGTTGGCATCTTGGATCAGATAGTCGCCGGACTCAGGTAGTAGAGCCTCCGGAAAGGCCGGGGCGATTCAATCGCTCAACAGTCCTGCTTTGTCTTGCCCGACCGTGCACGCTACTCTGCTCGTCGAACAAGGAGGTCTCGGCCCATGACGAGGAGATTCCCGGTGCTTCTCGGCTTGATGCTTCTGGTGTCGTGCATCGCCACGGCGGTCGACTCGGGAACGCTGCCACCTGCGCCGTCACCGCCGGAGATGGTCTTGATCCCGGCGGGCAGTTTCCAGATGGGCGACAGCTTCGGCGAGGGGTGGGCCGACGAGTTGCCGGTGCGCACGGTGGCGGTAAGCGCGTTCACCATGGACCGCTACGAGATCACGAAGGCCTTGTGGGACGAGGTGGCAAGCTGGGCGGCGGCAAACGGCTACGACATCGGCCCCGGAAGCGCGCAGGGCAAGGGACCGGCCCATCCCGCGACCGACGTCTCGTGGTGCGAAGCGGTGAAGTGGGCCAATGCGCGCAGCGAGAAGGCGAGGCTGGTGCCCTGCTACTCCGTGAACGGGAGCGTCTACCGCACGGAAGAGAGCGACAGCCCTGCCTGCAACTGGAGCGCGAGCGGATACCGGCTGCCGACCGAGGCGGAGTGGGAGAAGGCGGCACGCGGCGGGGTCGAGGGGCGCCGCTTCCCGTGGAGTGATACGGATGAGATCCAGCACAGTCGGGCGAACTACCACACCAATTCCTCCTACAGCTACGACACGAGCCCGACGCGGGGCTATCACCCCGACTACGACAACGAGCCAAAGCCATACACGAGCCCTGTGGGGAGCTTCGCCCCGAACGGGTATGGGCTGTACGACATGGCGGGGAGTGTGTGGGAGTGGTGCTGGGACTGGTATGGCGAGTCGACCTACGCATCCTCGCCCGGAAGCGACGCGCGTGGCCCGGCGTCGGGGTCGGGCCGCGTGCTTCGTGGCGGCTGCTGGAGCGGTAGCGCGCTCGGCTGCCGCGTCTCGCATCGCGCCTGCTGGCCCGTCGACGTGTACGACTCCCTGGGCTTCCGCCTCGTGAGGACAGCGCCATGACCTTGCCGTCTGAACGGAAGTTGGCACGGCAGTGCGTGGATGTTGTGGGCTGGTGGCGCGTCGGTGGGCGCCGCGCCCCAGCCCGTGTAGCGTCGCAGCTTGTCTGCGACGTCCGCGAATCCCTGTAGCGTCGCACGCGTTCGGTTCTAACGAGAGAACGCGCCGCACTCGGACCTAAGAAGAGAGTGCCGCTGTTGCACCAGTCTAAGCGCGTTGAAGTGCTAGGCCAAGGGCCGGTTGAACCGCCCCGGGATTGCCGGAGACCGAATTCCTTGGGAGGATGGGGCTGTGGCACAACTAAGCAGGTACTCCCCCGAGGTACGGAGACGAGCCGTGTGGATGGCGTTCTGGTGCGAGCGTCCTGTCGGGCCTGTCGAACAAAGGCCCTACGGAAGGGTCGTCTATACGCCCTACTGGACGACTTTCGAACTCCCAGCGGTTGAGATGAAAGCCGCATCGGTTGGCACCTTGGATCAGATAGCCGCCGGACTCAGGCAATGGAGCCCTCGGAAAACCCGGGCGGCTCAGAGCCCCCCTTCGAGGAGCGCCTACTTCTGTTCGAGAGCCGCCCTTACCGCGCTCTTGACGCTGTAGCTATCCAGGCGGAGACACGCACTCACGGTGGCGGACTCGCCCGGCCGCACCACCGTTCGGCCCTGTTGATTGCCGGCAGCGGTGATGACGTCCACATGGAGCCTCTCTCCAGGACACACACCTGGGTTCGATGCCACAACCGCGGTATCGAGGTCCCAAATGTAGATCCCCTTAGGGTTCCACCACTGCAGAAGCATCTGCAGAATCTCACCTGCTAGCGCGCCTTCGGGGGTTCCGGATCCGCTCCACGTCGTTGCGTCTTGGCTGGTCCAAACGACATCGTCCGTCGAATCGAGCGGGGCGAGGCGCAGGGGGATTCCGGAGGCAAATACCTCGTTTGCTGCAACTGGGTCGACCCAGATGTTCCACTCCGAGACAGTGTTGGTGTAGCCCGGCGCGTTGCTCGCGATGTTGCCCGGAATGTAGAGAGCGCCGCCCATGATCACGATCTCCTTGATCTTGGAAGCGATGCTGCGGTCGAGGCGCAGGGCTTCTGCAACGTTGGTGTGCGTGCCGGTAACCAGGAGTGTGACAGGTCGTGGGGAAGCCTTGACAACGTTCACGATCAGTTGGGCAGCCGACAGCGTCTGCACCATGTCGACCGGCTGGGGGAGTGCGAGTCCCCAGAATCCGTCTGATTGCGCTCGCCACGAGCCGGGAAACTCGTTCTTGCCCGAGAGTGGGAGTTCCCGGCCGGCGGCGACGGGAATCCCAGAGTGCCCGACTCGGGCGAGGACGCGGGTCAGGTTCTGGGCGAAGATCGTCGGGTGAGCCTCCCCGCAGGACACCGTGAGAGCCTTCAACTCGAAGGCGGGATTCCGGAGGACGTACATCAGCGCAATCGTCCCATCGGGGCTACCATCGTCGTCGAAGATGAGCGGGATCGGCAAACCCTGTGCCAGCACCAGGCTGGACGTCAGCGCGACGAGCAACATGAGGGATGTCGTCACCCCAGTCACTTTCTTTCTCACGACTTGCCTCCTTCCGGGTTGCGTCTTGGTTAGCGAGCCATCCTCTCATCCTATACATCAACGATGAGAAGGAGACAACCGCCACCAGGGGCTGGACCGATCTCCAGCTAGTCTCGCCCCATCCCTCCCCTGCTCCCTCACAGCCACACTGTAGCCAAGAACTGGCTAGTCCCGGAACCCGGTTCAAGGCGAAGCCGGGGAGACCTGGCCCGATCACAGAGAGTGGGTCCATGGACACGGGCGACAACGAGTCCTCGAGGCCTGCACGTGGCGGAGGTAGTGCCGAAGGAGACGTCGTTATGGGAACTGACAGGAGCGGACGATTTGAACGCCGAGGCCGGAGTTCCCAGGGAGACCCGTAGATTCCTGCCAGAGCCCAAGAGTGGGGATGGCTGGGCCGTCCTGTCGGGCCTCGCGAGCAAATGCTCTTCGCAAGGGACTTCTATACGCCCTACTGGACAACTTTCGAACTCCGGTCGATTGACATGAAAGCCGCATCGGTTGGCGTCTTGGATCAGGTAGTCGCCGGACTTAGGTAATGGAGCCTCCGGGAGAGCTGGGGCGGTTCAGATCGGACTCAGTGACCAAGAGCTATTTCGAGCTCCAACGCTTGTCCGTCGGCAACGCGAACGTCTCTTGGAGCTGATGTGGCTCCATCCCGAGCTTGAGCAGTCACCGTGTACGTCCGCGGCGCAACTCGCAGACTGAATCTGCCTTCGGCATCGGTGGTAACCTCCTGCCCCACCGTGACCGGCCAGTCCGAGACAACCGTGACGTGTGCTCCTTCCACAGGCGCACCAGACTGGCTCTTCACAACACCGGTGAGTTCGCCGTTCGGGAACCCGTCTATGCGGACGATGCCGCACCGGGCGATGTCACTCACGTAGAGCATGCCTGCTAGGTCGAATGCCAATCCCCACGCTCGCGTGAACCCAGCGCAGAGAGGTCTCGTCGTTCCATCCAGCGAAACCCTGACGACGCGTTGGTTGGCCGTGGCGAAGAGCTCACCCGTCGGCGAGATCGCAAGAGCGGTGACTCCCTGCAGACGTGCCACCGTCGTGACTTGACCGGTCTTCGAGATGCGAGTGATCGTATCTCCCCCGAGCGGAACCTGCCCCGGCGAAGGTATCTCTCCGACCCCGGTCACTGCGTAGAGGTTCCCGTCCGCATCCAGCGCAAGAGCTTGGGGAAACTGGACTCCGGCCGCCAGGATCGCCCTTGAGCCGTCGGGGAGAAGCCGAACAATGCGACTAGCTCCGGTCTCAGAAACGATCAGTGAACCGTCGCGGGCGCGAACAACGCCACACGGCATGTCGCTTGGCTTGGACGAAAGAGCGAGTGTCTCAGGTTCTCCTCCCGGGCGCACCAAGACGACTCTCACTGGCATGAGGCTGGGAGCAGCTTCTGTGGCATAGATGGTTCCGTCCGGGGCGTATGCCAGGAAGGAAATGGGCGGACCGTATGAATTGTAGTGGAGCCAGGGACTAACCTGACCTTGCAGGTCGACAAGAGCTGCCCTCCCAGCTTCCTCGTTCACGACAGCAAGACTGCCGTTGGGCGAGAACGCCATTGCCCCGGGGGTCACAAGCCCATTCCCGGAGACCAACTCGCGAGAGCTACCATCGGGACGAACGACCACCAGCGCGCCCTCCCTCAGCTGCGCCCCCACGATCTCTCCGGTGGCCTGTCTCCACTCGATGCCCGTGAGGCCCTCGTGCGGGATCGTTGCGAGGAGTGTCGTCTTGCCACCGGAGTCGATGCGAAAGAGCCGGCCGCTCGTGCCGCGTGCACCTCTGGAGATGTAGATGTTGCCGCTGAGATCGACGGCCATTCCTCCGGGAGACATCGCGTCTGAACTGGGCGTTCGGCCTAGTTCGGTCAGTGAGTAGTCGTGCAGCGAGATTTCGTAGACAGTGTCCCAAGACGCCCCTAGGAATCGGCCGTCTGGCGCGGTACGAAGGGCGAGAAAGAAGGGGATTGCCCTCGCCACGCAGGTCAGCTGGCCTTGGGGAGTGATACGGAAGAGGTTGGATCGATCCGCGCAGGCGAAGTTTGCTGCAACGTACACGTTCCCATCAGGGCCGACCCCAATGCCTCCGTCACAGTCCGATCGGAGATCACCGGCCTGGTCGACGACGATTCTCACAGCTCCATTGGGTGCGACGCAGGTGACCTTTCCAAACGGGGGTTGGTAGAGGTAGATGTTCCCCTGTTTGTCGACGTCGCCGAGGTAACCCTCAACGTCCTCGACGAAGACACGCACTGTGCCGTCACTCCCCACCTTGTAGAGCGTCCTGCTCCGCGTGGACATAACAACTAGCTCGCCCGTTGGGGTGAGGATCACCTCTTGGGGCATGTTGAACGGACCAGGGGCGACGAACCACTCCGCCTCGTACTGATGACCGTCGGCGAACTCCAGCGGGGCGACAGGCAATGTGCCGAAGAGTACTGGCACCTGGCTTTCCGTCTGCCACGGTCCCGACGCAGCAGACGGAACAGCGCTAGCAAGGCCTACTACAAGACAGAGCGCAAGACCCAGTCCTGCCAGTCTCCGGCACGCGATCATATGACAACCACCTTCCACTCGATTCCTTAGAGAGAATGAGAGCGGCTAGCCAAGCCGACCCGATACCGCTGAGCGGCTCCCTGGGGTCAGTCTAGCGCAATTCGGATGCTCTGCGGAGTCGAGGGCGTCTCGGAAAGGTCAATTGAGAGACTCGAGCGCAGCAGTGTGCATGTACGTATCCTGGGAGCCAGACGGGTTCGGGCCCCCGATCCGTCTGAGCGGTCAGTGCGGACATTGCAGTGGCGAATGCACAGTCCATTCCGCTGCTGTTTGGCGGAGGAGGAGGCGAAGGGCCGACGGCGGAGTTCCTAGAATGACCGATGGATTCCTGCCAGAGTATGACTGACGTGGCGAAGCCGCCTTGTCGTGCCATGCGAGCAAAGTCCCTTCAGAAGGCACTTCTATACGCCCTATTGGACAACTTTCGAACTCCCGGCGACTGACATGAAAGCCGCATCGGTTGGCATCTTGGATCGGGTAGTCGCCGGGCTGAGGTAGTGGAGCCCCCGGAAGAGCCGAGGCCGTTCAGTCTCAAGGCACGAGGAAGTCCTGCCCCGAGCGGTCGGTCGGTGAAAATGCCTGGCCGGGGAAGTTGAAGAGCTCGCGGCGTTCAGCTGTCACATAGTCGATGTGGAGGTCCACCGATGATTGCAGGAGGGTGGCTGGAGCTACGTATGCCGAGAAGAGCTCATCTCTGATGACCACCG
>Ga0247841_10014030_pt1 | contig 10104 bp, 7 predicted proteins | sample LaCruzMarch2015__2_FD_192410 | JGI IMG/M metagenome (GOLD analysis project Ga0247841, IMG submission 192410) | Freshwater microbial communities from meromictic Lake La Cruz, Castile-La Mancha, Spain - LaCruzMarch2015_18m | ecosystem: Environmental > Aquatic > Freshwater > Lake | place: Spain...
CTGTCCTTATAATACCCACGTAATTCCACATTGTTGATCTGATATTCACCCAGTCCTGCTGAATAAGCGCCGGGTCAACCTCTTCTTCACGTTCAGGGAAACGCCAGGGCGGGATTTCAGATTCTTCATAAGGTTTTTTATCATCAAAGCGTTCAACTATATGCTGGGCAGATCTTATTCCCCATACCAGTCCTTCAAGGAGCGACGTGGAGGCAAGCCTGTTTGCGCCATGTATGCCCGTTGCCGTCACCTCCCCGGCAGCATATAGATTATTTAGAGATGTTCTTCCCCAGACATCCACCTGAATGCCTCCGCAGCTGTAGTGAGCGGCAGGCACAACCGGAATGGGCACCTTCTGGATATCAATGTCAAGGGACAGACAGCGTTTATAAATAGTGGGGAAACGTTTCTTGATATTGATATCCGTATAGGAGGCAATATCAAGATAAACATAGGAGTCACCTCGTTTTATCATTTCTTCATATATTGCCCGTGACACCTCATCTCTCGGCGCAAGATCGCCCAGCGAAGAATATTTGTCCATAAAAGGCACATCGTCTTTTGTTTTAAGTTTTGCGCCCTCACCCCTCAATGCCTCTGAAATAAGAAATCCGTCGGCGTCTTTATGGAAAAGGCTTGTTGGATGGAACTGAATGTACTCCATATTGATCAGTCTGGCCCCTGCCCTGTCGGCCATCGCAAATCCGTCGCCTGTTGCGCTGGAAGGATTTGTGGTGTGGAGATAGATTCTTCCGAGACCTCCGGTTGCAAGAACAGTATAAGTCGAGAATATCCTTTCCACATGCTCGCTTTCGTTATTCAGCACATATGCGCCTATACACTGCGGCTCCATATAGAGTGCAAGTGGGCTGGTTGAATGATGCGGTATGGTAAGGAGGTCTACAGCGGTATAATCTACAAAAACCCTGATTTTTTCCATCTCCAGCACCTTTTCTACAAGGGCTTCTTCAATGGACTTACCTGTAGAATCCATGCAGTGGAGTATCCGTCTGCGCGAATGGCTTGCTTCCCTTGCATATTCATATCCTGTCTCCTCAGAACGTGAAAACGGGACACCCACCTTTTTAACCAGAAAGGCATCCACCAGTGACGGTCCTTCGTGGGCAAGCACTTCAACCGCCTCAAGGTTTGAAATCCCATCCCCGGCCTGCATAATATCATTTATAAGGTATTCCGGGGAATCATCCTTTCCCATAGAAACGATTCCACCCTGGGCATAGTATGTGTTCGATTCCTCAAGGGTTGACCCCTTTGTGATAATGATTACATCAAGTCCTGAATCTGCGGCAGTAATGGCAGCCGAAAGTCCCGCTATGCCCGAACCGATAACGAGGACATCACAATAATGCTTGTTATCTTTATTCATTTTATATAATCTCCAGCATTCTTTTTAACGCCAGCCTTGCATGTTCGATATACGTTCCATCAACGAGAACCGGATTGACAACCCTTCCTTCGACCAGATCTTCAAGCACATGAAGGAGTTTTTCCGGCGTAATCTTTGCCATCTCCCTGCAGCCTGAATCCAAAAGGGGAATAATAAGTTTATCCGGGTTTTCTTTTTTAATCCTTTTTACAAAGTTAATCTCCGTTCCAATTGCCCAGCTTGAACCCCCGGCAGATTTTTCTACAGAATTCTTAATGAAGCTCGTTGAACCGGACAGATCGGAAATGTTAACGATATCAGGGGTACATTCGGGGTGTACAATTACCTTTATTCCTTCATATTGCCTTCTTATCGCCTCTACATGGGACGGCAGAATAACCGTATGAACAATGCAGAATCCTCTCCACAAAATAATCCTCGCGTTGTTCGCGGATGCTTCATTCCTGCTGCCGTCGGTCTCATAGGGATCCCAGAGAAACATCTCTTCGTCGGATATACCCATGGTGTGCGCCGTGTTCCTTCCAAGGTTTTCATCCGGGAAAAAGAAAGGGACTGCGTTTCTGGAAAAGACATATTCCATGACCTTTTTTGCATTGGCTGATGTACACACAAGCCCTTCGTTCCTACCGCAAAAGGCCTTTAAATCGGCATTTGAATTAACGTACACAACGGGAATAATCCTTTTCCCTGTCTTTTCCAGGGTAACCCATGCCTTCTCAACATCATCTATATTCGCCATTTCAGCAAGAGGGCATCTCGCTTTTGTTTCCGGATGAAACACCATCTGCTCATGGCTGCATATGATTCGCGCCATTTCAGCCATAAAGGATACGGAACAGAATACGATATAACGTGCATCTTTCTGTTTTGACGCAGCCTGGGCAAGCTGCAGAGAGTCACCAACAAAATCGGCATATTTCACAATGTCGTCGTGTTGATAGAAATGTACCAGTATAATCAGGTCATTGCCTAATTTCCTTTTTGCAGCCTCTATCCTTTTCAGTATTTCCGTTTTCGTTGGTTGCGGTTTATTCATCATCTATAAAACTCCTTCGTGAAGCAAACTTATATCGAGCGATTTGAAAGAATGTGTTAATGCCCCTACTGAGATAAAATCCGCACCAGCCTTCGCTATTTCCCTTATACTTTCAATGTTTACGTTACCTGATACTTCAATGGGAATTCTTTTGTTCACGAATAAAACTGCCGCCCTTATCCCTTTTGCATCCCAGTTGTCGAGCATTATACGATCAACATCTTCCCTTAATGCCTCCTCTAACTCCACCATGTTTTTTACTTCTACCTCAACAGACACCTTTGATATGTCGCGGACCTTCTTTACCGCATCTCTTATGGAGCCCGCAGCAGCTATGTGGTTCTCTTTAATAAGGGCCATTTCACCGAGATTGCCCCTGTGGTTATAGCCTCCACCCATTCTCACCGCATATTTTTCCTTTTCACGGTGGCCCGGGGAGGTCTTTCTTGTATCAAGTATCTTAGCCCCGGTGCCTTCAACGGCCTCAACAAACTTCCCCGTTAAAGTGGCTATGCCTGAAAGTCTCTGCAGAAAGTTCAGGGCAACCCTTTCAGCCGTCAATATCGCACGCGTCTTTCCTCTGACGATAGCTATTATGTCGCCCTTTTTCACATGCTCCCCGTCTTTTTTCAATTCTTCATATGCCAATGTATTGTCAAGCTCCACGAAAACTTCTTTTGCGATATACTGGCCCGCAACAATACCATTCTCTTTTGCAAAAATTCTGGCCATTGAAACATGCATTTCCGGCACTATGGCATTTGTGGTAATATCCCCGGTACCGATATCTTCTGTCAGATAATATTTTATGCTGTTTTTCATAGAATCATTTATTATAAGGTCGTACATAAATCGAGTCAATCAAAGACTGCAATTCTTTTAAAATAGTTTTGTAATCATGGTCAATATATGGCATATCTATATACAATCTCAGATTCAAAAATAAATTTCAGCTTTGTCAAAAAGTGTAAATACGGAGGTATAGATTATGAAATTTTTTATAGACACAGCAAACATTGAAGAGATCAAAAAAGGGCTTGAAATGGGGCTTGTCGATGGCGTCACGACCAACCCTTCATTGCTCTCAAAGGAAAAAAAGGATCCGCAGACAGTAATTAAAAAAATCTTATCCGTTGTAGAAGGGCCTGTAAGCCTCGAAGTTGTGGCCACAGACTCTAAAGGTATGGTAGAAGAGGCAAGAAAACTGGCAGCACTGGGTCCTAATGCCGTCATTAAAATTCCCATGACCGAGGAAGGGATTAAGGCAGTAAAAACACTCTCGCAGGAAGGCATAAAGACCAACGTGACATTGATATTCCAGCCTGTTCAGGCTCTCATTGCTGCAAAGGCCGGGGCAAGTTACGTAAGTCCCTTCATCGGGAGACTCGATGACATTTCCCAGAGAGGCATGGGCATTATTGAAGATATAGCAACAATCTATTCAAATTACGGTTTTGAAGCAGAGATCATCGTTGCAAGCATCCGCAATCCCGTTCATGTTCTTGATGCAGCGCTCATTGGCGCCGACATAGCCACCATACCCTTCAATGTCCTCTCACAGCTCATCAAACATCCATTAACCGACATAGGGCTTGAGAAGTTTTTGAAGGATTGGCAATCGATACCTAAATAACGAAGTTAGGAAGATGGGAAGATGAGAAGATGAGAAAATAAGAAAATAAGAAAAAAGCCCCCTTTGCCAAAAGGGGGTTGGGGGATTAACTTCTCACCTTCTTAACTTCTTATTTTCTGCTCTATTAAAGGTTTTTCCTATTGTCTATCGAGCTTTTTATAGTCAGCGGGTCTATGTAAACAATATCTCCGCCCACAGGAATGCCCGAAGCAATCCTTGTAATCTTTACATCAAGCGATTTGAGTATCTCGCTTATATAGTGGGCTGTCGTATTACCTTCAATATTGGGATTGGTCGCAACAATAACTTCCTTGATCTCTTCCCTGATAATCCTCTCATGCAGTTCTTTTATCCTCACGTCATCGGGGCCGATACCTTCTATAGGATTTATAACACCGTGAAGAATATGGTATTTATAATGACCGGGATTGGCCGATTCCACCACCATCATATGTGATGATTCCTCGACAACACAAACAATAGACCTGTCCCTCCTGGGGTCAGTACAGATTACGCAAGGATCAACATCCGTAATATTGAAGCAGACACTGCAAAGTTTTATTTTTTCTTTCACATCAAGAAGACTGTTGGAAAGCTCCGATATATAGCCCCCTTTTGAATTGAGAAGAAAAAAGGTAAGTCTTGTAGCGGTTTTCCTGCCAATGCCGGGCAGTTTTGTCAGGTTTTCAATCAACCGCTCGATGGGCCCGGGGTAGTACATCTAAATTCCAAAGGGCATTTGCATGCCGCCAAGCCCGGTAATCTTCGCCATCTCTTCCTGCATCATATCTTTTGATTTATTGAGACCCTCGTTGATAGCTGCAATAATAAGGTCTTCAAGTAGTTCTTTGTCCTTTTCTTCCCATATTTCATCGGAAATCTTTAATGAAATTAAATCCTGTTTCCCGTTTACCACACATGAGACCATACCTCCGCCGGATTGGGCTTCAACGGTTTTGTCGCCCATTTCTTCCTGCATCTTTTGAAGCTTCTCCTGCATCTTTTTTGCCTGACTTAATATTTGACCAAAATTCTTTGACATGTCCCCTCCTCCTAAAGATAATTAAAACCCATCACACTTTAAATAAGGATTCTGCCTCTTTGACATAATCCTCAAGCATATCCTTTTTCTTCTCTGTTGCACCTTTAAAAATTAATCCCATTTCACTGCCGAAAAATTCCTTCGAATATTGCCTGATATCGTCCCTAAAACTGGCATCTTCTCTAATGAAATTATAGTTTTTGTCAATAAAGGCAACGATATTGCCGCCATCCATCTTAATTTCAAGGGACTGCAGTATGCTGCTTATAAATGGCTTCTTCTGTTTCAGAAATTCAAGAAACCCTTTCAGGTCTGTCGTAAATTGAGGTTCAGGCGGATGCTCCTCCACACGCTTCTCATAAACCTGCCTAACGGGCGCATGGTGCTGCTCCGCATGGTGCTCCTCCGCGTATTCGCGCTTGCCAAGACTGTCAATCATCTTCTCTACATCCCTCAGTTTAGAGATGTTGTATAGATTGATATAGAGTATCTCCAGGGAAATCCTCTGAAAAATACCTTTAAACATGTCCTCCGACTTCAGCATATAGTTAAGCATATTCTGGATCTCGTAATATTCAATGCCTTTTAACAGTTCCGCTATTTTATGGTATTCTTCCTCTCCCATATAAAAAAAGGGAGGGATGCTGCCGTATACCTTGAGTATCATCATGTTTCTCAGATAAGATATAAGGCCTTCATATACCTGATAGGTATCGTAACCATCATTCAGCGTCTTCTCGATAATCTCAAGTCCGGCTTTCAGGTCTTCATCCAGAATGGATTTGATGAGGTCATGCAGGATCTCCCTTTCTACAATACCAATTACACTGATAACATCCTTTTCGGATATATAGTCACCGCTATAGGCAATAATCTGATCCAGCAGAGATTCGGCATCTCTCATGCTCCCGTCTGCCTCGACTGCAATATGGCTGAAGGCGCTCTCATCATATCTTATCTTATCTTTAGGGTCGTCGCAGATCATCTTTAACTGATGCACTATCTCCCTCTCCGAAATCCTCTTGAAGTCAAAACGCTGACACCTGGACATTATCGTGTAAGGTATCTTCTGCGGTTCTGTGGTTGCAAGAATGAAAATATTATTTCCGGGAGGTTCTTCGAGTGTTTTCAGAAAGGCATCTCTTGCCTGCGGTGTCAGCATATGTGCTTCATCAAGGATATACAGCTTGTAAGTGCCCTTCATGGGCATATACCTGACGGTTTCAGTAAGTTCCCTGATGTCGTCAATACCTCTTGTTGATGCAGCATCTATCTCAATAACATCAACAAAGCTACCGTTATCGATTGCTTTGCAGTTTTCACATATACCACAAGGTTCTTCTCTTGGCCCGCCAATACAGTTCATCGCCTTGGCAATGATCCTTGCAAGAGACGTTTTACCAACACCCCTCGGGCCGGTGAAGAGATAAGCATGCGCCACTCTGTTATGTTTAATCGAGTTTTTTATTGTTGTGACGATATGAGGCTGACCCACAACATCTTCAAAACGCTTTGGTCTCCACCTTCGTGCAATGACAGTGTAGTTCAAGCTGGAATACCTCTTGTGAAATGTGAAAGGCGGTTGAGTGGGTTGAGTAAGGGAAATGCGTAAGCCTCAATCCTGCCGAAGGCGGGACAAGGGGAAAGGGGAAACGTTTTTGACTTCTGACGTCTGGCTTCTGTCTTCTGCCTTCTATATTTCAATTCTGCATTCATAATTCTACATTCTACATTTTAAAGAGCCAGGCTACCTGCGGCACACGGATCAGTTACTACCGCTGCTTCCTTCCGGACCTGACGGGGTTTATAACCTCCACGTTGCGCAGGGCCTGGCAAATTTTTTCACAATTTTTATGGCGGAGAGACAGGGATTTGAACCCTGGGTGCGCGTTTTAGCACGCACACACGATTTCCAGTCGTGCTCCTTCAGCCTCTCGGACATCTCTCCGGGTTATATTTTATATCATACTCGAAGCTGCATGTACAAGGCAATTCAAAAGACAGGGGTCGAGGGGTCGAGGGTTCAAGGGGTCAAGGGTTCAAGACCTGTTGCTCAAGCATATGTGCAACCAATAATTTCGGAATATGAGCAGGAAGAACTTTTCGCGAGTCGCGCCTTCGAGCATTTTTGGGTACCCACTCGGCGAGAACGAACGTCCCGAAGGGCAATTCGCATGTTTGAGTCCCGGTATTTTGGGACGAGTTTGCGAAATTGAGTGAAATTCGAGCCTGTAGTGGGTAAAAAGCGCAGCGAAGCAGCGAGGGAAACAGTGTTCCTGCGAATACCATATTTGGGCAACAGGCCGTTCACTTCTCCTTTGCTTTTCGCTTTTCACTTTGTCCCGCCTTCGGCAGGATTAAAGCTTTCACTTTTCACTCGAACGTTATATATCTATAATTGATGCATAAAACAATAATCATCCGCTTAATTCTTTTTATTTTTGTTGCCGGCTTCGGCGGGATTGCTGCGCAGACGATACTTCTAAGGGAATTACTCATCCTCTTTTCCGGGAATGAGTTATCGATAGGGGTAATAATCGGCTCCTGGGTCATATGGGAGGCCATCGGTGCATTTATCGGCGGCAAATGTAACCGTAAAAACAATCCTGAAATACTTGTATTTTCAGTAATCCTCTTCTCGGCGTTATTCCCAGCGAGCATCTATCTTGCCCGTATCTTTAAAACTATTCTCTCCATCCCTGCCGGTGTAGGTGTGGGGCTTCTCCCTGTCTTCTACTCTTCTTTTCTCATCCTTCTCCCGACAGGCATCCTTCATGGTTTCTTTTTTACCCTGGCGTGTTCAATCCACAATCAACTGACCGGCAAAGGGGCATCGTCAGTAGGGAAAGTATATTTCTATGAGATGCTCGGAACGATAGCAGGCGGTATATTGGTAAGCTATCTCTTTATTCCATATTTCAACTCATTTCGTGTTGCCCTCGTTGTAGCCTTGCTGAGTACAGTATCCTGCATGATTTTCATGCTGCATGTTATTAAAGAAAATAAAACAGGGCAATCAGCCGGGAGAAAAACGGGATTGTTTTTATTTACACTTTTACTCTCTGTTTTTACTTTCATTGCCTTACTGTATGATATTGATGATACGCTCCATTCAGCCTCAATCAAGAAACAATGGCCGCAGCAAAACGTAGTCTTTTATGAAAATTCCGTCTATCAGAATATTGTCGTCGTGAAAAACGATGATCAATACACCTTTTTCACTGACGGTATTCCATTCATCACCACGCCCGTACCTGACATTGTCTTTGTGGAGGAATTCGCCCACTTTCCTCTCCTTACCCATCCCCATCCTGAAAACGTTCTCATCCTTGGCGGAGGCGCGGGCGGCCTCATTAATGAAATACTCAAACACCCCACTGTAAAAAATATTGATTATGTCGAGATAGACCCTGCCCTCCTCACGACAATCAAAAAGTTTTCAACACCACTTACAGAAACAGAGCTGAATAACCCCCTTGTCAGGCTCCACTATACGGACGGGAAAATATTTCTCAAAGAAACGAAAGGCAAATATGATATTGTGTTTATAGGATTGCCCCCGCCATCAACACTTCAAACGAATAGATTTTATACACAGGAATTCTTCACTATGGTAAGGTCCATTTTGAAAACCGACGGGATACTCGCCTTTACCATGCCTGGTTCTCTTACTTACTACAGCAGCGAATTGAAGGAACTCAACACAAGTATCATCGAAACACTCAAGTCCGTATTCGAGTACACCTTTGTTTTGCCCGGTGATTACAACCTTCTTCTCGCTTCTCATTCGGATATAGTGACAGGAATATCCCCTTCCCTTCTCTTCAAATCATTGAGCCATCAGCGCATAGAAACAAAGCTGATAACCCTTCCGCACCTCAATTACCGGTTTGAAAAAAGGTGGCAGGACTGGTTTGCCTCTACCCTGAAGGGCACACGTGCTGCAGACGGTTCAAAAGCATCAGTTAACAGGGATTTTTCTCCAAAAGGTCTCTACTATACCATTGCCTATCAGAACCTGCTCTTTTCCCCATCACTCAAGCCTGTTTTTGATGCTGCAAAACATATCAATTTCTTCTCTGTGCTTATCTTCATTACTGCTGTTTTTCTGTTGTTCCTTCTACTCAGGAAAAAGTACACATACATCGGCATTCCCTATGCCATTACCACAACAGGATTTGCCGTAATGGTTTTCGAGCTTGTTTTGATGTTTGGTTTTCAGATATTTTACGGGTATGTCTTCTACGAAATAGGGATTCTCATCACTATTTTCATGGGGGGTATGGCTGCCGGAAGTCTTATCGTAACCTATCGCGACAGATGGATCGGCGCACAGGGATTATTTCTAATGAAAGTCCTCGATGCTTCAATGGTAATGTTTTCTTTCCTGCTCGTCCTCATATTTTCCTTTCCTGAAAAATTATCCTCCGTATCACCTGTTGCCATCCGGCTAATATTTTACATCCTGCTCATGATCTCAGGTTTTTTTGCCGGTATGCAATTCCCGCTTTCCAATGCAATCTATCTGAGTCGTACCGGTCCTGAAGGGTCCGATGATGCTCAGCCGGTCGGGAGAACTGCGGGGATGCTTTACGGCGCTGACCTTGCCGGCGGTTGGCTCGGGGGCATCATCGGAGGACTTATCGTGCTTCCAGTACTCGGCCTTCTCCAGAGCTGCCTTCTCCTGGCTGTTCTAAAGGCAACAAGCATGATCCTCCTGTACACCTTTCCAAAGAAATAATATGATGGAATCATTTATTTAGTATCTGAGAACTATTCAGGCTTTCTCACTTGAGAAAAACATCAGCATCACCGCAGCAATAAGACAAAAAATTCCCCCGGCAAAAAAAGCAGCTCTAAAGCCATCAACCGGTATTTTAAACTCGGAATAAATCGTCTCCAGCACAGCGATACCCATTGCCATGGCGACATTCATTGCCGTATTAAATACGGCTGACACACTGCCCCTGTTTTCATCTGAGGAA
>Ga0247841_10014031_pt1 | contig 10104 bp, 8 predicted proteins | sample LaCruzMarch2015__2_FD_192410 | JGI IMG/M metagenome (GOLD analysis project Ga0247841, IMG submission 192410) | Freshwater microbial communities from meromictic Lake La Cruz, Castile-La Mancha, Spain - LaCruzMarch2015_18m | ecosystem: Environmental > Aquatic > Freshwater > Lake | place: Spain...
TGAACTGCGGTCTGTTTTCGTCATCCTGCGACTCTCTAATCTTTGTGAGCAGTTGTCCAGGCAGTCTCTTCCGCCAGTGCACGCCAAACTTGGATTCCAGCGATTTTCTCAGGCATTCCCGCAGCACAATCTCAATGCGAAGCAGGAGCGTGTAGGCTCTTAGATTCTCTTGTTCGAAAGGAATCATTGCTGTCTCATTTTTCATCTAGCACTCAGACTTCGGGGAAACGCGTGACGCACCCTACTGTCCACGCTCGCTTCCTGGCTCTTCTCGCGTCTCTCGCACTCCCACAGCCATCTCACTCATTTCGACCTCACCACATCTGTTCAGTCCATATAGGGCTCCAACCTCTTCGCCGCAGCTTCCTGCGTGCTTCTCTGGTGCATATTGTGCCGAGCGTGGGCACAGGAGACAAGGAAATACTGACAAACCACAGGCGAAGAACGCGATCGGACACTCTCCCATTTCCTCGTGTCTTTCATGCTCTTGGTGGTTAGAAGACCTGGATTCCCGGCCCCTGTTCCTCGTCAAGGCGGGCACTTCTCGAAATTGAGTACGGTGTCACCAGGTATCTCCATAATATGTGGCTTTCCCCGTTATTCCCGTATCAGTGGCCGGTATCCTGAGCCTCCTCGGTCAATGCCGTCGGAAGCCATTCTTTTTGGCTCAGCACTTTCCAAGCGATCCGAATATGTTCTTCCTTGAACATCTGCTTCCGATCACTCCACGCGTAAGTCCCCTCGATAGCTTTCTCCAACGTGATTGCGCCTTCATTCGCTGCCACCCAGTGCACCGTAGACAGAAGCTCCATGCCGAACGGCGTCTCGAAGCCCTCAATCAAGTTTGCCACACGATCGAAACGCTCGTTGACTTTTGGATGATCCGCTAAGAACTCTTCCGCCGCGTTCATTGCTTCATACTTGGGCTTGATTTGCTTATCAGGACGATCATCGGCATCGCCATATCCGGTGACAAAATGGCCTTCAATATGTGTCAGTACGTGCCGCAGATTCTCGGCATAGGGTCCATACGGCCCCTTCACGTAGACGAGCTTCAAGTGCTGCCCCGTTTCTTGCATGAAGTACATCAGCTTGTGAATCTCGAGCAGCGTTATGAATGGGTCCATCACCGCCGCCAAATAGCGGCGCATCAGACCCAACAGAGCCGCACGGCCTTCCGTCATGGTCGGCTTCTTCTGAACTGCCGCCATCTCCTCTGCCGAGGGAGCACCCTTTGGCTCGAATAATAGCACCTGCACATCAGGCAACACCTGAAACGCCTGCTCGATGCGGGGCCGAACCTCTTCCCAGTCCAAACCACCCAGTCCGCAACCCAGCGGGGGTATCGCCACTGACTTGATGTCGAGTCTCCGGACTTCCGCCACAAGTGCAACGAGTGCCGATTCAATGTCCTCAATTCGACTCTCGCCCCGCCAATGTCGCTTTGTCGGGAAACTGATTACATAGTGTGGTGGTTCGAAACGGTTTAGATCATGCACTAACACCATGCCCGGTTTCAGTTCACCGCGTTTGCAGACCGATTCATAGGTCTTGAACATCTCCGGGAACGCCTTCTTGAATTGCAGCGCGATTCCACGCCCCATCACGCCAACGCAGTTGACGGTATTCACCAGAGCGTCCGCCTTTGCCTTCAGGATGTTGCCCTGTCGCAATTCAATCATCAAGGCTCCTTGTACCTAATAGTACCACTGAGGCTTAACCTGCACCGGCGGCTGATGGCCGGTCTGCGAAATAGCACGTCGCACCGTATTCACCACTGTTGCGTCTCGCACACCGATCGCTTCGACAAGTTCCCACGGGAACGATTCATACATCAGGAATTCTGCCTGTTTGCCTTCCTTGACCATCATGTCGCGGAAGTCCGTCGCCGCCACGGCTTGCCAATTGACTTTATCGAGGTCATCCAGACTATTGTAGAACTTGGCCAGGCGGGTTCCGGCATTACGATCGGAGAACGCCCAGCACACACCATGCCCCTTGGCCCACTCCAGCGTGCTCATCAGATCAGCTTGGAGGTGTACGATAGGACCTTGTCCTTCGGTATAGCTTAGATCAGGATGGTTGCCCATATGGAGAATGTAGAGCATGATAGAGCGCGGGCAGAAGTAGAACGGCGTGTATTCCCCAACTTTCGTTCCGGGATAACAATGCACCTCACGCTCATGCAGCCGTCGGTATTTGATATCCCCAATACCCACGATCTCGCAGTCCAAGCCCAGTTCAATTCGTTTGGCGTCCGCCCAAATCACGCCTGCCTGCACGATTTGCGGCAGATTCCGCACGTGCGTAATGTGATAGACCTTCTGGTTGGCAGGCATACGCGTCATGTATTCGGATCCCTGGGCTGCGTGCTAACTGTCGCCGCCAGTTACTCTTACAGTCTATCTCATGCTGCGGCTTACGTCTACCCCTGCGGTTGGGGTTTCCGCTGCGCCTCTCGTGGTTTCGGACCTCGTTAGCAAAGGATTTGACGATCAAGGGGGAAAGCGAGGGGCGGAAAGCGCGGACAGTCACCCTATTCTGGCCTTCTTGCGTCCTATCTCCGTGCCGTCCCTCGGGTCTTTGTGCCCATCTTAGACATTTCGACCTCGTCACATCTGTCCGACTCATGTAGAGCTCCAGCCTCTTCGTCGCAGCCTCATCCAGGGCCGTTCTCTGGGCGCCGTTATCGCAGGAGGGGGAAGGAAGTCAAAGGCAAAGCCCCGGCAGTCCTGGAGAACGCGGTCAAACGAGTTTGGCCGTGTTACCCGACCTGTGGTTTTGCCGTCATGCTACTTGCGCAAAGCGGAGAATGCCGGGGCGACTGGGGGCGGAGCACCCAGTGTTTTGCATGAGGGACAGGGCTCAGGAACGGTTGTATCCCAATCAGAATCGCCGAGCCAGGCTGATGCCGGCGGCGGGGGTTTGGTCGTTGCCGTAGTAGGGGAGCAGCTCAAAGCCCGCGATCTCGGCGCTGCCGGGGCGGCCGGCGACGGTATGACCGACCACCCAGCCGAGGACGGCGCCGAAGAGGACGTCGCTGGTCCAGTGATCGCCCTCGTCCATCATCCGCCAGGCCACGAGGCCGGCGCCGGCGTAGGCCGGCAGGCCCACTTTCCAGCCGTAGAATTCGTGCAGCACCGAGGCGACGGCGACCGAGCTGGAGGTGTGGCCGCTGGGCCAGGACCAGGGCCCGCCGTCGGGCTGGTCATTGCGCACGGCCAGCTTGAGGCCGCCGGTGACGGCGCCGGTGATCGTCAGCGCCGAGAGCATCGTCACCGCCCGCTGTCGGCCCGGGTCGTCCTGGCACTCGGCTTCCAGAACGTACCAGAGGGCCGTGGCGCCGAAGTGAAAGGCGGGCGAGCCGACGACAAAGAGAGACTCTTCCGTGAAGCTGCCAAAGGTGTCGTGCCGGGCGAAGTAGTCGGCCACGTGGTCGTCCACGCCGCCTGTGCTCAGTGCGACACTGGCTGCTCCGGCTCCCACCAGGGCGACCAGGTTGCCGCCATTGACGAACGTGGCTTCGGCATCCGCCTCGAGCCGGCTGGGAAAGGCCCGCCCCTCGGCCTTGAGCGCTTCGAGCCAGCCGGTGGGCGCGGTGACCGCGTCCTGCTGGGCCGCCCCGACGGGCAAAGCCAAAGTCAGTATGCCGAAACAGAACAGCTTGCCAAACCGCTGCCGCATTGCGCTGTATGATAAGGATCGGTCGGCCGAACGGCAAGTGGGGAAAGGGGCGGCAATAGCCGGCAGGGGCAGATCGTCATAGATGGACTGGGAATGCCTGGGCCGAGGAGCAGCGTCCGACCGGAAACCGGCGGCTCCGAGTCACTCCAGTAGGCCCGTGTGCCATAGGTAGGAGCGCCATCGGGCGCTCCTACCTTCTCACGTTCTCTGTTTGATCTTGTGCCGGGCCTACTTCTTGGCGTTGGCGTCGGCCGGGGTGACGATCTTCGGTGACGGCGGCAGCGGGGCTGGGGCCGCCGGTGCAGCTGGGACGACGATCGTCGGTTCCGTCGCCTGCGGAGCCGGTGCGGCCGGGCTATTCGGGAACACGATCTTGGCGCTCTCGCGGAGGGACTTGACGTACGCGTCAATCGACTCCTGCATCTTCTGGTCCGTCAACTGGCTGAGGATGTCCGTCTTGGCCTTCTCAAACGTGATTTGATTCGGGTCCTGGTGTTCCGTCACCTTGATGATGTGGTATCCGAACGGGGTCTCGACCAGGTCGCTGATATCGCCGACCTTCATGGCGAAGGCGGCATCCGCGAACGGCTTGACCATCTTGTCGCGCGTGAACAGTCCCAGATCGCCGCCCTGTTCTTTGGACGGGCAATCCGAGCTCTCTTTGGCCACCGCGGCGAAATCCGCGCCGCCCTTGACTTTCTTGAGCAGGTCCTCGGCCTTGGCCTTCGCCTGGGCTTTCGCCTGGTTCGGGTCCGTGTTCGGGTCGAGGGGCCGGACCAGAATGTGGCTGGCCCGCACCTGCTCGGGCACTTGAAACTCCTTGGCGTTCTCATCATAGTATTTCTTCGCGTCCGCTTCCGTCGCCTTCATGGTGGCGGCAAACTTGGAGTCGAACAGCTTGTGGTACTTCAGCCGGTCGGTGAGGATCTTCTGAATCCCATCGAAATCGCCGCCTTGCTCTTGGATGGCCTTCTTGTACTCCTCAATCGTCCGGGGCGGATTCAGGCTGGAGAGCTGAGTGGTCATCTCGGCCGTCAGCTCGGCCGGCGTCACCTCGATGTTCGCCTGCTTCGCCTGTTCCTCCAGGAGCTGCCGGGTGATCAGGTTCTGCGTGATGTTCTCTCGGAACATCTTCTCCTGCTGGGCCGCCAACTGGGGCGCCTGAGCCGCATACTTGGCCAAGAGCGGCTTATACTCCAGGTCCAAGTACCGCTGGACCTGACTTTCCATGATGGGGCTGCCATTGACGGTCACGGCAACCTTGTCCTCCTTCGGCTGCTCGGCGGGGGTGCTCGACGCCGGGGCTGGGACCGGTGCGCCCGTACCCGAGGCAGACGGCGCCTTCTTCTGACAACCCGAGCCAACGATCATAACGCCGACGGCCAACAGCCCGACGAGCGGTGAAATACGACGGACGAATCCGGCAACAGTGCTCTTCATTATAAGACTCCAACAGAAGACTGGTTATTCTCCAACGCCCAACGACGTGTTGCATGCCGCTTGGAGGTCATTTCGTTCGTATTATCGACCGTAACCCCACGCAGGTCAAGGAAATACGGAGAGTGGCCGACCGGGACGCAACGGGCGGACCCCTGCGGCGGGTATTATCAGCCCTTGGGGTCGGCGGCCAATGGGGCTTGCCGATTTCGTCGGCCGGGGGTATACTTACGGGTTGGACGCCAATGTAGCTCAATGGTAGAGCACCGGTTTTGTAAACCGGCGGTTGCGAGTTCAAGTCTCGCCGTTGGCTTTGCCGGCATCCTTCTCGCGCACCTTCTGCTCCTGCTTCTTCTTGAACTCGACAAGCTCGGCGCGGAGGGCGGGGTCCGCCAGGGCGAGGATCTGCACGGCCAGGATCGCGGCGTTCTTGGCGCCGGATTTGCCGATGGCGACCGTGGCGACCGGTACGCCGGGCGGCATCTGGACCGTGCTGAGCAGGGCATCCATTCCGCCCAGTGCCCCCTCGCCGGCCAGGGGCACACCAATGACGGGCAGCGTCGTCCAGGCGGCCATCGCACCCGCCAGATGGGCGGCCATCCCCGCAGCGGCGACAATCACCTGGATGCCGCGGGACTCCGCGGTTTGGGCGAATTCGGCGGTCGCTTGCGGCGTGCGATGCGCCGAGAGAATCCGCACTTCGGGCTCAATGCCGAACGCGCGGAGCTGGTCCACGCACCCCTGCATCACGCTGCGGTCGCTGTCCGATCCCATGACAACCGCCACGGGCGTTGTTTTTTCCGATGCCATTGCGTTTACCATCCCCTGGGCTACAATATCCTTGTCGATTTCGGATTTCGGATTGCGGATTTCGGATTGCGGATTGGACGGCGGCCGCATTTCGCAAATCCCAATGCGAGATTCCTTACCATAGTACACACGGGGCGTCAAGGCAAGGGCGTCGGATCTTCCGTGCGATTCTTCGCACTTGAACTCCCCGTCCAAGTTCGCGGCATCCTGATTGCGGGTCGCATCCGTTGTCAATCCGCAATCCGCAATCATCAATCCGCAATTGTGAGAGGTGTTGCCATGCCGATTCGAAAGCCGATAGTTGCGGGTCAGTTCTATCCGCGCGATCGAGAGACCTGTCTGGTCGAAATCCGCGCGTGTCTGCCGGCGGAGGCGCCTCAGGAGGGTTTGCCCGAGCCCCTAGTGGGCGGCCTGGTGCCCCACGCGGGCTGGACGTTCAGCGGCGCTGTGGCGGCCCTGGTGTTCTGTGCCCTCCAGCGCGGGCGGGGATCGGTCGGCACGTTCGTGATCTTCGGGGCCGCCCACGGCTACTTCGGCGCCCAGCCGGTCGTGGACGGCAGCGAGGCCTGGGACACGCCCCTGGGCCGCACGCAAATCGACGAGCCGCTGCGACAGGCCCTGCTTGACAGCGGCGCGGCCGTCGTGGATTCCTCCGCCCACCGGTCCGAGCACAGCATCGAGGTGCAGGTCCCTTTCATCCAGCACTTGTTTCCCGACGCACGGATCCTGCCGATCCTCGTGCCCGTGAACGACTCGGCTATAAAGCTGGGCAGCACGCTCGCGGAGAAAACGCGGGGGTCTGATACCACCGTGGTTTTTCTCGGCTCGACCGACCTGACTCACTACGGTCCGCACTACGGCTTCACTCCGATGGGGGTCGGCTCGGAGGCCCTGCACTGGGCCAGCGACGTCAACGACCGGCAGTTTATCGATCTGGCGTTGCGTCTCGAGCCCGAGCGTCTACTGGCGAACGCTTTGGAGAACGGCAATGCCTGCGGGCCGGGCGCTGCCGCGGCGGCCCTCGCGGCCGCCAAACGGCTGGGCGCCAAGAAAGGCCTCCTCCTCGCTCACACCAACAGCAATGAAGTCATGCTGCGCGAGATGGGGGCAGCCCGCCCGGACAGCGTCGGCTACGCGGCGATTGTCTTCTAAGTTTGATGTCTGATGTCTGATGTCTGATGTTTGATGTCAGAGGTTGCGGCTTCACAGGGTCTTACTTCACACTTCAAACTTCACACTTCAGACTTTCCCGTAACGTCCGATATCATGAAATTGACCCTGCGCCGGGAGCGGGCGGCAGTTTTTTTTGTTTGACAGTGGCGCAAGAGCCGACTATCAATTGTGCCCAAAGGCTCTACTGTGCGCAAATTCACGCCAAAACGAATTAGGTTGGAGACCATAGCATGGAGCAGAAGATTCAACTGAAAGAAAGCGACATTCCGCGGCAGTGGTATAACCTGGCGGCGGATCTTCCGACGCCGCCGCTGCCGCCGCTCGGGCCGGATGGCAAACCCGTGACTCCGGACATGCTGACGCCGGTTTTCCCGATGAACCTGATCGAGCAGGAAGTCAGCACGAAGCGCTGGATCGACATCCCGCAGGAAGTGCTCGACATCCTCTACCGGTGGCGTCCGACGCCGCTGCGGCGGGCCGTCAACCTGGAGAAGCATCTCAAGACCCCGGCGCGCATCTATTATAAGGATGAGAGCGTCAGCCCGGCGGGCAGTCACAAGCCCAACACGGCGGTCCCGCAGGCCTGGTACAACAAGCAGTTCGGCATCAAGAGCCTGACCACCGAGACCGGCGCGGGCCAGTGGGGCAGTGCCCTCGCCTTCGCCTGCAAGCTGATCGGGCTCGAATGCAAAGTCTTCATGGTGCGGATCAGTTTCGATCAGAAGCCCTTCCGCAAGCTCATGATGCAGGTCTGGGGCGCCACGTGCATCGCCAGCCCGAGCACGGAGACGAACGCCGGGCGCGCGATTCTGGCCCAGATGCCGGACACGCCGGGCAGCTTGGGCATCGCGATCAGCGAGGCCATCGAGGCCGCGGTCACCGACCCCTCGGGCAAAACGCGGTACTCGCTCGGCAGCGTGCTCAATCACGTCCTGCTCCATCAGACGATTATCGGTCTCGAAGCCAAGAAGCAGTTGCAGATGGCCGGCGAGAAGCTGCCGGACATCATCATCGGCTGTGCCGGCGGCGGCAGCAACTTCGCCGGACTGGCCTTCCCCTTCACGGCCGACAAGATCAACGGCGCCAACATCGAGATCCTGCCGATCGAGCCGGCGGCCTGCCCGAAGATGACCCGCGGGCCCTTCTCCTACGATCACGGCGACACCGCCTGCATGACTCCCCTGCTGCCCATGCACTCGCTGGGCCACTCGTTCGTCCCGCAGCCGATTCACGCCGGCGGACTCCGCTACCACGGCATGGCGCCGCTCGTGTGCCAGGCGATCGTGGAAGGGCTCTTCAAGCCCAAGGCCTACAAGCAGACCAAGTGCTACGAATCCGCGATGACCTGGGCCCAGACCGAAGGGACGATCTGCGCCCCGGAAACGAGTCACGCGATCGCCGCCGTCATTGACGAGGCGGTGAAGGCCCGTGAAGAAGGCAAGAAGAAAGTGATTCTCTTCAACTACAGCGGCCATGGCCTGATGGACCTGGTGGGCTACGACAACTACCTGTCCGGCAAGCTCCGCGACGTCGAGATGCCGGAAGACGAGCTGTTCAAATACACGAAGGAACTCGAGAAGTTCCCGAAGGCCGAGATGAGGAAAACCGGTCGGTGGTAATCTTAAGGAGAAATGCAATGAGGCATGTGGTTCTCGTAATGGCGCTTCTGGCGGCGAGTGTCGCCGCAGCGCAGGAATCGCAGGACGAGCTGTCGGACAGTACCGGAGGACTCCACGGCATCGTCGGGGCGAGTTGGGACAGCCAGTACATCTGGCGCGGCTTCGACGTCTTTCGCGATGGCAGTGCCATGAACGTCCTGGCCGATCTGAACCTGTTCGATACCGGTTTCGGGGTCAGTGCCGTCGGGCATCAAAGCCTCTCCGATGCGTTCGGAGAACTGCAACGCTGGGACGGCACGGTCTACTACCAGAACGGCCTCTTCGCCGGGGCGTCCTACGCCACGAATTTCCGGCTCGGGTACGTATACTATTACTATCCCAAGCTCAACTACGGCCTGACCCAGGACCTCATGGAAGGCCATGTGGTCCTCTCCTGGCCGAACCTCCTGCCGATCAAGGGGCTTCAGCCCAGCTACGCCTTCGCGTACATGCTGCCGGGCATGAAGAATTCTTGGGCCGAGGTCGAGAACCCCGATTTCGGCGACAACTCGACCGGTATGTTCCATATCGCCATGCTGGACTACGCGTTCACGGTCCCGGCACTGCTGGCCTCGATGGACGACCAGGCGATCAAGCTGCACTCGGAGCTGGTCTACAACACCGGCGTGTCGCCCTATGGCAATGAGGTCAAGTCCGGTTTCTCCGACGCCGTCGTCGGGGCCTCGACGGACTTTGCCTTCGGCGCCGATCGGAACATCATCCTGACGCCCTCCATCTACTACCAGTTCTCCATCGAAGAGACCGTCAATCTCGACAACGAGTTCTGGGGCGGCATCAGTCTCAAGTACGCCTTCTGACACCCTCGTCTGCGTAAACCCCAGGGCCGGCCTCACACGCCGGCCCTTTTCATTTGCCGCGCACTCCACGTTCCGCCTGAAAGTCACCGCCCTGACAGATTACTGCTGCTCGTTCGTCAAATAGCTACACCAGCGTCCTCCTGCGCCGCCGCCGGCTCACGAGACTTGCTCCAATCCCCGCGCGCAGGACGGCCCCGGGCGCGCCAATCACCGGCTGACCGCCGCCGGCCAGTTCGAACACCGTGACGCCCCACTGGCTCAAAGAAGTCGTCTCATGGTAGGGATACGCACCAGCCCAGGCCTGTCACGCGTGACAGGCGTAAGTCACTTGCTCTACCTTGTTTGCGGCGCGGCCTGTCACGATGCCCCAAGGAACGCCAACGCGCCGACAATGTTTCGCATAATCCCAAGAAAATGGAGAGGATTTGCTTGCAGGACATCCGTGCCTTGCGGTTTCGCGCGGGATTTGGTATGGATGGAGAGGATCGAAGTGTGAAGTGTGAAGCAAGAGGGGTTTCTCTTGC
>Ga0247841_10014032_pt1 | contig 10103 bp, 14 predicted proteins | sample LaCruzMarch2015__2_FD_192410 | JGI IMG/M metagenome (GOLD analysis project Ga0247841, IMG submission 192410) | Freshwater microbial communities from meromictic Lake La Cruz, Castile-La Mancha, Spain - LaCruzMarch2015_18m | ecosystem: Environmental > Aquatic > Freshwater > Lake | place: Spain...
ATTTTACTATACCATCCTTACGGAAATTCTTGCTTTTACACTTCGGGCAGTTGTCCATCTTAATATCATTATTGGTTTATAACTGCACAAAGATAATAAAACTATACTAAATTAACAATGCCTTATTTAAATACAACTTTGCCTTGCCATATTGATTTGCATTGCGAAATGAGAAAGCAAGTATGATGTATGAAAAAGGCATTTTATTGATTAGTTTCATGTTTTCAACCGCTTCAACAGCATTTATTACATGCGATAATCCCTGTTCAGTGTCACCCGTTCTTGACAAAGTGTAGCCCAACCAAAGCTCGTAATCAAGATATTTTAAGTCATTTTCTTGTTTAGCTTTGTCCGTTGCCCGCTGGAAAAACTCAATGGCAGTATTAAAGTCAGCCTTATCGTTCTCATATACCTGGCCAATCATATATAATAAATCCGGTGACATCGGAATGTTTTTGTCATCAATTTCTTTGGTGAGATTGGCCAGGATAATATTTGCTTGGCCGGTGTCGGATGTGCTGTATAAGTTAAACAGCTTCAACTGTATTTTTATTCGTGCAGAGTCATAGCTAACTATTTTAAGTAAGCTCTTTAAGCTGTCAATTTCTTTGGTTTCCTGTGCAAAAGAACCGCTTACCTGGCAAATTGAAAAAATCAGAATATGCCAGAAGGCTAATACTTTAATTATCATTGAATTGATCATGGTTTGACATCAGGCTTTTCTATTCAAAATAACCACCATTCCTCAGCCATCGGGGCTTCTCACTTGCAACCTAAGGTAAGCATATCAAAAGTACGAAAATATTTTTTCATTAATGGAGTGCCTGTGTAGAAATTTGTGAATGAAAAAAATTCCTCTGGCATCTTTGTTAAACCTGAAAATCTCAAAATAAAACAGGGCCCCCGAAAAACCGCCGGCAATAATTCCGGCAGCACCAGGAGCCCTGCTTTTATAACAACTGTTCAGCTACACTTCCGTAACAGCGTTGTTAAGAAAGTCTTTAATTCAAGGGCAGGACATAGTTCACACCTACATTGAACCCCACATACGCATTGTGAACCGGATCATAATTACCGCTGGTATTCTTGATCTGGTAATCGGGGGCAATAATGTCGGTGAGACCATAAGCAAAAGAAACCGCCGCATCGATCATCAGGTTTTTGGTTATTACGAACTCAACCCCAAGGTCCAAACGCGCCATGATGTCGAATGAAATGAACCGGTTCTTGATATCCGACTGCGAGATCAGTTCGGTGGTCCCGGGAATGTACTTTTCGTAATCATATTCGCCGCTGGTATCCCAGATCCAGCTTCATTCCCAGGTTGCTGTTGAAATCAAATCCCACATTGGCATTGAAGGCATAACTGAACGGCACCTTGACATCCAGGTCGGAATACCCGAAGTTGTTCTGGTTGACGAACCAAGTGCTAAGACCAGTACCGCCGGCGCCAAAACAAAGCTGTTTCTGAGCGAATAATGATCCTGCCGAAAGAAGGCAGACAAGCGCAAACAGGATAAAATTTTTTCTCATTTTCCGGTAGATTTATTGGTTTCCGGTAAATGTAATGTGTTTCCTGAAAATGTCGGAATGTCATTGAAAATTCAATCGACGATCTCATTATAATCCAGAGAAATTTGCTTTGCGTTGTCTTGTATGAACTGTCGCACATCCTCCAACGATTTCACCGGTTTATGCCAGTCAGGATCTGGGAAGAACAACAGTGTATGTTCAATGTTACCTTCGTTTACAAATCCCTCGATTACCGTGCATCCTTCCAGTTCACTAAGCGGTTCCAGGAAAATATAGCCGTCGAACAACTGGCCCAGGGTGAAGTTTCGGTAACACATCGAATGGATACTCGAATCAGGCAAATTACCGATGGGAGTCCCGGCAAGGTCAAAACCCAGCGGTTTATTTCCATTGACCTTCATCAGTCGTTCCATGGCTCCCTGTGCGGGTGAAATGAGCAGGTAATTACCCGAATCCATCTTTGTGAACGCTTGGTGTAACAGGATGTTGAAGACGCGGTCGGGATATTTCCTGTACAACCGGCACCCTAACCAGTCGTGGTCGTAATCGCAAAAATCATCCCCGTTATATTTGAAATAGGGGGAGCCATATCTGGTGTATGCATGCGGTGTCCCGACCAGCGCCACGATTTTTTCTCCGTTGCGGAGTACCTCTTCTTCGATCCGTTCAGCCCTGTACTTATCTACCGTACCTTTTTTGAAGACAGCCTGCATGCTCTCAATGGTTCGCTGCCCGGTAAATTCATTCCAGTTAAAGAGATAACTCAAATTCAGGATCCTGAACTTTTTACTTCCATTTGGGAGGGACCGGTTCAGTTTCCAGGCGGCTTTGTAAACATCGAGGTACTCCTGGTACCCCCATGCGACATTGTAGGCATACATGATCTCCCTGGCAAGAGATTCGTTGTAGGTTTCGGCATTGACAAGGCTGTCAAGTTTCCCCTGTACTTCGCTGGCGCCGAATTCCATCCCGATATTAAAAATCCCATTTTTGTATAATTCAGGTACCAGGTTCTGAAAAAAGACCAGGTTTTGCTTTATTAAGTGATGCTCGCCCAAAAGAACAACATCATATTTCTTAAACTTTTCGATAATGTAATCTGCAGGGCGAGTTGCTTTTTCCCTGATAAAATTCACCATCGATTCATCGATATGCTGGGCATATAAGGTTGTCATTGACAGGCCAAGCAGCAAAGCAACCAGGGGTAGTTTTACTTTCATGTACACAAGTAGTATTAATTTGGTTTGACGATCTTTATTACACACGCAAAAATTCTTACAACGAATCGACATATCTCCTCACCATCTTTCTGTCCCTGATCAGCCAGGCCGCACAGTATGCACCCGCCCCGTCGCTGTTGAACGGCATGGTCAGGATCAGGCCTCCCCGGCGATCGGTCACCAGGTTGACGGTTTCAAGGTTTGGCTCATACAGATCCCGGTAATGTTTTCTGGTGAATTCCACCGGCATGCCCTGAATGGTCAGCGAGATCTCCGTAATTTCCGTCCGGGGCAGATCACCATCTGTTCCCATCGGTCTTCGATGATCGATGGCCGTCACAAAACCGCCAGAGTCTTTTTCGATAAGGTGGTTCTTTTGAACGAAATTTGTCGTGCGCATGAAGAACCGAACCGAGTCGTTGGTGAGAGACACCGTGTTTTTCGTCCGCCTGATGGTTCCGCGTGCCACGCTGGCCAGGCTATCGACCGGAAGAATCCGGCTTTTGTAAACATAACCCTGAAGGTAGAGCACCTTCCCGTCGGTCAGGTTGTTTTTCCGGTACCAGGCAAGCTTGTAATTCTCCAGCTCGCCGGGGTCCGCCGAATAATACACCTCCCACCAATCACCGCCCGGTTCCTCGCCAGGGGTCGCGAGGAAGAAGTCGCCGTCAAACAACCGTCCGGTGATTTTGGCATCTTTGCTTCGTCCCTCGCGGATGTTGACATACCCGTCGGGATCGTTAATGATGGCAAGTTGCGCAAAGAGCGCCTTCACCAAAAAAAGAAAGAGAATCAAGGGAAAGATGGATTTCATTGCTGAATTAAACGTATTAATGTCACATAAATGATATCCTCGTGGCACATGATCTTTAACATTGTACAAAGGTAACTCGGTTTTTTCCAATATTTTCATTTGTAAATAATTCTGATTTTAATGGTCAGATGGAATGTCCATTTGGCTGATTTTCATGTGCGGTTTGTGTTTCTGCAAACATGAATATTTCATCCTGCAAACATTCCGGGAACTTACTTATCTTTGCCGTTCCAAAAATTCTGGATGTTTAACTTTTTGGCGGATCTTGTAAAATAAATAACCTGCGGTGTCAACCGGCGTTATACCTTTGTCAGTCCCAGGCAAATCCCCGCCCGGCTGATTTTCATTTATTTTAAGCAGTTATATTTTGGAAAAAGAGGTATTTACTTCTTTTTCGGACTTATTAACCATAAAATTTTTACATCATGAGTAACGAAAATAAATCCATTCACGAATTTGACTTCAACCTTATCTGCGAATATTTCGCAAGCATTGAACGACAGGGACCCGGAAGCCCCGAAGTAACCATGAAAGCGCTGAGCTTCATTGACGGCCTCAGCGATGACTCGCGCATCGCCGATCTTGGTTGTGGTACGGGAGGCCAGACCATGGTACTGGCACAACATGCCCCGGGACAGATCACGGGCATCGACCTGTTTCCAACATTCATTGATCTGTTCAACCGGAACGCCGCCAAACACGGTCTCGGAGAACGCGTCAAAGGTTTAGTGGGCTCAATGGACAATCTTCCTTTCAGCGATGAATCGCTTGATCTGATCTGGTCGGAAGGCGCCATTTACAACATCGGGTTTGAGCGGGGTTTGAATGATTGGCGGAAGTTTTTGAAAACAGGAGGCTTTGTGGCCGTCACGGAAGCATCGTGGTTTACCGCTAACCGGCCTGCCGAGATCGAATCATTCTGGCAGGATGCATATCCCGGCATCGACACAATTCCGAATAAGGTCGCCCAGCTCCAGAAATCCGGGTATGTCCCTGTTGCCACCTTCATTCTTCCCGAGAGCTGCTGGACCGAACACTTCTATGCTCCGCAAATCAAGGCTCAGGAAGACTTTCTCAAAAAACACGCAGGAAATAAAACTGCAGAGGATTTCATAGCAAGTGAACGGCACGAAGCTCAACTTTACTACAACTACAGGGAGTATTACGGTTACGTGTTCTATATCGGCAGGAAGATTTGATCAATCGCTACCCCCCACAGTCAGTCCGGCCCTGGCTTTTCATTGCGGCGAAGGTCCGGGTTGCGACATTCTGTAATCATTGTTGTAGCAACACATCCCATCAAGTTCTTAACGCCATGTTGTACATCGATCCTCCGTTATATTCGAAAGGTCGGCGCATACAATCCGGTTGCCAACAACCTCCACCAGCTTATCGGGAACCGACAACCGTATCAGGATCGAATCTGAAAAATCGTTGACCAGGATCGTTTTGTTCTCCCAATCGAGGAACGACTGCACCTTTCCATCGTAGAAACAGACCATCCTGGTGGTATCCTCAACCTGGAACGAAGCAATGAATGCTCCGATAAATGTGTCATCGGGGTTGTCAAACTCTTTTTTGAACACCCTGTAACTCACCGAAGGGATGGTGTCGTAGATGGAGCTGGCAGACAGATCCCAGAGGTTTAAAACCCTCGCCTCCGCGACCATGGTGTAATCTTTAAAGTTTCATGGCGCGCAGCCGGTCGGTCGTGATATTTGTCAGAATCCGGTACATCTCCACCAGCGTTCCGAATGCCCGCTGATCTCCATTCCTGACATTTCCGATAATTTCCTGAAGATTCGCAGACATCTTTTCTATATTGTTTCTGATGTATATACGGTGAAGTTAAAAAAAAGTAAAATGTGAAACGGATTTTTTCCTACATTTGCATCAATGTTGCATTTGAAATATTGTTGCATTAATGAACGCCCTCGAAATTTTATCCGGTCATAAACTCAAGCGCACCAGTTGCCGCGAAGGAATTATTGAAGCGATGATGTCGGCTGGCAGGGCATTGGCTGAAAATGAGATCAGGGAGCAGTTGCAGGGAACGTACGACCGGACCACCTTTTACCGCTCGTTCAAAACCCTTGAAGAATATAAGATTGTCCATAAAATCGTGATCGACAATCAAACGGCAAAATACGCCCTCGATAACTCAGTTACCCATAAAAACCGGCACGCCCATTTCTTCTGCTACCACTGTCACACCGTTGAATGCCTTGAATCGGTACCCGTTCAGAATATACAACTGCCCGATGGATATTCGGAATCGGAAACGGAGATCCTGATCAAAGGCGCTTGTGCCACCTGTTCCAAAAGCCCTGAAAAAATTTGAATCGACTAAAAAGAGATATTGCCACCGTGCTGATGGGGATTTTCTTCTTTCCCATCATTTTCCAGTCGGTTCATATGGTCTGGCATCTTACTTCCGGTCAGAAACACCCCCCTGGGCCTGCCTGTTGCACCATTCATAAACAGGACTCCGGGAAAGATGTTGAAAGCCTGGAACAAAAAAACGTTAGATGCCCGGTATGCAAATACCAGTTTACACTAACAACCCTGCCTGATCATCCGGTTTTTAAAGCTATCATCCCGGTTCAGGAGGGCCTCGGAGAGGAAATAAAAACTGAGCCTCCTCAACGGCCAATATTCACATTCAAATCTCCCCGCGCACCGCCATTTCCGGCGTTCTGCTGAATTTCTTTCATTTTTTTAAGCCAGGTGGTTTTTCCCCCGGAACAGAACAACCTGGCTAGCATTGAGATTCAACTCATTCCGATGTCCCTGCATTTCACCTGAAATGCCCTGCATTTGGTGTACCATGCAGTAATGCTCCATCATTCAATTATGCGCATCTTTTTCTTACTGATATTAGGTATTCATCTATTCTGTAACCATGTGTACGGGCAGGTCACCTTTTCCCTTACCGGATCGGTAGTCGATGAACGCAACCATCCCCTTGCAGGGGCAACTGTGTTTCTGTTGCCGGCCGGAAAAGGTATGACCACCAACTCCCAGGGAAGGTTTAACATTGCCGGTCTGGCAGCGGGCATATATACCATTGAAATATCGTTTATCGGATATAAGCCCTTGACCGATACAATAAGGATCGATACAAATGCAACCTATCGTGCGCAACTCCCGGTCAGCCCGCAAATTTTACAGGAGGTGGTAGTAACGGAAAACCTCGCCCTGAAAAAGAAGGAAACATCATTCAACATAGAGATCGTGAATAATGATTACCTGAAACAGAATCTTGGCGGAAGCCTGATGAAATCACTGGAAAAGCTGCCCGGAGTCAAGGCCATGGATATCGGTTCAGGACAGTCAAAGCCTGTTATCCGTGGCCTTGGCTTCAACCGTGTAGTGGTTGTCGAAAACAGCATTAAACACGAAGCGCAGCAATGGGGGGCCGACCATGGACTAGAGATTGACCAGTATGCAGTGAACAGCATTGAGGTCATCAAAGGACCCGCCTCCCTGATGTACGGTTCCGATGCCATCGGAGGGGTCATCGATGTAAGAAACGAGCAGGTGCCGGCCGACAACACCATCGGTGGCATGGTGGACCTGTCGGCGAAAACAAACAATGAATACCTTGGGGCCTCCCTTTTGCTGTATGGCCGAAAGAAATGGTTTTTTGCAGCTTTAAGGGCAACACTGCTGGGGTATGGCGACTACAAAGTACCGACCGACAGTGTCGATATCTATTCATACCGTGTGGCGCTGTACAGGCACCATATGCGAAACACCGCCGGAAAGGAAGCTGACCTCCATTTTTCATTGGGCATCCTGCTGCCGAAATTTCAGAGCAGGTTCTACATCAGCAATGTATATGCGAAGAACGGCTTTTTTGCCAACGCGCACGGGCAGGAACCCAGAAATGTGGATGCAACATTTCATGACCGGTCGAACCGCGATATCAATTACCCCTTCCAGGAGGTCTATCATTTCAAGATCATCAACAACAGTCAGTACCGGTGGAGAAAGCTGAAACTGCAAACCGATCTGGGTTTTCAGCGAAATTTCAGGCAGGAATGGAGTCAGTATGTGAATCATGGTTACATGCCTGCCATTTTCCCCGATACGCTGGGTTTCAGTTCCGACCTCGAGCAACAATTCGACAAATACACCTGGTCGGGGAACCTGATGCTGTCGTACGAAAAAGATGAGAAAACCAGCCTCAGCGCCGGAATAAACACCGAATACCAGGACAACCGGATCGACGGGCGTGGCTTTATCATCCCTGCCTATCGTCAGTTCACCATCGGGGGATATGCATTCGTCAAACATGCCTTATCGGAGCGAAGCATCCTCCAGGCCGGGGCAAGGTACGACTATGGCAACGTCAACTCCCGCGAATATCGCGACTGGTTTCCATCACCGGTGGTGATCGATGGCGATACAACCTGGCAGAACCTGATCAGGGCTCCAGCGTTGAACCGTGTCTTTTCGAGCATCTCCTGGTCGGTCGGGTATAACCTCAATATCCCGCACTGGTCGTTTAAAGCCAATATGGGTAAGAGTTTCCGCATGCCAATTGCCAAGGAACTTGCCGCCAACGGGGTGAATTATCACCACTTCAGCTACGAGGTGGGCAATCCCGGCCTGTCGCCCGAAATATCCTATCAACTGGATGCGGGAATAACCTATGAGTCAATGAACGTGGAGATCGGAACCACTCCCTTCATCAACTACTTCCCGAACTATATCTACCTCAATCCAAGCCCGGAACACGACAGGCTGTATGGTAACGGGAACCAGGTTTTCTATTACACACAAAGCGAGGTGCTGCGCTATGGATTCGAAATCCATGGCTGGTACCAGATCCTGAAACCTTTGCAGGTGGGAATTGCCGGCGAATATGTGTATTCGCGTCAGCTTTCGGGCCCGAAGAAAGGGTTCACATTGCCATTCTCTCCACCTGCCTCTGCCATCCTGACGGTAAAATACCAGCGGCCGAAATTCTCATTCCTTGAGAATATTTATGCATCGGTCGACTACCAGCTTACGGCGCCTCAGAACGACATTGTGCCACCCGAAGAGACCACACCAGGTTACCAGGTCATCAACATCGGATTTGGCGGCGATATCAGACTGATGCATCAAATGATGAATATTTCATTTCAGGTTCAGAACCTCTTAAACAACAAGTATTTCAACCATACCAGCTACTACAGGCTGATCAACGTGCCTGAGCCGGGATTCAACTTTATTGTTAACATTTCTGTACCCTTTTCGTTTACCAGACCATAAGGCAAAATCAAAAATCAAAAATCAAATGTCAAAATGAAAAAAAGTAATTCCTTTATCGGTTAATTCCTACAATTATAATAAACCATTGATAACGAACTAAATATAATAGAATATGAAAACGAAAAACACTTTGGTGCTAATCCTTGTTACTGCCGGGATCCTCTTCCTGAATGCCTGCAAAAAAGAGACGCAAACCGTTCCGTCACCAGTCGTCTCCTTAACTGAGCTGGGGTATGAAAACAGCAAGACCGGATACATTGGGTCTGACTTGCATGTTGAGGCTGATATTGTTGCCGAAGGCGTCATCAATGCCGTAAAGATTGAGATCCATCAGGAGGGAAGCGGCACCTGGGAATTTGACACTGCCTACACGAAGTTTTCAGGATTGAAAAATGCGACCTTCCATGAACATATTGACATTCCGTTGACAACAGAGGCCGGAGATTATCACTTTCATCTGGTAGTAACCGATATGGAAGGGAACCAGGTTTTAACGGAGTCGGAACTGACGATTCAACAACCAACTGATACGATCGTTCCGCAGATAACCATTTCATCGGCTCCGTCAGGTGGGCAGACTTTCAGTAATGGCGAAACGATAAGCATTTCCGGATCAGTGAGCGACAATATAGCGCTTGGCGGAATGTACATCGGATTGGTGCGTGAAGGACAGAATCTCACGGATACCGATGTAAACGCAACCAACACCATAACCCTTCTGCACTCGCACGACTTTAACAGTCCGACCAACCACCATTATTCTGCAAGCATTGTGGTTGGCGCTACCATGGATAACAATGATCCCCCGAAAGCGATAACTGGCGACATTGCCTGGCAATCGGCCAATTATTACATCCTGGTGAAATGCGAGGATGCCTTTGGCGGGAACTGGACTTATTCAAGCCGCTATCCGATTATCATCAAATAATGATTTTAACAAACAGCAGGCGTTTCATCGTCTGCTTTTAAATTATGGTGTTTTATGAAAAGATTTCCCATTATCACGATTTCTCTTTTACTGCTGATCGTTTTCAACGCTTGCAACAAGGAAAACGACATCGACAAAGAAAAACCTGTAATTGATTTATCTGGTCCGGATGCCTTTCCGCAGAATTGCGATACCCTCTATTTCGGCGAATCGTTTAATTTCAAAGTGTTGTTCTCTGATAATGTTGAACTGGGATCATTCAGTATCGACATCCATCACAACTTCGACCATCACTCGCACAGCACTGAGGTAACGGAATGCCAGCTCGATCCGAAAAAGGATCCGG
>Ga0247841_10014034_pt1 | contig 10102 bp, 9 predicted proteins | sample LaCruzMarch2015__2_FD_192410 | JGI IMG/M metagenome (GOLD analysis project Ga0247841, IMG submission 192410) | Freshwater microbial communities from meromictic Lake La Cruz, Castile-La Mancha, Spain - LaCruzMarch2015_18m | ecosystem: Environmental > Aquatic > Freshwater > Lake | place: Spain...
TACCGCCGCAGGACTTGCCGCGGCAATACCCGCTGTTATTTTCTATAATTACTTTTTAAATCAGTCCAAAAACATGGTTCAGGAAATGGACAACTTTGCCGCTGAATTTTTAAATATTGTCGAACGGTATCTGGTCCGTAAATAAAAGCTGAGGGATTTATAAACTATGCGCGGCTTACGCAGAAGAAACGATCAAAATAAAGCTATGGCTGAAATTAACGTCACGCCTTTAGTTGATGTTATGCTTGTGCTCTTAATTATCTTCATGGTTACAGCGCCAATGCTTTCCATGGGCATTGATGTCAATCTGCCCAAGGTCAAATCAAAAAGTGTTGATGTTACTGAAGAAAAACTTGTGCTGACGGTAAATGAAGCCAAAGAAATATACTTAAATAAAACCAGGATGCAACTTAGCGAAATCAATTCCAAACTTGAAGCAATTTTTTCAAATAGAATCGATCGTGAAGTTTTTCTGCGCGCCGATAAAAATGTTCCTTACGGATTTGTTGTCGAAGTAATGTCGGAAGTACGTAAAGCCGGCGTCGATAAACTTGGAATGATAACAGAACCACCAGAAGCCATAAAGTGACGCCTCCGATGTTTATTTCAGACTCTCGCGGCGAAAACAGCAGTATCTTCAAAATGATCACTCTCTCCCTGATAATCCACCTGATTGTCGTAAGCACTGCAATTATTGCCATCCCTTCGGCGTCAAGACATATAACTTTTGGACAGGCTTATTCTGTTCAGCTTGTTGGTCCCGAAGTCATGAGCTTCGCAAAAGGCCCATCAGCGCTTAATAACACTCTGCAATCAAATGAAGCAGCACACCCTATTATCGTAAAAAAGAATGTACGCGGCTTCACCTTAACGCCTGTAAAAAAAGAGGAAGCCGGTAAGTCGGCAATTCAAAAAGCTCTTAGCGCTCTGCGTCAAAAAGAGAAACAGACACCACAGGCGACACCATCAGCCCAACCTCCTGTTGCCACTACTTCTACTCCCGTCAGGGGGAATATTTCTCAAGCTCAGGGAAGCTCTCGCTTAAATGAATATTATGGATTTATCCAATCAAGAGTTAAAGGTAATTGGATATTGCCGCCATCACTAAGACCCAAAGATAATGTCGTGACAATCATTGAAGTTAAAATCTTGAGTAATGGCGCGGTAGAAAGGCTTAATTTTGAAAAACGATCAGGTAACCGCTATGTTGATGATTCAGCCATGAAAGCGGTTCAAAAATCAATACCTTTTCCTCCATTTCCGGAGGGAATGATGGATAGTTACATTGAAATCGGGCTACGTTTCCCTTCTTCAGACTTACGCTGAAAAATACGAAAGGTTATAAATTTCCATGAAGAAAGTTAAGACAATGGCATCTTTGATCATATACTTCTGCGCATCTCTGATATTGTGCAGTAATGCCGCGGCCAAAGTTTATATTGATATTGATTCGCCATCATTCCAGCAATTCCCCATCGCGATCAGCGATTTCCAGAGCCCGCTGGGAAGCGTCGATAAATCAGCAAATTCCGGTATTGCTATGGCCGATGATATCAAGAGATATCTCACCATGACCGGCATATTTAATGTTTTAAACAAAAAAAGCTTTTTAGAAGATAATAATCCCGGTCAGGTTACGGCAACTGAAAACATTCGTTACTCCGATTGGACAATGATTGGCGCCGACTATTTGCTCCGGGGTAACATAACCCGAAACGACAAAGAGATAATTGTTGAGAGCCGTCTCTACGATGTCACCCGAGGAGAACTTCTCTTTGGTAAAAAATATAATTCGAATATTACTGAACAAAAGACAATCGCTCGAAAAATTGCGTCAGATATACTACTCGCGCTGACTGGCGATGAAGGCGAGTTTAGCACCCAAATTGCTTTTGTTTCCAAAAAAAAGTCCCAGGCTGATATTTACACCATCAACTACGATGGTTCGGAGATGAAAAAAGTGACGAGCCATAACAGCATTGTCATCGGACCGCGCTGGTCGCCCGACAGAAGGTATCTAGCCTTTACATCGTACAGGGACGGCTCACCTGAAGGATATATCCGCGATTTGAAAAATGGTACTGATAAAAAAGTGTCCCATTTTGAGGGACTTAACTTATGCGGTTCTTTCTCCCCGGATGGAAATAAATTATTGCTGACTTTAAGCAAGGAAGGTAACGAGGATATCTATATTCTGGAACTCGACTCGATGAAGCTTTCGCGAATAACCCACAATTATTCTATCGATGTTTCCCCAACCTGGTCACCGGATGGGAATAAAATAGCTTTTGTTTCTAATCGTTCCGGTTCACCACAAATATTTGTTATGGATGCCGAAGGGAATAATGCCAGAAGAATAACTTTTGAAGGCAATTATAACACTTCTCCTTCCTGGTCACCCCGGAGTGACCGGATTGCTTATGAAGGGCTGATCAACGGTAAATTTCAAATATTTTCCATAGATGCGGAAGGCAATAACCTTCTGCAGCTTACTTTTGATAATGCCAAAAACGAATATCCTTCCTGGTCACCTTCCGGCAGGCAAATTGTCTATAGCTCCAAGGTAAACGCGAAAAGCAAAATCTGTATTATGAACGCAAATGGGTTAAATGTCCGGGTTCTTATGGAAAGTAACAATAGTTCGCTTATGCCTGCCTGGTCATCCCGGTTTAAATAATTTTTGTTGACGGCAACAGGCCAATTGTGTTTATGTTTATGTTAAAGCGAAAAGCGTGGAGTGTTTTGATCATATTAACCTTACATTCACAACGGAAGAAAGGAGAAGTATAATGAAAAAGAACCTCAAATTAATAGGATTTTTGGTTTTAACTGCCTTTGTAATGGCAATTTTTACGGGTTGCGCGGAAAAAGCAACAGTAGTTAAGGATGAGCCCCTGCAGCAGCAAAAAGTTGAGGCGGCACAACCGGCAAAAGCACCGGAACCACCAGCACCGGAGCAATCTGCTAAAGTAGAAGCGGCGGCAACAGCTGAAGCCAGTATTAGTGATATCAATTTTGATTTTGACTCATCCAGCATCCGACCGGATGCCCGGGAAATTTTAAAAGCAAATGCCGATATATTTCTTAAAAAGGGCGCTGCCAAGATAGCAGTTGAAGGGCACTGCGATGAAATAGGAACTGCCGAATATAACATGGCTCTTGGCGAAAGACGAGCTCAGGAAGCAAAGAAATATCTTGTCAATCTGGGTGTAAAATCAACGCAGATTAAGACAATCAGCTATGGTGAAGAACGTCCATTGGATCCCGGCAATAACGAAGATGCGTGGGCAAAAAACAGACGCGCTCATTTTGTCGTCAATGGCAAATAACTGCTCACGGGGAGATGTAATTGAAAAAATCTTTTAATCTTTTTTTACTGATTTTAGTGTTTATGATTGCCGGTTGCGCTACATCTTCTGATTTGAAGGTAGCGCGATCGGAATTGAACGAAAAAATAGCAGCGGTTGATTCCGAACTGGCCTCAATTAAAAAGGAACAGGAAAAGAATTCTTTAACTGTGTCTTCAATTAGTAAAGGTCATGCTAATTCAGCAGCTGACCTAAGCGATTTGCGTGAAACAATTCAGCAAATGCGCGGACAGCTGGAAGCATTGAAAAAGGATATGGCCCGTGACGCAAAGAAGAACGATGAGTTAAAAGATAGACTAGATAGCATTGCTGTGAAGGTCAGATTCATTGAAAGCTTTCTGGAAATTGGTAAAAAAGATTCTGTAAGCGATGTTCCCGATAAAGTGACCAAACCACAAGGTAATGGCGCAGCGGCAAAGGAATCGGGGAAAAAGCAGGATAAGGAAACTATGTATGCGGCGGCTTATCAGACATTTAAAGACGGTAATTATGATAAATCCCGTACTGAATTTAAAAACTTTTTAGCTGCTTACCCGGATACAGAGTATGCCAGCAATGCTCAATACTGGATCGGTGAATGTTACTATTTTGAAAAAGACTATGAACAGGCGATTTTGGAATATGAAAAAGTATCCAAGAATCATCCGAAAGGAAATAAAGTTTCTTCAGCTTTGCTCAAACAGGGATTATCTTTCCTGAAGCTCAATGATAAAACAAGCGCCAGGTTAATTTTACAACTGGTAATCAAAGATTTCCCTAATACCACTCAGGCACGCATTGCGCGCGCGAAGCTGCAAGAAATCAAATAATCTGTAAACGTTTAAAAATTATTAAAAAGGGGCATTTTCATGCCCCTTTTTTTATGCGAACTTGTATTAATGTAGAAAAATTATTTTTATGCCTTCCGGCACGGGCAGTTCAAAAATTGATAAATCCGCTGCTGTTTCTATTTTCAGATCTGAATATTTTACGGATATGGAATTTATCCCATCCGCCATTTTAATGGTAATTTTACCGGCAATGACACTTTCCGGTTCATAATCTTCATATTGCACCGAATAAATTTCTTTGCCGGATTTATCGTTGCGTATATATTTTGACAATCTGTTTTTTTCTCCAACCCAGATGGTCTGTGAGCACCCTGATTTTGCTTTCATTTCTATCCGCAGAAAATTACCATCTCGATAGCTTTGGCTTAATAAATCCTTTCCCGGTAAAGTTGGATACATCCCGGAAAAAATCATTACCATATCTTCAATATTAAAATTCCAGGGCAAAAATTTTGAGAGATTGCCGCCAGTCGGCGCTCCTCGATAATACTCACCTCGAGAAGGAATAAAGATACTCATCGCTGCGGGAGTTGCCGCAAGAAAAAAATCAGGTGTTCCAATTACCGGCAACAGTTCCAGCCTTAAGTATGCCGGCCTTTTGACGGCCAGAGCCGCCCTTACCTGCTGATAGCCCTGCTTTGTTACCAAATCTATCTGCGCTATGGCACTCAATGTTTTATCTATGGTAACGACACCTGCAATTGCGGTAAGATGTTTTTCTGATGGAATATCCAAATGGACTGCTGCGCGTTGCAGGCAGCCATAAATCAATCCGGGCAACAATAATAAAAATATTATCCGCGATACAAGAATTAATTTACCAGGCATAGGATAAATCTTTGTTGTAAAAATAATTATCGACTGAAATTATTTGTTATTTTTCTTTGTTACGTCTTCTATTTTTTTTTGCAGCGAACTATTTTTAGGATCAATTTTCAAAGCTCGACTATACATTTCCTGCGCTTCTTTGGCCTTACCCATTTTTGCGTAAACATCGCCAAGATGTTCTATGACATTGGCATCATCAGGCAGAAGTTCCATAGCTTTCTTTAAATTTTCCAAGGCGCTATCCAGTTTGTTTTGCTTGAAATGTACCCAACCGAGGCTGTCAATCATATAACCACTATCCGGTTTTGTTTTTAGCGCCTTAACAATCATTTTTTCTGCTTCATCAAGATTTATACCTCTATCAGCATAGCTATAACCGATAAAATTAAGCGCTTCAGCATTATCCGGATCAATGCTCAACACATTTTCCATTGACTTGAGACTTTCCGGAAAACGATCTGTCTTTTCATAAATCACACCCATGGCGTAATGCAAATCGACACTTTTAGGCAAAATACCGATACCTTCACGCAAAATATTTTCTGCGGCTGTCATTTCTTTATTTTCTTCATAAAGGGAAGACAAATAAAGATACAGTATAGCTTGATCTTTTTTCTTTTTGACAGCATCCTTGATCACTACAATAGCTTCAGGAAGGCTACCGTCTTTCTTGAAAATCATCGCCGCGTGAATCTGAGCATTGGCATACAAATCAAAAGAGGCAGGTATTCTCTGATATTCGGCAATGGCCAATTTTTTTTCGCCTTTTTCTTCATAAGCGCTGGCCAGCAAATAACGAATCCTGCTGTCCGTTTCGTCTTTTTTCAAAACTGTAGAAAATTCGGCTATTGCTGAATCAAACCGGCGCATTTCATAATATAAAAGCGCCAGAGCAATTCTTGCTTCTCGATTGTCGGGATCAGATTTTAAAACTTCCAGATATTCTTTTTGGGCTTGCTCAATTTTTTTGTCTTTAACCAGAAGTTCTGCTATTTTTGCCCTCAAATTTATCCGCGCCGGATTTATCAGTAAATAATCACTATAGACAATAATCGCCTGATCTAATTTTTTTTGTTTTTCATACAATGCTGCCAAATCATAAACTGCTGATTCAAAACCCGGTCTCAGGGAAATGGTTTTTTTATACATCTTTTCCGCGTCTTCGAATCTGTTCATTTCTGCCAATACCTTACCATAATAGTAAATACCCATTATGTTGTCGGGAGCAATTTGCAGCATTTTTTTGAAGGTCTCTTCAGCCTTTCTATAATCCTTTTCTTCGGCATATATTGTTGCCAGATAAAGATAGGCTACCAGATTCTCCGGGGTTTGTTCAATTACCTGACTATATTCCCTGATGGCCTTCTTGTATTCACGCAGATGCAGATACAAACCGGCCATAATCATGTGCAGTTCACTATTGTCCGCATCTTTAGTCAGTGTTTCTTCTCCCAGAGGAATTGCTTTTTTGAAATCCTCTTTTTCCGCATACAGAGAAACAAGTTCGTTAACAAGAAATAAAGAATTTGGATCAGCGGCAATTGCCTGCTCCAATTCAGATACCGCATCCTCAAGTTTGCCTTCCTGACGCAAAAGCACAGCCAAAGAATAATGATAAACCGCAACTGCGGAATATTTATCTCCTGAAGGAGCAGCCGATTGTGCAGAAGGCAAAACCGAAGCGCATCCGCTAATGGCTGTAAAAAGAAGAAAGATAGTAATAAAATATAATCGTTTTCTTGACATATTAAATAAATAGTTCCATTTTTTATAAAATATTTCGGGGTAAAATATCTAGCTACGAAGATACGTTTAAAGATTTCCCCTTATACCAAGTTGATTTCAAACATTAATCCTACTTAGCTTCGCACGTGGGATAATTCCCAATAGCCTGTGGCTATTGGATAGTTCGTCCCGCAAATTTCAGTACGCTACCACCACTTTGCGGGATAGTTCGACTAATGCTTCAATCTTCGCTTTGCTCGCTCTCAACGAGTGTCATTAAAGGTTGATTTACCGGGCATAATACCAAGTAAGCTTTCAAAAATTTATATTTTGTTTTTTGAAAGCAACTTGGTATTAATTAACTTTGATACTGGAACAACCAGAATCCCCTTCTCCCTTAATACCCGAATGGCATCCTTAATAGCCCGTATGGTTTCGGGATATGGATGACCAATCATAATAACCGGTGATACGTCAGAACTATTTTGAGCGGAATCCAGTATTATTTTATAAATCTCATTATAATCGCGATTGTTATCAAGGAAAACTTTTCGTGAAGCCAACTGTATATTTACTTTTCCCGCCGCGGCAGAAGCTTTAGTGCCGGCGGTCGTCCGCGAATCGATAAAAAACAGTTTCTTTTCCTTTAGTTTATTAAAAACAAGAATCAGCTTGCCTTCATCAGCCATGAATTTAGAGCCCATATGATTATTGACACCGGAAATATAAGGCACTGAAGCAAGATCTTTTTCCAGCTGAAATATTAGCTCTTCACTATTCATATCGGTAAAAAGAGCGCCCTTACCCGGTTTTTCTTTGGGATATGAATTAGGTTCCATCGGCAAATGCAAAAGGGTTTCTCTGCGCGCTTGATGGAGCATCTCCGCCGACTCCTGGCTATGGCTGCATAGCGGTAGAATGGCAAACGTTATATCAGCATCAACTTTCAACAGCTCTCTTACCGGCCCCAAATCATAGCCGATATCATCAATGATTATGGATATTTGTTTGAAAGGCAGAGGAATTTTTTCAATTTTAGCTACAACTACCTTTTCTTTTTTCTTTACCGGCTCTATTTTATGGATCACCGGAGTTTCTTTTTCCTGCTTCGCTTTTCCCACTTTCGGCGATATTATTTTCGGCGGCTTTACAGCAGTCTCTTCCTGAAACAGCACCGCATAAAGAATCGCCATAACCGATATGACGATCAGCGATATAACCAGCCAGGTGGAAAAACTTTTTTTTGACTTCTTAGCCAATTTTTTTTAGAGCCCTTTCTTTAATCGTAATTTAACTGCTTAGATTTTTTTTCATAATATCCCAGCCCTTTAAGATATCAATTGCCGTCTTGAGTTGGTTATCGTGAGCCACATCAGTGGGATCCTTGATATCTTTCTCCACTGCTTCATCAAGTTTCGTACCGTCTTCTTTTGCAGGCTTTATATGCCCTTTGAGATCTTTTTCCCTGAGGCGGTCTTCCCAATAATTATTTTCTGTATCCTCCGAAGGTCGAGTATATTTAACGATGACATCCGGTTTGATGCCTTCTGCCTGTATTGAGCGCCCTTTGGGTGTGTAATAACGCGCGGTGGTCAGTTTAAGAGCAGAACCATCCTCCAGGGGAATAACTGTTTGCACCGATGCTTTACCAAAAGTCTTCGTACCAATAATCAAAGCCCGGCCGTTATCCTGCAGTGCCCCGGCAACAATTTCGGCGGCACTGGCGGTACCTTCATTGACTAAAACAACTATAGGACAGGTTATTTCATTGTTGTCATTATTGGCTATTGCTTTTGTCTCCATGGTTTTTGTGCGACCGCGAGTAGAAACAATAACTCCTGCTTTAAGAAACATATCAGAAACTTCAATTGCTTGAATAAGGAGTCCACCCGGATCATTTCTTAAATCCAAAACCAACCCTTTCATTGGCCGAACCTTCTTATCAATATCACGAAGTGCTTTACGCACATCATCAGCGGTCCTCTCGTGAAAGGAAGCTATGCGGATATAGCCAATGTTATCGTCAAAGGTCTTTACTTTAACGCTCTTGACCTGAATTATAGCACGCGTCAGGACGAAATCCTTTGGTTTTGCCATATTTTCGCGCATAATCGTGATAGTGACCTTTGTGTCCTGAGGCCCGCGCAATTTCTTTACTGCCTCCATGATGCTGATATCTTTTGTGGATTTTCCATCTATTTTTATAATCTGGTCGCCTGATTTCACGCCGGCATTGAATGCCGGTGTATCTTCGATGGGCGATACAACCGTCAAGACATCTTTCAGCAAAGTGATTTCAATCCCAATGCCGCCAAAACGTCCTTGCGTCTCCACTTCCAGTTCTTTGTATAATTCCGGCGTCATATACGTACTGTGAGGGTCCAGTGATTTGATCATTCCATTTATTGCACCCTGCATTAACGCCGATGAATCAACTTCTTCAACATAGTTTTTCTTAACCATATCAAATACTTCGTTGAATGTTTTAATATCCTTGTAAACACCCTTATCCAGCGCGGATACTCTACTATCATGATAAGGCCCTATCAGAACAAATAACCCGATGATAATAATAACCAAAAACGGCCACTTATTTGCTAATTTTTTCATAAAATTCCTCTCAATTCAGTTTATGATTATTACTATATCATTTTTCTTAATATTTTCCATATATTTCGAAAATATACAGAAAAACATGAGGAGCTAAAATCAGATCAAATTATGATTTAATTATTCGATTATCCAACCGGTCGTAAGTGCGGTGTCTTGCAGGACAACATGAAGATCTGCCAACTCCCGTCTGATGGCATCTGCTTTAACCCAATCTTTCGCCGTGCGGGCAGCCTGTCTTTCGCTAATCAAACTTTCAATTTCTTCAACATTCAACCCTCTCTTGCATACCTCTATTTCACGGTCGGACTTAAAGAAATGATCCGGATCATCCTGAAATACACCTAGAACTAAGCCAAAATGGTCAAACGCTTTTTTTGCCTCGTCAAGAATATTTGTTTTCATTTCTGCGGGCATATTTTTCTCTGAAGCCATAAAGTTATTGGTGAGTCTTACTGCCTCAAAAACATGACCCAACGCCTGAGCTGTATTAAAATCATCATCTAGGGAATTGTCAAATTTTTCCTTCATATCTTTCAATTTGCTGATGTATTCTTGCCGCTTTGCCAAATTCTTTTCATTTGCTTTAGCTGCGGAATCTGACGGCTTGCCCGGAGCCTCTTTCAAAAGCTGCAATGTTGTATAACATCGGACAAGCCCCGATCGTGCTTCGGCTAAAGAACTTTCCGAATAATCAACCGGACTCCGGTAATGACTCTGAAGCATAAATAAACGTAAAAC
>Ga0247841_10014035_pt1 | contig 10102 bp, 7 predicted proteins | sample LaCruzMarch2015__2_FD_192410 | JGI IMG/M metagenome (GOLD analysis project Ga0247841, IMG submission 192410) | Freshwater microbial communities from meromictic Lake La Cruz, Castile-La Mancha, Spain - LaCruzMarch2015_18m | ecosystem: Environmental > Aquatic > Freshwater > Lake | place: Spain...
AGGTTGAGGATCTGCGCCTGAACCGAAACGTCCAGGGCAGAAGTGGGCTCGTCGGCAACGACCAGCCTCGGATACAACGCCAGAGCCCTGGCTATGCTGATTCGCTGACGTTGACCTCCGGAAAACGCGTGGGGATAGCGATTCAGATGATGAGTCTGCAAACCGACCAGTTCCACCAACCCTCGAACGCGGTCTTCCAGCTTCCGGCCGTGGGCCACACGGTTCACCACTAATGGTTCCGCGAGGATTTCCCGAACAGTCATCCTCGGGTTCAACGATGCGAATGGGTCCTGAAAGACCATTTGAATGTGACGGCGCAACGGTCTTATCTCTCTGGACGTCAGCTCGGCCAGATTGACCCTGGCTTGTCCGTCAGGAGGCTGAAACCAGATTTCTCCCGATGTTGGACGATACGCGGCCATGATCATACGTCCGACAGTAGTCTTCCCGCACCCGGATTCACCCACCAGGCCCACGGTCTCGCCGCTGTGAACGGTGAAACTCACATTGTCAACGGCCTTGACGTACTCCGCCACCCTTCTGAATACTCCCTTATAAATGGGGAAATGTTTTTTCAGGCCTTTGACTTGTAGAAGGACTTTCGAGTCAGCCACCAGCGCTCCTTATTCAATTGCACATATCCTGGGACAGGCCACAAAATGGCGGTCGGCCACCTTGGTAAGCTCGTACGGGTCATCTTTGCATATCGAGGTGCCATTGCATTCCAAGCATCTACCGTAAAACGGGCACCCCACTATGTTGACGAAAGGATCGGGTAAAGTGCCTTCTATTGTGGCCAGATAGCTCCGAACCGGGGTGTCGATGCCCGGGACCGATCTCAGAAGGGCCTTGGTGTACGGGTGCATCGGTTCTCTGAATAGCAGATCCACCGGGGCTGCCTCCATTACTCGCCCCGAATAAATTACCAGCACGTCGTGGCTAATTTCGGCAATGACCCCCAGGTTGTGGGAAATGAAAAGGATGGCCATACCGAATTCTTCCTGAAGTTCCTGCAACAGAGCCAGAATCTGCGCCTGAATGGTCACGTCCAGCGCGGTGGTGGGCTCGTCCGCAATGAGAATCCGCGGATTGCACACCAGCGCCATTGCGATCATTGCGCGCTGCCGCATTCCTCCGGATAATTGGTGCGGGTATGAGCTTATCCTCAGCTCCGGCTTCGGGATCCCCACTCTTCCAAGCATCTCCACAGCGCGCGCGTGAGCTTCCGCCTCTGATACGTCGGCATGAAGCCTGATAGCCTCCACGATCTGATTGCCGATGGTGTGGAGAGGGCTCAGCGAATTCATCGGCTCCTGAAAAATCATGGCCACTTCACCGCCTCGGATGCTCCGTGCCTGGCTGCTATGGGGCTCGAGAGAAACCAAATCCAGTTGTGTCGGCTCGCCCCTCTCATCTTCCAACCGAAGCAGGATCTTCCCTCCCACAATTTTTCCCGGCGACGGCACGATCCGGAGTATGGACATACCTATCACGCTCTTGCCGCTTCCCGACTCTCCCACGATACCAAGGGTCTTCCCCGGTTCCAGCGTGAAGCTGACGTCGTCCACGGCTCGCACCACGCCTTCGTCCAACATGAAATGGACCTTCAGGTTTTCAACGTGCAGGGCCGGGATCATACAGTTCACCTCGAATATGGATCGACCGCGTCTCGCAATCCATCACCGACAAAATTGAAAGCCAGGACTATGACGATTACGAAGAACACCGGGATCAACAGCCAGGGATACAGCGCTATTGTTGTGACATTCTGGGACTCCTTGAGCAGGACCCCCAGGCTTGTGACGGGAGGACGCAAGCCGATGCCCAGGAAACTCAGCGCCGTCTCGCCCAGAATCATGCTGGGAATTGCCAGTGTCACCGAGACGATAATGTGGCTGGTGAATGAAGGAAGCAAATGCCGGAATATGATCCGCGCATGACCCGCTCCGGCAAAACGGGCGGCAAGAACGAAATCCTCCTCGCGCAGCGAAATCAGTTTGCCGCGAACCATCCGAGCCAGATCGGTCCAACCAATGAGCGAGAGTATGATGGTTATCGCGAAATATACTTTCAGCGCAGGCCAGTGAGTCGGCATGGACGCGGAGAGGCCCATCCACAGCGGAATGCTGGGAAAACAGCGGATGACCTCGACAATCCGCTGGATGATCCCGTCAGGCCAGCCCCCGTAATACCCCGAAACCCCGCCGAGGACCAGTCCCAGCACCAGGCTGAGGAAAACTCCAGCCATCCCGATGGAAAGTGATATTCTGCTCCCGTACAAGCACCGGGAGAACATGTCGCGTCCCATGCGGTCCGTCCCGAACAGGAAAATTCTCGCCTCCGGGTCGGTCCCGAACAGATGAAGATTACTCTTCCACAGGCCCCACAAAAGGTACGGATCTCCACGAACGAAAAATCTGATGGGATAAATCTCTCCCGGGACTTCCACATACGTGATCTTCTGGGTTTTCAGATCCAGGTCCATAGACGTGGCTCGAACGAAAGGGCGCCGGAGGCGGCCTTGCTCGTCGAAAATATGTATTTTGGAAGGAGGTGCGTAAGCGTGATCGAAATGTCGGTTGTCCTTGTTGTATGGAGCGAGTAACTCGCAGCAGAGGGCGCTGAAATACAGGATACCGATGAGCCACAATCCCACCAGGGCCAAGGTGTGCTTCTTGTAGCGCCACCAGACCAATTGCCTCATGGACGCGTTAAGATACTTCTCCGCTTTGGCCGCGTCCTGGCTTTGATTCATTCCCGTGCCCCGAAGCGGATCCTGGGATCCACCCATGCCAGAAGGATGTCGGAAACCAGCGTACCTATAACAGTGAGGGTGGCCAGAAACATGATGAACGTTCCTGCAAGCTGCATGTCTTGACTCAGCAACGCTCGGAGGAGCAGCGGCCCTGTGGTGGGGAGATTCAAGACCACCGCGGTGATGGCAATTCCGGAAACCAATTCCGGTAAAGTCCACCCGATTGTGCTGACCAGAGGATTTATCGCCACACGAACAGGATACTTCAGGATCAAACGAGTTTCAGACAGTCCCTTGGCTCGAGCTGTGGTCACGTACGGCTTCTTTAGCTCGTCCAAGAGGTTGCCTCTAATGATCCGGATGAATTTCGCAGTGTGCGCGGTGCCCACTATTACGATTGGAATCCAAAGGTGCTTGAACAAGTCCAGGGTCTTTGCCAAACTCCACGGCGCATCAACGAACTGGGGAGACAACAGCCCCCCGATGCTCATGTCGAACCATGAGTACGAGACCCAGAGCAAAACCAGCGCAAAAAGAAAGTTGGGGGTGGCCAGACCTATGAACCCGATCAGGGTAAGAAAATAATCCATCCAAGAATACTGGCGGACCGCGGAGTATATGCCGATGGGAACAGCCACTGCCCACGTGAAAAGCAGGGTGCACGTCGAAATAAGGACAGTCATGGCCAGACGTTCCCCGATCAGTGCCCTGACCGGCTGGTTCCATTCAAAGGATTGCCCGAAATCGCCCCGGACGAAGTTCCACGCCCATTTCAAATATTGTATGTACATTGGTTGATCCAGCCCGAAGCGCTGTCTCAGGGACTCCAGTTCCGCCTGATCCACCGCTTCTCCGCTGGCGCTGAGCTGAGCTACGTACGTCGTAAAAAAATCGCCCGGTGGCAGTTGTATGATTGCGAAGGATATGATGGAGATAGCCACCAGGGTGGGGATCATTGTCAGAATGCGGCGAATTATGTAGGCCAGCATGATCGCTTCTCTCTCGGAGCCGGCATTATACCGATGTGCGTTCAAATAAGTGAGATCGGGGGGAACCTCGTTGCAAGGAAGTTCCCCCCGATCCCCTTTTATCTTTGAAAGCGCAAATCCCGGCCGCGGTTTCCGTTACAAAGATCTACTGCCCTTTCAGGAAAAAGAACTGTTCCGGGTGTATGGGCCCAGGATTCGGGTAGATCCAACTCTGAAAATCCTTCGCTGGGACGTTGGACATATTCTTGGCCACCACATAGTAATCCGGCGGCTCGTGAGCCAGACCGATCACCCATAGGTTCTCTTCGTCGGCAGCTATTATTTTGGAAAAAAGCTCCTTGATCTTTTCGTTGGAAACCGTTCTAAGGATTGTCTTGTAAGTCTCCATCTGTTCCTTGATCAATGGTGGCGGCTCTTCTCCTTTATTCCCGTCGCTCTGGAACCATTGTCCGTAGAGAGGCGCGTTGAGGCTTTCAGAGCTGTACGGAAAGTACCATCTGGGGTCCAAGACGCATTCCATGCCACCGTCACCCGGCCATAGTGCGATGTCGTGGGCCCCGCCCTGGGTACGCTGGCGGAAAAGCTCCATGGTCTCGGATTTCACTTCCACGTCGATACCAACCCTCTTCAGGTTGGAAGCTACAATTTCCGCGGTGTCCACCCAGGTTTGATTGGTGACCATGACATCGATTGCAATCTGCAAGGGACGGCCATCAGGCCGAGTTCGCTTGCCGTCCCGGCCCACGGGGAGCCCCATTTCATTCATCAATGATACCGCCTTGGCCGGATCATATTCAAGATAGGCCTTCTCGTAGGAGGGACTGTAGAATGGCGATTCCTTCAGCGGCGCGGCCTGCCTCGGGACACCCTTCCCTCGATAAACGATCTTGTTGATTTCTCCTCTGTTGAGTGCGTGGGACAGGGCCTTGCGAAAGCGTGCGTCCGAGAGGACCTGCCTCATTACCGGATCCTGGTGGTTGAGATTCGGGGCAAGAAGAAGCCCAACGGACGCTGTGGAAATCTTGGGGACCAACCTGTATTTTCCGCCACTTGCGTGGGCCACCAGGAGGACCGAATTTTGCATCCCGCCGAGATTGCGGCCTTGCATGTCGATTTCCCCGGCAATTGCTTTGAGCAGGATCGTTTGTGATTCGGCCTGGAGTTCGTGGACGATGGCGTCGATGTAGGGCAACTGGTTTCCGGCTGGATCCACCTTCCAGTAATAGGGATTGCGCTCCATCGTGAAGCGTCTGGCGGGCGCAGGTATCGTGGTAATCCATGCACTCAAAGTCGGAACCTCCGTGGTTACGAACGGTGCGCGGCGAATGTCCGATACCTCCTGGAACAGTTTGACCCAGGTGGAGGCCCCCTTTTCTTTTACGAGCGCCTCCAGTTTCTGAGGATTTGCATATTTCTTATGGAACTCCTTCAGATAATGCTTGGGCTTGGAAACCAGAGCCATTCCCTCGGGTCCGGCTAATTGTTCGAGAAAAAGGCTGTATGGCTGGTCGAATTCGATGCGCAGCGTAAAGTCATCGACCTTTGTAACCTTCGGACAGATGTTGCCCGGACACAACCATTTGGGGATGGCGGCAGTCAACTCCTTGTCCATGATGATATCTTCGAAATAGAACAAGATGTCATCTGCGGTGAAGGGCTCCCCATCCGACCACCGCACCCCCTTAACCAGATGAAAAGTGAAAACTCGCCCCTCGTCGTTGACTTCCCATTTTTCCGCCAAATTGGGCAGGATCTTGTAATCGGGGCTCCATCGCACCAGCGGATCGTAGAGAATCCTGCGGGCCCCCACCAGATCCGACAGACCCGTGTATGCTCTTCTCCATGTTCCTCCGTAAAGTCCGACCTTATCGACTGGCTGTACGACAACGGGAGATGGAGGAAGCCTCTCGTCAACAGGTCGCAGCTTTCCTGCTTTCACTTGCGCGGCTAACACAGGGGCCTCGTTAAAGGCCAGGACCCCGTTGAAACATTCCCCGGTGACCAAGCACAGGGCTGTGGCCATCAGGACCATCCGCACGGGCCTCTTCGCCCAGTATTTCATGACGCCTCCTGGTGTTTGAGGTTTCCCTAGAGCGCGGACTCAATGGAAGACAACGATTCGTGCAAAGGATCCATGCTCCCATGATAAGAAACACCACGCCGGAAAAGTGTCGCAATTATGAACAGAACCACTTGGCCGGCCAGACCGTCAGCGGTCTGAGTTGCCCCTAAAAAGGAATTTCGTCCTCCGGCGGAGGCGGGTACGAGGAACGATCGTCATTCTTGCGCCCGCGATCTCCAGGCCCTTTTGGCGGAGCTTGTCTGCCTTCCGATCTCTGGTGGTCGTCAGCGCCGCGGGAAGCCTGGGAACCGCCTCCACCGAGCATGATCATGTCGTTCGCGATGATTTCCACCGTGGTTCTCTTGTTCCCGTTTTCGTCCTCCCATTCCCGGCTCTGAATGCGACCCTCGATGAATACTTGTTTGCCTTTGCTCAAGTATTCTCCGCAGACTTCCCCGAGGCGGCCCCAGGCGACCACACGATGCCATTCGGTCCTTTCCTGGTCATTGCCGTCCTGGTCCCGCCACCGTTGGGAAGTTGCAATGGTGAAGGTGGCTACGGCCTTTCCGGAACCCGTATACCTGACCTCGGGGTCCTTTCCAAGATTTCCGAGCAATAGCACCTTGTTCAAAGACCTCTGGGCCATGATTGCCTCCCTGAAGCCCTCTGGGTAGTCAGCGGGAAAATCGTTGCTGCAAACCTGCTGGACAGGTTATCCTCCATGAAAAGGGAGCGACTTGTCAAGGCCAAAGGCTAACTTTCACCATTGGTTCGCAAGACCGCGCCGACCCTGGAGGTTCATCCTGACCATACGCCAGAGAATCGTTGAGATGCTCAAAGCGGGCGCTTACACTGCGCGGGATATCTCGCGGCTGCTGGGTATCAAGGAAAAGGAGGTTTACGAGCATCTTCCGCATGTGGAAAAGAGCCTTGGAAACTCTGTCACGATTATTCGCGAACCCGCACGTTGCCTGGATTGCGGATTTGCATTCGCCAAGCGCACGCGTTTTACAACTCCGGGGCGATGCCCTCAATGCCGGTCCGAATCCATCGTGCCCCCCGTATACGGGATAGAGGAAAAAAGGAGATAAGGACTGACCGCGGTTTCGTACCTGGAGACCGAAGCGCGTGCTTGACTTCCCCGCAGTCGTGCTAGTATAGGGCCAAGGAACTCTGACATGAAGACCTGTAGTCTGCTTTAATGACTCGACGGGGAGACGCTCCATGACGGGCTATACCGATCTGGAACATGTGTGCGAATTCGAGGAGGACGCTATTATCCCGGCCCAGGAAGACCGGCTGAAGGCGGTGGTCTCGGAAATGGTCCGATCCTGCGCGGACGGACAAGCTGTAGACCATGTCGGCGCGGCCCTGATCCCTTCCAAAGACGAGATCATTCGTATCCTGGGCATTCTTCAGGACATACTCTTCCCCGGATTCTTCGGTAGGCAGGAATTAACGCCTTCGACCCTGGAATTTCATCTGGGAAACGAAATAACGATCCTTTTCGAGATACTGTCATCACAAATCGCCCGGAGCTTGCGTCACGAGTGTCGCAGACTGGACACCCTCTGCGTCCGGTGCATCCAAACGGGACGAGAGGAGGCCATCCGGTTCATGGAGATGCTTCCTCAGTTACGACAGATGCTCTCCAAAGACGTCATGGCCCACTACGACGGAGACCCCGCGGCCAAGAGCTTCGACGAAATCGTCTTCTGCTATCCGGGACTCTACGCCATCTTTATATATCGTGTGGCCCATGAACTGAACGCGCGCGGCATACCACTCATGCCCCGGATCATGAGCGAACACGCTCACTCCGTTACGGGCATAGATATCCACCCCGGCGCTACCATAGGAAGCGATTTCTTCATTGACCACGGGACAGGTGTGGTCGTCGGCGAGACAACCCGGATCGGCGACCGGGTCCGGATCTATCAAGGTGTGACACTGGGGGCCCTGTCCGTCCCTCGGGAATCGGAGGGAGGCACCTCGCTCAGGGGCCGTAAGCGGCATCCAACTATCGAGGATGACGTCACTATATACGCGCAGGCTACGATTCTGGGAGGCGAGACGGTCATCGGGGCGCGATGCGTGATCGGCGGAAACGTCTGGTTGACTTCTTCAGTCCCCCCTGACACCACGGTCTTGATTGAGGCCCCCAGGCACGTATTCAAGGACGACAGACAGAAGTCCCGTAAGGCATCACTAAATACAGACAGCTCCTAATGTGACCGATGCGGCGGGGTCTTACACCCAAAAATCAAGAATTCTTGTCTGAACCTTGAAGATGACGAGCAGTTTTGATAAAATGGGTCGGGCAGCTTGCTGCCGGGGGGATCTATTTATTTTTTCGGAGAGTGCAATTGGCAAAAATATTCTATGACCAGGACGCGGATCCGGCAGTCCTGAAGGGGAAGACTGTCGCCGTGATCGGGTACGGGAGTCAGGGACACGCTCATGCTTTGAATCTGAGAGATTCCGGCGCGAACGTATTGGTAGGTCTGAAGCGCGACAGCCGGCGCTGGAACAAGGTAACCGAAGACGGTCTGGAAATCGGGGAAGTAGATCAGGTAGCCGAGGCTGCCGACGTGGTCATGATCCTCGTGCCCGACGAACTCCAGGGGGCCCTCTATCGCGAGAAGATCGGGCCCGCGATTAGGCCGGGTAAAACCCTGGCCTTCGCACACGGATTCAACATCCACTTCGGACAGATAGCCCCCCCGGTGGATGTAGACGTGTTCATGGTCGCTCCCAAGGGACCCGGACACCTGGTTCGTCGGATGTACAAGAACGGCTTCGGCGTTCCCGCTCTCCTTGCTGTTCATATGGACGCCAGTGGAGAGTGCAGAAAAGTCGGTCTCGCGTACGCACACGCACTTGGCTCCACCAGGGCGGGCGTAATCGAAACGACCTTCGCGGAAGAGACCGAAACCGACCTTTTCGGGGAACAGGCCGTGTTGTGCGGGGGGGCCACGGCCCTGATTCAGGCTGGCTTCGAAACACTGGTTGAAGCCGGGTACCAGCCGGAAATCGCTTACTTTGAGTGCCTGCACGAACTAAAGTTAATTGTGGACCTCATTTACGAGGGCGGTATAGGGCGAATGCGGTATTCCGTAAGCAATACGGCTGAGTTTGGAGACATGACCCGAGGACCGCGGATCATCGACGATCGCACCCGCACTGAGATGAAAAAAATCCTGCAAGAGATCCGGACTGGAGAATTTGCTCGTGAGTGGATATTGGAAAACTCGGCAGGGCGCCCTGTTTTTAGGGCACTGGAAAGACTGGGGGCCGAACATCCCATCGAGAAGGTGGGTGAAAAGCTCCGGTCTATGATGAGCTGGATTTCGACGCCTCTGGACGAAAAATGAGCGGATAGCGAGCCGGCGCTGGCCGTCCTCCATTTAGGCGGCGGCCGAGAAAGAACATGAATCGCTTCTCCTGTAAACGCCGGTGTTGCTTGCCGAGAGCCTGATTGAACTCGGACCCGGCAAGTCCGTCCCGAAGCCGGGGACTACTTGCGACGTCGGGTTCGTGGGCAAACGGCCGGACCCCGCGTCGCTTTTGAGCATGGCGATCGGCCTCGCATGGACAGAGGCGAGGTTCTTGGTCCTTCGATGCGCCATTGAATTCGGTTGACGGTCTCCGTCCCATTTGGATACGTGATTGAGAAAGGATAATCTCGGAAATGATCAGAAGTATTCGTATCAAGAATTTCAAGAACTTCCGTGATGCAGAATTCGACGTCAGGCCGCTCAACATATTCATCGGTCCTAACGGCACTGGAAAATCCAATCTCGGGAATTTCTTGTTGATGCTCAGCTTCCTGGCGTCAGGTCCTTTCAGCAGCGCGTTCGGACCGGGTCCGTTCACCTTCCGCCAGACCTTAAGCCGTCGAGAGAAGGGTGATCACACTTCCCAGGACCTGGACCTCCATTTTGAGGCGACCCTGGAAGTGGAAGGATCGAATTATTGTTACACTCTAATTTTTACGGAAATTCGTCGGAACGAGTACCTCATAAGGGAAGAGACTTTGCAGGAAGTCCAGGGAGAAATCCTTTTCACCATCGCGGATGTCAAGGCAAGGGAGTCTAAAATGGCCCAGATGCGCAAAGGCCACGCGTGGAACGAGGCGGAAAAGAGGATCCGCTCGGTGGCCCAGTATCTGTCTAAGATCAAGAGATACCGATTCGTTCCCGACCTAATTAAGAAGCCTTCATCCGTTCAGGACTCGTATCTGCTGGATCACACCGGTGAGAACTTGGCAGCGGTGATCCACCATTTGGAGAGGAA